>Ga0315339_1003251_pt1 | contig 11556 bp, 9 predicted proteins | sample ASW17metaG_FD_204514 | JGI IMG/M metagenome (GOLD analysis project Ga0315339, IMG submission 204514) | Ammonia-oxidizing marine archaeal communities from Pacific Ocean, United States - ASW #17 | ecosystem: Environmental > Aquatic > Marine > Oceanic | place: USA: California | collected 2016-12-05
AGTTTTAATTCCTGTATATAATGAAAAAAATACTATTAAAACTTGTGTTGAGTCAGTTTTAAAAGCAGATACGAGAGGATTAGAGCTAGAAGTTATTATATCTGATAATAATTCTAATGATGGTACTAAAGAAATATTAAATACATTTGATGATAAAAAAATAAAAGTTATTTTTAGAAAAGAAAATAATGGAAAAGGTGCAAATATCAAAAATGCATTAAATGAAGCTACTGGTGATTTAATTTTATTTCAAGATGGTGATTTAGAATATTCACCTAACGATTTTAAGGATTTGCTAGAACCATTTTTTATTTATAATGCTGATGTGGTTTATGGATCAAGACTCACAAGAGCTAGAGCAACAAATATTATAGGTTTTCCAAATTACATAGCAAATTTCTTAGTTACATTTTTAACAAATTTTTTGTATAATAAAATTTTTACAGATATAGCTACTGGTTATAAGGTTTTTAAAAAAGACATCATAAAAAATTTAGAAATAACTTCCGATGGTTTTGAAATTGAACCTGAAATAACTGCCAAAATATCAAAAAATAAAAAAATAAAAATTTTTGAAGTTCCAATAACCATTAACTCTAGAGGGTATGATGAAGGAAAAAAAGTCAAATGGTGGCATTTTTTTACATATTTATATCATATAGTTAAATGGAGATTCATAAATTGATAATTTTTTTTAATATCTAATTTTTTGAAACTATGGAAATTAAAAGTTTTAGTTTATCTTTTTTTACAGTTATTTTGATATTATCGTTAATTGAAATTTCTTTAAGATTAACAGGCTCTAGTCCAAGAATAATTCATGATTTTACCTTAAATGAACCATTAACAAATATACCAGATGAAAATTTAGGTTGGTCTCCAAAAGTAGGACAGCACATATTTCAACCTTGGTCAAAAGATGGAAAAATAACAAAATTTACAATAAATAAAGATAAAAGTAGAGTCACAGGACAGAACAATTCACACAAAAAAAAAATTATATTTATAGGAGGATCATTAACTCAAGGTTGGGCTGTTGATGATCTTGAAACATTTTCATCTTTTATACAAAAAAGAAACAAAAAATATAAAATCGGAAATTTTGGTGTGGGTGGATATGGTGGTTTTCAATCTTTACTTTTATTAGAAAAAATTTTTAACAATTATAATAATATAGAACTTGTAGTTTATGGATACATACCACATCACGAAGTAAGAAATGTTGCAGCAGGATCATGGATGTATTTATTAAATTTTTTTTCAACTAGAGGTTTTATTAAATTACCTTATGCATCAATTGATAAAGAAAATAATTTAGTTAAAAACAAGCCAATAAAATATATAAAACTTCCTTTTGGAAATAGGTCTGCACTAATTGCAAAATTAGAAAAAAAAATTATGAAAATCAAATCTTTACAAAGAGAATATAAAAAGTTTGAAATATCAAAATCAATCATTAAAGAAATGAATAAAATTTCCAATGAAAATAGTAGTGAATTCAAATTTTTATTACTAGAACAGTTACCTAAAGAAAAAATGGGCAAATATAAAAAATTTTTAATAAAAAATAATATTGCTTTGATTAATTGCCCTATGCCCCAAGGAGATCAATATGTTGTTAAGGGCGAAGGCCATCCAAGTACATTAGGACATAAGATTGCAAGCGAATGTATTTATAAAGAAATAGAAATTTTGAACACAAATTAACTTTAAATGGCGGAGAGAGTGGGATTCGAACCCACGATAGCTATTACTAGCTATGACGAGTTAGCAACCCGTTCGTTTCAACCAACTCACGCACCTCTCCATAATAAATATAAAAATTGGCATTTAATTTGAAATAAAAGCTATTGGCAAGCCATTTCTTTCAACTTTAATAATATCACTTCTGAAAAAATTATCATAGCAAGTTTTAGCATTATTTAAATCAACTTTACCAAGAGTTGTATCAACTCTATTTACAAAAATCATATAATCATACATTTCATTAGAATTTACAAATTTATATTCAAAATCAAATTCTTTATTTAAATAATATTTAATTATTTGATTATTCACCCCACACGTAGATATATGATAAATTTTATTTTCTTTAAAAAAACTATTATTTTTTGCTTTCAATAATAATTCCTTAATGCTAGTTCCCCAATAATCATTTTCAAATTTGTTTAAATTATTAAAAAATTTACCATTTAAATTATTTACAAAAATATATTGATAAGGTGTCAACTTAAAAAAAATAAAAATATTATAAATAAATAAAATTATAATAATAATTTTAAAAAAAATGAAACGTAAACTAAATAAATAATAAATACCAATGGAAGATAAAATCATAAAAAGTGGAATAAGATATAAAAAATATCTTAAACCATCATTTAAACCTGGTTTAATAAGAACTATTAATGCTAATGGAAAAATAATTTGCAATAAAAGATAACAAAAATTTATAAAATAAATATTTTTTTTTTTAATAAATTTTTTATCAAAAAAAATAAATGGTAAGAAAAAAAACGAAAATAATGCATAAATTGGTAATTTAAATAATAATAAAATAAATAAATACTTCTTAGGAGTATCTAAAGTAAGATAAAAATCACCATTCAAAAGTCCAATGGGTAAGCCAAAACTTGAATTCATAAAAGTAAAAAAATAATTTTTTATAAGTGAAAAAGGAAGTTTAAATAAATTTGCATGAGTATCCGGCCAAAAAAGTATTGTTACGATAAAAGAAAAAAAAATTACTATAGATAAATCTAGGATAAGCCTACTGAAGGATTCAAAAAAATTATTTTTATTTAAAAGTAAATTAAAAAAAATAATTAAAAATATTGGCAATAAAGATACTATAAAAGTTAATCTTATGCTCAAACCTAAAGAAAATAATAAAGTTAGATAAAATAAATATTTATTTTTTTTTTGGTAGTTTAAATACTTAAGAGATATACAAAAAATCCATATATAGCAAAAAGCTATAATTGTATCTTTAGGGTTGATTGAAAAATGACCAAAATAAATTGGATTTAAAAAACAAATTATAAAAGCAATCTTGCCGATATTTGAATTAAACAATATTTTAGTTACTTGATAAACTCCAAATACAGATAAAATTGAAAAAGTTAAGTTAAAAATATGGTGAGAATGAACTAAATAATTTTTATTAAAATTCTTTGAAAAAAAAGTTGACAAAAAATCATATAAACCAAAATGATATATAAAGTTAGCACTATTATAATCTCTAGTCCCGAATGAAAAAATATATTTAAAAATATTTTCACCATTTTTATAATGGTAAAATTCATCCCATGAAGGACCTATTATTACAGAACAATAAAGAGAGTATAAAATTAATGGTCCTAAAATTATTAATTCAATTTTTTTTTTAGGCACAAATTAATTGGTATTATTTAATTCTAAATCTTCAAATTCTTTTTGAATTTTTTTATATAGCTTATAAATCAAAACTTTATCTTCAATGGAAAATATATTCTCTTTATCTAGACCTTTATTAAACTCTGATCTAATTTTTAGCTTAATATCCTTTCTAGTTGAGCTATCACCTAATGATATAATTTTATCAATTTTTTCTAGCCTTTCACCTAATAATATATTGAATATTAAGTTTATAATTATTATTACAGCAATCGAAATTGCGAATAATTTGATAAAAAATGATCTAAGATTTTCTTTCATTTAATTAAATTGATTATATTATTTTACTAAATAATATTATTAATTTATATACCACTTTAATAAAATAAATATGCCAAATAAATACTCTATATTTTCGTTAATCAAAAATAGCTTTACTTATCATGAAAATTGGCAAAAAGCATGGAGAGATCCTGAGCCAAAAAAGCAATATGATGTTGTGATTGTTGGTGGAGGTGGACATGGCTTGGCTACTGCTTTTTATCTTGCAAAAAAACATAATATAAAAAACATTGCTGTTGTTGAAAAAGCTTGGATTGGAGGTGGTAATACTGGAAGAAATACAACAATAATAAGATCAAATTATTTATGGGATGCAAGTGCTGGTCTTTATGACCATGCACTAAAAATCTGGGAAGATCTTTCTCAAGAATTAAATTATAATGTAATGTTTAGTCAACGTGGAGTCATGAATCTTGCTCATAACTTACAAGACATAAGGGATTTAAAAAGACGAACTCATGCTAATAGACTTAATGGCATAGATGCAATTTGGTTAAGCACTAAAGAAGTAAAAGAATTTTGTCCTATTTTAAATACATCTCCTGATATTCGATATCCAGTTTTAGGAGGTACTTTACAAAGAAGAGCTGGTACTGCTCGTCATGATGCTGTTGCTTGGGGCTATGCTAGAGGTGCAGATGAAATGGGTGTGGATATCATTCAAAACTGCGAAGTAAAAGGTATTAAAAGAAATGGTGATAGTGTCGAAGGATTAGAAACTACAAAGGGATTTATAAAAACTAATAAAATAGGAATTGTTGCTGCAGGACATTCAAGCGTAATTGCAAATATGGCTGGCATAAGATTGCCACTTGAAAGCAAACCTCTCCAAGCATTGGTTTCTGAACCAATAAAACCAATAATTGATACTGTAATAATGTCAAATGCTGTACATGCTTATATCAGTCAATCTGATAAAGGTGAGCTTGTAATTGGAGCTGGAACAGATGATTATATATCTTACTCACAAAAAGGAACTCATAATATTGTTGAAGGAACACTAAAAGCTATATTAGAATTATATCCAATTTTTAGTCGCATGAAAATGTTGCGTCAATGGGGTGGTATTGTTGATATTTGTCCTGACGCAAGTCCAATAATTAGCAAAACATCAATTAAAGGTTTGTATTTTAATTGTGGTTGGGGAACTGGTGGCTTCAAAGCAACTCCAGGTTCTGGCGATTTGTTTGCTCATACAATAGCAAATGATGAACCGCATAAACTAAATGCAGCTTTCAATTTAAATAGATTTGTTAGCGGTGACCTTGTTGATGAACATGGGGCGGCAGCGGTTGCACATTAAATGTTTATAATTAAATGTCCCTTTTGCGGAGAGCGAGATCAAAGCGAATTTTCATCAGGTGGAGAAGCTCATATTGTAAGACCAAAACAACCAACTGAACTTACTGACGATGAATGGGCAGATTATTTATTTATGAGAAAAAATATTAAAGGAGTTCAATTTGAAAGATGGAATCATTCACACGGGTGCAGAAAATGGTTTAACATGGTTAGAGATACTTCAAACGATACAATTCATGGAGTTTACAAAATGGATGAAAAACCGCCAATAAAATAAAATGTCAGAAAATTTAAGAGTTAAAGCCAGTAATTTTATAGATGAAACAACAAGAATCTCATTTAAATTTAATGGAACAACTTATTATGGATTTCAAGGTGATACTTTAGCATCTGCATTAATTTCTAATAATGTTCATTTAGTTGGTAGAAGCTTTAAATATCACAGACCAAGAGGAATAGTAACTGCAGGTTCAGAAGAACCAAATGCAATTGTTCAATTAGGATCTGATAAAGCTTTAACTGAACCAAATGTTAGAGCTACTGAAGTAGAAATTTATGAAGGTCTTGAAGCTACGAGTCAAAATTGCTGGCCTAGTGTAAACTTTGATATTGGTGGAATAAATAATATATTATCCCCTTTTCTTCCAGCTGGTTTTTACTACAAAACTTTCATGTGGCCAGCCAGTTTTTGGGAAAAATATGAATATTTTATAAGAAAATCAGCTGGCCTTGGTAAATCACCTACTGAACTAGATCCTGATATATATGATCATAAATATATTCATTGTGATGTATTGATTATTGGTGCTGGAATATCAGGAATAATTGCAGCTAAAATAGCAGCTAAAAACAATCTTAAAACTTTATTATTAGAAGAAAAAAATGAAATAGGTGGATCAACAATTTATCAAAGCTCTGATTTTTTTAAAATTCAAAATAAAAAATCATCTGATTGGTTAAAAAATGAAATTAATGAATTAAAAAAATTAAATAATTTAGAAATTAAAACAAGAACAAGTGTAGCAGCCTTTCATAATTACAATTATTTACTAGCAAGAGAAAATTTAACAGATCATTTAAATAAAGAAGAAAAGAAAAATAAGATTAGACAAAGATTGTTAAAAATTAGAGCTAAGAAAGTAATAATAGCTACTGGGTCAATAGAAAGACCGCTAATATTTAACAATAACGATAGACCTGGAATAATGCTTTCTTCAGCAGTTAGAAAATATGCTGACTACTACGGTGTCATTTGTGGAAAAAAAAATGTCTTCTTTACTAACAATGATAGTGCTTATGAAAGTGCAATTTCTTTAAATGAAAAAGGATTAAATGTAGAGGCAATTATAGACATAAGAGAAAAATCCAATTCTGAATTGGTTAAAAGGGTAGAAAAAATTGGTATTAAAATTTATTGGTCACATACAGTTGTAGATACACATGGATATAAAAGATTAAAAGAAATTACAATCATGCCACTTTCTAAAGATAGTAAGTCGGTTATTGAAAAAAAAATAAATATTAAATGCGATTGCCTTGCTATTTCTGGTGGCTGGACTCCTTCAGTTCATTTATTTACACAGACAGGTGGAAAATTAAAATTTAGAGAAGAAGATCAAGTATTCTTGCCTAATATATCTCAATCAAAACAAATTAGTATTGGCTCCTGTAATGGTGATTTTAAACTGAATGAGATAATTAAAAATCTTTTAGCTAACGTAAAAAAATTTTTAGAAATAGAAAATACAGAATATGATAGTTTAAGAATAGAATGTCCTTCTGATAATGTTAAAAAAAATATATGGTTGCTTCCATCAGATAAGGTTATTGGTAAAACTAAACCATTCGTAGATTTTCAAAATGATGCAACAGCAAAAGATATTCAATTAGCATTAAGAGAAGGTTTTAGATCAATAGAGCATGTTAAAAGATATACAACAACTGGAATGGGAACTGACCAAGGAAAACTTGGAAATATGCATGCTTTGGGAATTGTTGCCGATACAGCTGGTGTTAAAATGGGAGAGTTAGGCACAACAACTTTTAGACCACCCTACACTCCTTTAACATTTGGAACTATTGTAGGAAGAAATGTAGGTGAGTTTTTTGATATATTTAGAAAAACACCAATGCATGAATGGCATGAAAAAAATCATGCGGAATTTGAAAATGTAGGCCAATGGAAAAGAGCTTGGTATTATCCAATTAATAACGAAAGTATGGAAGAAGCAGTTCAGAGAGAAAGTAAGGCTGCAAGAGAAAGCGTAGGTATTTTAGATGCTTCAACACTTGGTAAAATTGATATTCAAGGTACAGATGTTTCAGAATTTTTAAATCGTATTTATACAAATGCATGGTCTAAACTTGCTATTGGTAAATGTAGATACGGCTTAATGTTAAATGAGGATGGAATGGTTTATGATGATGGTGTTACAACCAGGTTGGATGAAAATCATTATATAATGACAACAACAACTGGTGGTGCCGCAAATGTCATGGGTAAACTTGAAGATTTTCTTCAAACAGAATGGCCAGAGTTAGATGTTTTTTTAACATCTGTCACAGATCATTTTGCTACAATTAGTGTTTGTGGACCCAATAGTAGAAAAATTTTAAATAAAATAATACCAGATTTAGATCTATCAGATGAAAATTTTCCTCATATGTCATTTAAAAATTCTTTTATTGATAAAATAAAATGTAGAGTAATGCGTATAAGTTTTACTGGTGAACATAGCTATGAAATAAATATTCAAGCTAATTATGGTAAATCAGTTTGGAAAAAATGTATGGAGGCCGGAAAAGAATTTAATATTACTCCTTACGGAACGGAGTCAATGCATTTGTTAAGAGCTGAAAAAGGTTTTATTATTACGGGTCAAGATACTGATGGAACAATGACTCCGATTGACCTTCAAATGGACTGGATAGTTAGTAAAAAAAAATATGATTTTATTGGAAAAAGATCTTTGTACAGATCAGATACAATTAGAGAAGATCGAAAACAATTAGTTGGTTTAATTACTGAAGATCCAAAAGAAGTTTTGGAAGAAGGCGCGCAAATAATATCGAAAATTAATAAAAAACCTTTAGAAATGCTTGGTCATGTTACATCAAGCTACTATAGTCCTAACTTAAATAAATCAATTGCTCTTGCTGTGGTAAAAAGTGGAAAACGAATGATAGGTCGAAAATTATTTGTTCCTATGAAAAATAAAACAATAAATGTCACTGTTACTGATTCAGTTTTTTTTGATAAGGAGAATAAAAGATTAAATGCTTAACTATACCTCTTCTATTAAAGAAAATAAAAATTATACTGATTTGGTTATTAATGAGATTGGCCCGATAATGAAATTAAATTTAAGAGGTAAAAAAAAAGAATTTTTGTCTACTGTAGGAAAAACCTTAAATATGATTTTACCAACAGAACCTAATACATCAACTTCAAGTGAAAAAATAACAGCTATATGGTTAAGCCCAGATGAATGGATGATTTTTTCAAATAATATTGATGATAAAAATAGTAATAATTATGAGATAGAAGAAATTTTATATAACAATATTTCTAAAAAAAGTTTTGGCTCAATCACTAATATAACAGATCAATTTGTTATGATAAACTTTAATGGTGCAAAAATATTTGAACTATTTTCATTCGGAACTCCCTTTGATTTTAGTAAATTCAAGGAAAAGAAAGGATCAACAGCTCAAACGATTTTAAACCATATTGATGTAATAGTTCATCATAAAAATAATAATAATGTAAATTTATTTGTTAGAAGATCTTTTTCAGAACATTTATGGTCTTGGATAAATGACTGTGCTTCAAGATTGTAGGAATTTCTTTATATAAAATATTACAAAAAGCAGTAAGGAAATCATAAAAATCCAATTGAATATGCAATAGCTCCAAAAGAATGTCTTATATGAGCCTCCAATAAAATTTGCAAAATATATAGTCGGTATTGGCAGTAAAACATTTCTAATGATGTTTAAAAACATAGAATAATGAGATTTCTTAATAGCCATAAAAAAACCATTGCTTATAAAATAAATTGGATACGCAGGAAATATTAAAGCAGAAATTCTTAGATAAGTTGTTCCATAGTTTATCACAACTATATTGTTAGTAAAAATACCTACAATTTTATCAGCACTTAAAAAAATGATAATTCCAGCAACAACCATTATCGTAAAACCATAAAAAATTGCATAAAAATATGATTGTTCAACTCTTAAAAATTTTTTTGCTCCAAAATTTTGAGCTACAATAGAAATTATAGCTGTGTTTAAGCCTAGTACAGGCAGCAAAAGTATTTGTTCAAAACGTGTTGCTGAGCCATAGCCAGCAGTAGCAAACTCACCGAATATTGAAATGTACCAAAGTATAATTAAATTACCAATAGATATCATAAACAATGCTGCTGAAATTGGTGCAGATTGAAAAAATATTTTAGATAGATAAAGTGAATTGGGTAAAAAATTTTTTATAGAAATTCCTTTTAAGGATGATGATCTCATAATTTTTGCTAATAAAATAAAAAAAGCTACTATTTGAGATATTATAGTTGCTAAACCTATGCCCATCATTCCCATTGCTGGTATAAAACTATATCCAAATATAAATAATGGATTCAAAAAAATATTTAAAACAAAACTTAAAATAAGAACGTTCCTAAATGTTTTTGTATCTCCCTCAGCATGTAATAATGAATTAAGTGCTACAATTGAGATAAAAACAATAGATCCAGAAAAAATTACATCTGTATATTGAAGACCTAAATTTACAACTTCATTAGTAGAACCCATCATAAAAAAAATATCTGAAGCGTAATAAAGGCCAATGAATGTTATGATAGCAGATAAAATAATTCCATAAATAACTGTTTGACCAAAATAAATTAAAACATTTTTTTTATTTTTTTCGCCGATGCTATTAGCAATAAGTGAAGTGCCTCCAACAGTAACTCCAACACAAGCAGCTATAATTATAAAATAGATTGGAAAAGATTTTGCTAGTGCTGATAGTGCTTCAGGAGAAATTTTGCCAGCAAAAAATGTATCAACAATGTTAAAAAGGGTTTGGAATAAAGTTCCAACACTAGCGGGTATAGCTATTTTTTTTATAAGTGAACCAATAGGATCTTTAGTTAAATTAAATGATTTAGACAATTTATTCTCAGTTAAATTCTTTTTGGAATATATGCTTTTTTCCTGATTTTTTAGCAAGACTTATTTGCTTTTGTCTCATTCTAAATCTTTCTTTTTGAGAGTTAGTTAGCCTATCGTGACAATTTGGACAAGAAACACCATCTTCATATTTAGAAGATTTTTTATCTTTTGTCGAAATAGGCTTTCTGCATCCACTACACATTAAATAAGTACCTTTAACTAAACCATGCTTAACAGAAATTCTATTATCAAAAACAAAACATTCACCTTTCCATAGACTTTTTTTTTTATTAACTTTATTTAAATAATTAAGAATTCCACCTTTTAATTGATATACGTTTTTAAATCCCTTTTTCTTTAAATAGACTGATGCTTTTTCACATCTAACTCCTCCAGTACAAAACATTGCAATCGTTTTTTTTTTATTAAGTTTATTTAAATATTTTGGAAAGTCTCTAAATTTATCAACATTAGGATTAATAGATTTTTTAAAAGTTCCTACATCATGTTCAAATGATTTTCTAGAATCTAAAACCAGTGTATCTTTAGAGGTAATTAATTTATTCCATTTATTAGGTTCAATATATGTATTTTTATTTTTTGTTTTTTGAGAAAGAGATAGTTTCATGGGAACTATTTCTTTTTTAATTTTTACTTTTCCTCTATGAAATGGTTGAAATTTACACTTAGAAATATTATCGCTATCAAAAATTTTTATATCAAGAATCTTCTTAATTTTATTTATAATAAATTTAATATCTTCATATTTGCCAGCAATTGTTGCATTGACGCCTTCTTTTGCTAATATAATAGTTCCACGTATATTTTGTTTAATTAAGTTTTTTTGAAGTAGGTATTTCTTTTTCTTTAAAGATTGAAGTTTTTTAAACTTATAAAATCCAAATACATTAAACATTATAATTTTCTACAAACCATAAATCCATCACCAAGTGGTAATATGATCTGCTCAGTTTTTTTATCATTTTTAACGTAAAAATTAAAATCTCTAATTGCGTTAGTAAGTTTGTCATTTTTAGTTTTATCTACAACTTCACCATGCCATAGAACATTGTCTACAATAATTAAACCATCTTTATTTATAAGATCCAATGAATCATCATAATAATTTTTATAATTTTCTTTGTCAGCATCAATAAAAACCATATCAAATATTTTATTATTTTTTTTTAATTCGTTTAAACTGTCAAGAGCAGGTTTAATAATAGTTTTAATTTTTTTTTCTTGATTAGCTTTTTTAAAAAAATCCATTGCAACATTATTTGTTGATTCATTTCTATCTAAAGCAATAAGGTTTCCATTATCAGGTAAAGCTAATGCAATACTAAGTGTGCTTAAACCTGTAAA
>Ga0315339_1003252_pt1 | contig 11556 bp, 10 predicted proteins | sample ASW17metaG_FD_204514 | JGI IMG/M metagenome (GOLD analysis project Ga0315339, IMG submission 204514) | Ammonia-oxidizing marine archaeal communities from Pacific Ocean, United States - ASW #17 | ecosystem: Environmental > Aquatic > Marine > Oceanic | place: USA: California | collected 2016-12-05
GGCGCCAATATTACAATCGAGAAAGACCCCATAGTCGACTCGGCTATCTAAGCCCGGAAGACTTTATACAAACCAAAATACTCACACCCTAACTGGGCCAATTATTAGGTCCCGCTCACAGGAACCGATGGTTTTTAAAGCGGTAAAACCAAGCAAGTCTTCAAGTAATACGATGACTAAACTTCTTCTAATACTGATGATGGTGGGTGTATGGAATGGGTGTGGTGGAGATAGTCCAACTGAACCACAAGGACAAACCTTAGAAGTAGAGACCGAAAAATGGGATAATAGAAACATCAAGGTTGAGTTTCAGTATTATCGGGACGGTGGGTCGGTGGTCAAACATGGGTGGTACAAGGAGTATGATGAAGATGGGAGTATTCTATTAGATGGGACAACCTTTGAGGGAGAAAAAGAAGGTGAGTGGGTTGTTTATTTCCCTAGTGGAAAGGTGAGGTCGGAAAGAAACTATGTAAATGGTAAAGTAGAGGGTGAGTCGGTTTCGTATTACGAGAATGGGAAAATGGAATCCGAAGGAAACTTTGTAGATGACAAAATAGAGGGTAAGTGGGTGACGTATTTCCCGAGTGAAGGTGTGAGAGAGGAAAGAAACTTTGTAGACGGGAAACGAGAGGGTAAGTGGATTTTGTATTACGAGAATGGGAACGTATTGACGGACGAAAACTATGTGAATGGGAAGTTAGAGGGTAAAAGGGTTGGTTATTACAAAAATGGGAATGTTTGGTGGGAAGAAGACTATGTTGATGATAGTAAAGATGGTAAGTTTGTTGATTATGACGAAGATGGAAACATAACCGACGAAGACATTTGGAAAGATGGAGCGTGTGTTGAGATGTGTGAGGGAGATGAATAAGTCTCTTTCCCACTTGTCCCAACACACAAATAGCCCCCCTACGCGGAGTAGAGGGGCTATTGTGAAATCTCGTCTTAATACGAATGCAAGACGGCGTATCTGTGACTTGTCAGTGGCCCATCAACATATTTGTTGAATTGTTTTTGGAAGGTCTCATAACATTCGCTACCGGTCCACCCATCGAACACTCTTTGCTCATGCGCCAAATCGTCGAAGGTATGGCGAATGATTAAAACACTATTTTCGCCATCCATACGGCTTAGAGCCACCCCATTCTCAAAATGCTCAGCACCACTGAGTTTTAGCATGCCCTGCCACCACTCGCATGTTCTTTCTATATCGCCATCCTTTGGTCGCAACGTACCTTCCCAAACGTGCATAATCACACTCCTTTAGAGTTTAGTTACGTGGAATTCTGCAGTAGGGACACCGGTCCCTGTACGACAGACGTGAGGGAACTAACTTGGGTAGGCTAACTCGGAAACACCTCCTGCCAAAGGTTTTAGGAAAAGACCGAAGGAATATTCAGCCTCTGAGATTGCTAATGCTACTTAATTATTTTCCGACACACAAGTAGTCCCTTTCCCCGCTTCCCCCAACACACTAATAGCCCTCCTACGCGGAGTAGAGGGGCTATTAGTGTGTTGGGGGAACCCGAAGCCTTAGTAATTTCCAAATTATGCAGCGGGCAAATCATTCCATCTTGTTTTCCAATGAAGAAAACCACTCATATAATTCTCGATTTCGATAGGCCTTATCTGCATCATGACCGGTCACTTCATATATAGTTAACCGGGCGTTGCCACCTTCATTTTTTATCGAGTCTATCATTATCTCGGCATCGCTACATCTAATGATTTCATCTCCCCTATTATGGAAAGCCCAAACGGGAAGGGTTTTAAATCTGTGTGCTTGATACTGGCTGATCTCATAAACCCCTCCTGCAACCGGGGCTATACCTGCAAATTTATCCGGGAACTCATGGGCCGTTGCCCAAGTCCCGAATCCCCCCATACTCGTACCAGAAAGCCAAACATTTTTCTTATCAACCGAGTAAGTCTCCGTCACATGGTCGATAAATGACACTACCTGAGTGGTTCTCCAATAAAACCCAAAAGGGCACAGTGGGCATGCAAGTATGAAATCGAATTCCCGACACATCTCAACTAAACCGTCAGGTATTTTATCTTCCATAATAGCCGGTGGAATATATTCAGATGTGTACCCATGCAAATAAACCAACAATGGATATACTTGTTTCTCTCCCATCTGGCCATCGGGGAGAAATATATTGTATTCGCCCTCGAATCTCTCTGAATATGTTGCTTCAAACGTCTTTGATGTCATGGACTCGCCTCCATTAAGCCATCGTCAATATTTGGTTCAACCCAACTGGTGCGCCGGTGAATACTTACTATGTCGCGGATATTACTCTTCCGACTCAGCCGGAACGAACACTCCGCGAGAGTAGTGTCTATGTACGACCTTCCAACTACCCTCTTGTTTCGCGAGGACATACGTGAATCTTCTTATGTTTTCCCCCGTGAAACCATCAGGCATCCACCATTGGCCTTTGCCGTAGCTCGTTACGACAGCAGTCGCACCGTGCACTGCAATATCCGTCTTGCCGTATTCAACCTTCCACTTTCCCCCGTTCTTAATGAACTCCCTCGCCTCGTCCCAATTAAACTCCTCCTCCAGTGGGGCTCCGTTATCACTGAATCCTGTTGCCTCAGGCGAATATAGTGCCTGCTCTTTATCCATATCTTGCGCGTTATTTGCTACGATCATTGCGTCGAATACGGCTTGAACATCGCTTTTGTCATCCGCATGGACTGCACCGACAACAAAGGCCAAGACAAACGATCCGACAAATAGGAGCTTTTTCACAACAACCATCCTGCCAAAGGTTTCGAGGAAAGACCGAAGGAGTCTTCAGCCTATGTTAATACTATGGTTCTACACTTGGCGGTGACACGTAATTGAGATAATTAGCGATAATATGACGCCTTAACGACGCCCCAACTGTGCCGATCCACGGACGTATAGCCGTCAGACAAAGTCACCGTGTTAGGAACAATGATATGCTCTGCACTCTTTGTCCAAATGATTGATTCTTCCCCCGGTGGGCTCATGATCAGCGTGCCGTCATTAATCTCATAGGCAACCGACTCAGCTTCATCGTCCTCTAAATGCTCGTCGAAACCTTCCTTAATCCAAGGTCCGCCGGGTTCCTCGTTGTAAAAATTCGTAGCCCGTCCCATCAACAGCCGACCATCAGCAACTCCATAGCGACTTACCCAAATATGATATATGGATCCATCTCCGTACAAATCTGCATTCCAGATACCAATACCGTCTAGTCGTAAATGCATGCGAAGTATCGTCCCTTCCTCCTCGGTCTCCCAAACCCCAACCAGATTTTCATCGACGATGCCTAATTGATCAGCCGGAACGGTGGTAAATTCCTGCCCGGATACAACGGTAGTGACTGAGAGCAACATAATTACAAGAAGATTTTTCATCGTGGAACCTCCTGCCATAGGCTCTGAAGAATCGCCATCGTCGCCGAAAACCAGTTCAGCGTAGACGGGATGTTTTGAAATGAGCGCTGTAATCGCCCGAAAAATTACACCAATGCCACAATCGCGGCAACTACGACGACCGTCTGGTTCAATCCATCGTTCGAGTCGCAGTCGGGCAGACGGCACGCGTAACATTGTCCAAAAATATCACGTTCGTTGCAATTTCTCCCAAAACGAGCCTTGCTAAGCCCTATTGCTTCCTAACTGGATTGCAACCGGTCTCCCGGTGAGAAACGGTTGTGTTGAGCCTTTATATTTGACCGCGCCATGTTGATGTACTTGGCCGTCATCGCCTGTGTGCTGTGACCAAGTATTCTCTGAAGGCTGAAGGGGTCGCCGCCGTGCTCGATGTATAGGAGTGCGAATGAGTGTCGAAGTGTGTGGGGAGAGAGCCGTACGCCTTCTATTTTCACCCTGTCCGCTGAACGTCTAAACATCACCTGTACGCCTCGGATAGATAGCGGTTGGCCGCGGTGGGTTACCAGAAAGCGCTGTTCGCCGACTTGGGCCACGTCTGCGCGTTTCTTGATATATCCCCACAAGATTTGTTTGGTAGCAGACCCGAAGGGAATCCAACGTTCCTTTCCGCCTTTACCCTTTACGAAGATAAAACCCTCCTCAAGGTTTAAATTAGGAAGGTCGATACCAACTAATTCTGAAAGCCGTAAACCGGTATCGACGAGCAGGTGAACTATCGTACGGTTACGTAGGTCAGTGAAACGGTTCGTATCAAAAGCGAGAAGTACCCTCTTCACCTCGTTGTTGGTCAGCGGCTTTATCGTCGTTACAGGACATTTAATCTTGGGCAACCTCACTTCATCCGGCACGTAGCCTTCTGAGTGGAGAAAACGCATGAAGGTGCGCACACCTCTCCAGTAGGTATGACGGGTGGTGTCGGACAGATTACGCTCTTGCAGAGAAATAAAGAAAGGCGTGACGAACTTTACCAAAGCTCCAACAGGTAAATGCGGATTGGAATCCGCGACAAAGCGCAGAAAGGCACCTGCTGAATCGTGATAAAAAGCGAGTGTTTTCGGTTTACATCCGTTGATTCTACGGTCAGCGATGAACACATCGTATGCTTGCTGAAGTAGCATAGAAATACCCTCCTAATGAGCACCTGCTTGATGTGGAACAGGTACTCAAAAGAAGGGTGGACTCTTCAGGCCGGATCGACCTAAGTTACTGATAATACTAAATGGTGGGCAATCGCGGACTTGAACCGCGGACATCCTGCGTGTAAAGCAGGCGCTCTGACCAACTGAGCTAATCGCCCAATACCTGCCAATAACGTAAGAATTACCCACATTTCGCGCAAAGATTCTTCGCCGCTTAGCCACCACCGCCAAATCTCTTATTTTAGTCCTATGCCCTCTCGCCACATTTGGCCCCTCTACGCTTTGCTGCTAAGCGCCCTTGCCTGGGTCTTCTTCGCCGACGTGCTCACGCTCGGTCTCGACACACACGACGCCGAGACCTTCCGCGATCACGAGCGCATGGTCGGGGATTTTGCCTATTTCTTTTCTCCCGCAAAAGAGCAGGCCTCCGGCCGTCCCATCGCTGAGATCGTCAAGTTCCTATACTTCATGGCCTTAGGCAATGACCCGGCCGCCTTCCACCTGTTAAGCCTCGCCTTGCATGTATTGTGCAGCTTCCTGCTTGCCCGCGTGGTCCTGCAATGCGGTGCCGCGTTGGAACTAAGCTTGCTCGGCGGTTTGCTCTTTCTTTTCAATATTGCGCACTTCCAGGTCGTGCACTATATCTCGGCGCTAGACTACGCCTTGGCCTTGGCGTTGGGATTCGGCGCCTTGCTCGCCTACCGGCGCTATCTGATAACCGCTAAACTAGCACATCTCAGCGCCTACTATATCTTGCTGTTCACCGCCGTCTTCGCCCACCTGTCCATGGTTGTTATCCTGCCTTTTAGCCTATATCTAAGCAGGCAAAATGCAGAAAGAACGACGACAACTCTCCGCCGCCTAGCCCCCATGGCCCTACTCCTAGGCCTGGCCTTTCTCGCGCAACTCGCCCTAGCCTCGCGCGAGACCAGTACCTGGAACGCGCTCGAACACTATCCAGATACAGACCCCTTTACCCTGATCATAAGTTGGCTGCACGTCTTCCTCTGGTTACTCAGCCGCCTGCTGACCACCGCGCACTGGCTGCCCTTGCCGGTCTACACCATGCAAACTTGGGAGCTTTACCTCGGCGGCTTTGCCTTGATAGGCTTGGTCTTTTGCGCCCATCGCGGCAATCTCTGGGCTGCCTGGACCCTACTCGCCTTGGCGCCCTTCGTCTTCCTCACCGAGGCCACATTGCTCGACATGCCCGCCGGTCCCTCGCGCTATCTCTATCCGGCCAGCGCGGGTGCATCTCTACTTCTCGCACAAGTCCTCTATCGCATACGCCAGCGCCCTTTACGCGTCGGATTCGTGTTCGCCCTGCTCCTGAGCAGTTATTTCACGCACGACAAAAGCGAAGCGCTCTCACGCTATACCTCAGGCCGCAGCTATATCGCCAATCGACAAATGCCCAAAGGCATTGATCAACTCCGACGGGCTATCGACATAGGTGGAGATGCCATCGACCGCAAGGATGCGCATACCCGCCTGATCACCGTCGCCCTCGACAGCACGGCGATTGCCGCATCCATCCTGCAAAAAGCTCGCGGCGATTTCCCGGAGGATATCTGGTTCGCCCTCGCCGAACAGGTATTCCACTCCGTTGGCTCCGACTCCATCCGGCAACGCCAAGCCCAGCTCTCCCTCGAAAATAATCGCGGCCAAAATGAGGGCCACGACCGCTGGATCGCCCATCTCTACGCCAACATGGGCGACGGTTATTTTGCCCGCCGAGACTGGACGCGTGCCATCCACGCCCGCGAAGATGCGCTGCGCTTCGATGCAAAACGCAAAGAAACACGACTACACCTTGGTTGGACCTACTTTATGACCAACCGATTTACCGAGGCCATCGCGATCTACCGCGCCGTACTCACCCAAAATCCCGACAGCGAAGCTCATTTCAATATCGGACTCGCCCATATCGCCTTGGGCGACACTGCGACAGCGACAAAGATCTACGCCGCCGGCATCGCTCAATACGGACGCGAGCAAGCCGAAACGGCCAAAGCCCGCAGTAATCTCGAACGGCTTATCTCCTTGGGTATCCAGACCGGAACCGCCCGCAATCTCATCCTACGCCATTTCCCAGATTGACTCTATACACCATCGCCATTATATTTTTGTCCACGGAGCAAATGACGATGCATATACTGTACATTTATAGCTATTATTATACCTTGTCGACAAGGGGGGTCTAACGCGATAGCTTTATGTCTGCACCGCGTTTTCGAGCCCCTGACCTCAGGGGCTTTTTTTATTGCCATTTTTCATTATAACTAGGACAACCAGGATATAATAATGAACCTCATACCCGATCTCGAATTCCGCGGTTTGGTCTACCAAGCCACCGACCTCGACGGCCTTGCAGAACGCCTCGCGACCGGCCCGATCACCGTCTACACCGGTTTCGACCCGACCGCCGACAGCATGACCGTGGGCAATCTAGTGCCGATTCTGCTATTGCGCCGCTACCAGCTCGCCGGGCACAAAGCCATCGCGTTGGCCGGTGGCGGCACCGGGCTGATCGGCGACCCGTCGGGCAAGTCAGTGGAGCGCCAGCTCAATACCGACGATACCGTCACCGCCTGGACCGAAAAGGTCAAAGGCGAGCTGGAGCGCTTCCTCGATTTCGGCGGCGCGAACCCCGCAGTCATGGTCAACAACCACGACTGGCTGGCCAGCGTGTCAGCTATCGAGTTTATGCGCGATGTCGGCAAGCATTTTCCCGTCTCTTATATGCTGGCCAAGGACTCGGTCGACTCCCGCCTGCAAACGGGCATCTCCTACACCGAATTCAGCTACATGGTGCTGCAGGCCTACGACTTCTTGGTGCTCAACGAGAAATACGGTTGCGAACTGCAATCGGGCGGCTCCGACCAGTGGGGCAATATCACTGCCGGCACCGACCTGATCCGCCGTGCCGCGGGCAACAAGGCCTTTGGCCTGACCTGTCCCTTGGTCACCAAAGCCGACGGCACCAAATTCGGCAAGACCGAGGGCGGCACCGTTTGGCTCGACCGCAGCAAAACCTCCGTCTACCAGTTTTATCAGTTTTGGATCAACTCCGAGGACCAGAAGGTCGTCGACTATCTCAAGATCTACACCTTTCTCGACAAGGAAGCGATCTTGCAGCTGGAGCAGGCCGTGCGCGAACAACCCGAAAAACGAGAAGCCCAGCGCAAGCTCGCCGAGGAGGTAACGACGTTGGTGCACGGTGCCGATGCGATGCGCAGCGCGCAAAATATCTCGCAGGCGCTCTTCAGCGGCGAGTTTCAGGACTTGGCCGAAGACGAGATCCTCGAAGGTTTCCACGACGTACCGACATACGAGATGGAAGTGGTAGAAATGGGCCTGATAGACCTCTTGATCGACGCCAAAATAAGCTCCTCAAAACGAGAAGCCCGCCAGGACGTGCAAAATGGCTCGATCTACATCAACGGCGAACGCCATACCGAGCTGGATAGCACGATCCGACTCCAGGATGGCCTGCACGGCAAATACTTGATTATGCGGCGGGGCAAGAAGAAATACACGCTGGTCAGCTAAAACAACAACACAATAGCACAATAGCACAAAAAACGGATCTGCGGCACTCGCTCGCAGATCCGTTTTTTGTGCGAATTGAAGCTTAATTTTCCGTATAAGCCGCACCTGCCTGGACACGCCGTCCGCAGTTGCTTTTCTTATCCTGCAAAAAGGAGCCGCACCCCATGTCAGACCACTTGCGCGTTGCCGCCATCATTACCATCTACCATCCCAAGTCCCACGCCGACGTAACCGTCACCAAATTCCTCAAAGGCATGTCCACCGACGAGGGCTTCCTAACCCCCGAAATAGAAATCGTCTCGATCTACCTCGACCACGCGCTCGAAAACGATATCGGGCTCGGACTCGCCGAAGAATATGGCGTGCCCGTCTACCCGAGCATCCGCCGCGCCCTGCACGCCGGAGCCAACGAACTGAATGTCGACGCGGTGCTGCTCATTGGCGAACACGGCGACTATCCCTGGAACGAGCGCGGTCGCCATATGTATCCGCGCCGCTATTTTTTCGAGCAGATTGCCGGCGTCTTCGGCGAGAGCGGTCGTTCGGTGCCGGTCTTCAACGACAAGCACTTCGCCTACAGCTTCGCCGATGCACAGTGGATGTGGGACCGGGCGCAAGAGCTCGAGATTCCATTGATGGCCGGCTCCAGTTTGCCGCTTTGCTGGCGCAACCCCTATGTCGAATACAACAAAGAAACAAAGGTCGAAGAAGCGCTCTCCGTCGGTTATGGTGGCATCGAAGCCTATGGCTACCACGCACTCGAGACCTTGCAGTGCATGGTCGAGCGCAGACAGGGCGGCGAAACGGGTATAGTCTCGGTGCAGTGCTTGGAAGGCGACGCCGTCTGGCAAGCTCGCGACAACGGCCTATGGTCCGTCGAGCTAGCAACGGCGGCCTGCGACGCGATACAGAACAAACCCGAGGGCCAGATGGAAGACCACGTCAAAGACCCGGCGGTGTTTTTAGTCGAATACGCCGATGGCTTGAAGACCGCGACCCTAATGCTATCGGGCTATATCTCGGATTTCTCCTATGCTGCTCGCGTTGACGGCCAGGTGCAGGGCATCGAGTTCTACCTGCAGAACGAAGGCCCTTTCTCGCATTTTGGCTATCTCTGCCGCAATGTGCAGGATTTTTTCCGCACAAAAAAAGCGCCCTATCCACCCGAGCGCACCCTGCTAACCACCGGCATTATCGATGCGGCGATGAATTCGCGCCACGAAGACCACCGCAAAATCGAGACGCCCTATCTGAATGTCGCCTATAGTTCCTACGAGAAGTTGCCACAGCGACCCAGTGGCACCCGCCCTGCAGGTGCCAGTATCGATCCGCAGGCACCCGACATTATCTAGGAGCAATTCTCAAAAAACGATTTGACGCCCAACGACCAGTGCGAGCAATGCCTTTGCCCGTAAAGCGACGTTTGCCATAGCTTCTACCCCTTGCGCAACAACGAGGAATCGGTCATCGCCTGCGCACGCTCCAGCGACACCTCCGTCTCTAGGCCCTGTCTGCGAAAAAAGCGGTCGAACTCGTCGAGCATCAGCCCCAAATAACGACCATCGCGGCCATTGCCGGCACAGTGCGGCGTCAGAATCACATTGCGCAGCGTGTGATAGGGGTGGTCCTCAGTCAACGGCTCTTCTTCAAAAACGTCCAAAATCGCGGTAAAACGACACCGTTGCAACTCGGCGATAAGCGCGCCTTCATCGATCAGCGACGCACGGCCGCAATTGACCAGTACCGCGCCTTCTTTGATAGCCGCCAATTGCGCCGCACCGACCCGGCCCTTATTAGCCGTCGTCAACCCGGTCTGGCAATGAATGACATCGGCGGTGGCGAATAACTCGTCAAGACCGATCTTCTGCAATCCCTCGGCTTCGGCCATTTCATCGGTCAGAAAATCATCGTGCACCGCGATCAATCGCGGACGCAGCGGCCGCAGTAACTCGATAAAGGCTTTTGCCACGTCGCCATAACCCCAAATGCCTATAACCGCCTCGTCGGGCGGCAGATTGCCCTCGCGCCGCGGCCAATCAAGTGCCTGCCCGCCCACGCCGAAATGCGCATACGATAATAGCTGCCGCAGCCCGACCATCGTCATCATCAGGCTCCATTCGGCCACCGTCCGCGCCATCAATGTATTGGCGGTACAGATTTTCACTCCCCGCTCATATAGCGCCTGCGAAACAATGCCCGCCACAGACCCGCCGACATGACCGACGATCTTCAGCGTCTGATTCTGCAAGAGCACGGTCTCGTCGAGGCGCGGCGAGCCCCAGGTCGTCAACAACGCCTGTACACCGACCAATTGCTCGACCCATTCGCCGGCGGCCAGCTTTCCCGGCAGTGTATTGAGCCGGACCTCGTAACCAAGCTCGGCGGCACGCGTTTTGGCCTGCTCGGTCCAAAAGCGGTCCTGCAGGGCTTGCGGGCCCATAAAAAAAATATGCGGCGAGTTATCCATAATATTACTCTGAAAAAAGAGGCCCCCCGGATACCGGAGGACCTCTTCAGCTCATTCCCATTCTACCGTGCCCGGCGGTTTGTGCGTTACATCGTAAAAGACCGCTTCTATGCCTTCAACGGCCAGTATCCGTTCACGCACATCGTCGAGGAACTCCTGCGGCAATTGACTAAAGCGCGCGGTCATGAAATCGTCGGTTGATATCGGCCTGAGCACCACGCTCTCCTGCACCCCGTCCGACGACAGCGGCACCAACACCGTCGGCATCTGCGTCACCACCTGCATCAGCCCGTGCCGCTCTAAAGCCTCCATATTGATCGCGTCGACCTCGCGCAATAAATCTAATCGGTTGCGCGTCAGATAACCGGCCTTGAGCTTTTGCGCCGGCCGGTCGTCTGACCCCAATAAATAAATTACCCGGTTGATCGAGGCAAAGTTGTTGGTCAGTTCAGTAGATAGCGCCTCTAGGGTCTCCCAGTCGCTCTTTCCCGACACCACCGCCGGATGCGCATAGGTCCGCGAGTCGCCCTGTACCCCGACGCTTCGCAAAGACAGGACCTCAAGCGCCAAACCGTATTTCGCGGCGACCTTCACCGACTCGGCCTCCACCGAGGCCATGCCATCCATATCCGCTTTCCCGTCGCTGCACAACGCCCTTACCGCCAAGCCCGGCCCCGGAAAGGGGTGCCGCCAGACCAAATGATGCGGCAAGCCGAGTTTTTCGCCCAACTCGCGCGCCTCGTCTTTGTAAAGCTGGTCTAACGGCTCGACGACTTTACCCTCAGCCAATAGCTCTTCGATGACCCCTACGCGGTTGTGATGCGTTTTGATCAGCGCCGCGTTTTCGGTGCCGCCGGACTCGATGGTATCGGTATAGAGCGTGCCCTGGCCCAAGAGCCACTCCTCCGGATCCAGTTGCAAATCGACAAGCGCGCGATCACGGACCCGGAGAAACTCCTC
>Ga0315339_1003254_pt1 | contig 11550 bp, 8 predicted proteins | sample ASW17metaG_FD_204514 | JGI IMG/M metagenome (GOLD analysis project Ga0315339, IMG submission 204514) | Ammonia-oxidizing marine archaeal communities from Pacific Ocean, United States - ASW #17 | ecosystem: Environmental > Aquatic > Marine > Oceanic | place: USA: California | collected 2016-12-05
ACCATTGCAACATATCGGGACAAGATGGTGGCCGTGTTCGGTCTGGGCCGCACCGGCCTGTCGGCGGTCCGCGCCCTGGTCGCTGGCGGGGCCGAAGTGCTGGTCTGGGATGATGATCCCAACCGCCGCTCGGACGCGGTCAGCCTCGGCGCGCGGACGGCCGAACCCTCGATCGAAAAATGGCGGGGCATTGCCGCCCTGGTGCTAAGCCCCGGCGTACCCTTGACCCATCCCCAGCCCCATCCGGTGGTGGCCCTGGCGGACAAATTGGGCGCCGAGATCATCGGCGACGTGGAACTGTTCGCCCGCGGCCGGCCCCTGGCCAAGATCGCTGCCATTACCGGCACCAATGGTAAATCCACCACCACCTCACTGTTGAAACACCTGCTGGCCGCCGCCGGGCGTCGGGTGGAAGCCGGCGCCAATCTAGGCCAGCCCGTGCTGGATTTTGACATCCTGGGACCCGGGGACGATTATCTTTTGGAGCTGTCATCGTATCAGATCGATCTGACCACGGGCCTGCGCCCGGCGGTGGTGGCGTGGCTCAACATTAGCCCCGACCATCTGGACCGCCACGGCGGCATGGACGGCTACGTGGCGGCCAAGCGCCGCCTGCTGGATATGGCCGGCGCCAATGCGGTCCTGGTCATTGGCGGCGATGATCCCCATTCGGCGCGAATTTGCCGCGACATGCGGGCCACGGGCCGCCGGGTGGTGGAGATCGCCGTCGGCCGTGAGATCACGGACGGCCTGTATGCCTTGGATGGCCGGCTGTTCCGCGCCGGCGTGGCGGACCCCATTGCCGATCTGTCCGGCATTGAAACCCTGCGCGGGTCCCATAACTGGCAAAACGCCGCCGCCGCCTTTGCCGTGGCCGAGGCCCTGGGACTGACGCCTGATCAAATTGTCCCGGCCCTGTCCAGCTATCCCGGCCTGCCCCACCGCATGGAACTGGTGGCCCGTCATGACAACGTCATGTTCGTCAACGACAGCAAGGCAACCAATGGCTCGGCCGCCGCCCATGCCCTGGCCGCCTATGACAACATCTATTGGATCGCCGGCGGCATCGCCAAGCAAGGCGGTATCAGCGGGCTGGGCGAATTCTTCCCCAGGATCAAGCGCGCCTATTTGATCGGCGAGGCGGCACCGTCCTTTGCCCGGATGTTGGATGGCACGTTGTCATATGAACAATCCGGCGACCTGATCACCGCCGTCCACGCCGCCCATGATGCGGCCGCCGGGCATGGCGGCGTGGTGCTGTTGTCGCCGGCCTGCGCCAGCTTTGACCAGTTTGCCTCCTTCGAGGAACGCGGCGAGCGGTTCCGCGACATTGCCCAGGACATTGCCGGAAGGGGAATTGGGGGCAACGAGGGCACCGACGACAATGGCCATCCGCGCCGCGCGGCGGGAGGTGCGTTTTGATTTCCTTCGCGCGCACGGATACCTCCCTGATCGGCCGCTGGTGGTGGACCGTGGATCGCTGGACCCTCTTGGCCGTGGCGCTGTTGATCGCGGTAGGCACCTTGCTGACCCTGGCCGCCAGCCCGGCGGTGGCGGAAAAATTGCGCCTGGACAGTCAGCACTTCGTCTTGCGTCAGGCGATTTTTCTGCCGCTTGCCGTGGCGGTCATGTTCGTGGTCTCGTTGATGAGCCCGCGCGGCGTGCGCCGTATTTCCGTGGTTGGCCTGGCCATCAGCCTGGTCCTGGTAGTCGCGACCCTGTTCCTGGGCGCCGAGATCAAGGGCGCCAGCCGCTGGCTGCAATTTGCCGGGTTTTCTCTTCAACCATCGGAATTCGTCAAGCCATGCTTCGCCGTGGTCGCCGCCTGGATGCTGGCAGAACAGGGCCGGCGCGAAGGAGTGCCGGGTGGCCTGATCTGCTGTGCATTGTTTGCCCTGGTGGTTTGGCTATTGGTTTCGCAGCCGGATCTGGGCATGACGGCGGTGGTCTCCGCGGTTTGGTTCGGGCAATGTTTTATCGCCGGTCTGCCCATGCTCTGGGTAGGCGTGCTGGCAGGCTTGGGCTTGCTTGGCGCCGTCGCGGCCTATGCCACCATTCCCCATGTGGCCAGCCGCATCGACCGCTTCCTCGATCCCGCCTCAGGCGACAGCTATCAGATCGACAGGGCCATGGATGCGTTTGGCCAAGGCGGCCTGTTCGGGCGGGGACCGGGTGAGGGCATGGTCAAACGGGTTCTGCCCGATGCCCACACGGATTTCATCTTTTCCGTGGCGGGAGAGGAATTCGGCCTGATAGCCTGTCTGATCATTGTCGCCCTGTTCGGTTTCATCACCCTGCGCGGCTTTGCCCGGCTGCTGCGGGAAGAGGATTTGTTCGTGCTGCTGGCCGCCGCCGGACTGCTGACCCAGTTCGGCCTGCAGGCGGTGATCAACATCGGCGTCAACGTCAACCTTTTACCCACCAAGGGCATGACCCTGCCGTTTATTTCCTACGGCGGCTCTTCCATGCTGGCCCTGGCCATGGCCATGGGCATGGTGCTGGCTCTGACCCGACGGCGCCCCAATCTTGGGGGGCTGCCATGAGCGCCAAAGTTCTTAGGAGAATCATGTTGGCGGCGGGCGGGACTGGCGGCCATGTCTTTCCGGCCCAGGCCCTGGCGGCGGAACTGGACCGGCGCGGCCAGGTCGTGGATATCGTCACCGACCGGCGCGGTGATGATTATGCCGACCGTTTCCCCGGCCAGACCATTCACCGCATTACCGCCGCCACGCCATCCGGGCGCGGCCTTGGCGGCAAGATCCTGGCGGCGGCCCGCATCGCCCGGGGCACCATCCAGGCCCACCGCCTGATCCGGCGCATCGAACCGGCCGCCGTGGTCGGTTTCGGCGGCTATCCGGCCCTGCCTACCATGTTGGCGGCCATCGCATCGTCCGTACCCCGCATGGTGCACGAACAAAACGCCATACTGGGGCGGGTCAACCGCATGGTCTCGACGCGGGTCGATGCCATTGCGACATCCTTCCCGGTGACCAAAGACTTGCCGCACAACGATGCGCAGCCAAAACTTGTGACGGGCAACCCGGTTCGCGACGATATTCAGGTCCTGGCAACGGCTTCCTATGCGCCGCCGCGCCCTGACGAGCCGTTCCAATTGCTGGTGTTTGGTGGCAGTCAAGGCACCCGCAGATTTTCCCAGGTCATTCCCCAGGCTTTATTGGCGTTGCCTGCTCATCAACGCGCCTGCCTGCGCGTGGCGCAGCAATGCAGGGCGGAAGACTTGGATGCTGTTGGGGGAACCTACGCCCAAGCCGGCATCGAAGCCCAAACAGCGACATTTTTTGACGACATGCCGGCGCGCTTGAATGCCGCCCATTTGGTCATCGCTCGCAGTGGCGCAGGCACGGTCAGTGAACTGGCCGTTGCGGGCCGGCCCAGCGTGCTGGTGCCCTACCCCCACGCCGCCGACGATCATCAGACCCGTAACGCCGAAGTTCTTAGTTCCGTTGGCGGCGCCTGGGTATTGCCCGAGGCCGACATGACGGCGGAAGTCTTGAGCGAACATCTAGGCAAGCTGATGACCGATCCCGCACTGCTTGGCGATGCGGCCCGGGCGGCCCACGGCCGGGGGCAACCGAATGCCGCCCAGCTGCTGGCCGATGTAGTGGAAGCCTTGGCGGCCAACGAACTGGACGGGGAGGCGGCGCCATGAGAACCTTGCCCTTGGATATCGGCGTCATTCACTTTGTCGGCATTGGCGGCATCGGCATGAGCGGCATTGCCGAGGTCATGCATAACCTGGGCTATGACGTACAGGGCAGCGACCAAGCGGAAGGCGCCAACGTGATCCGCCTGCGCCAGTTGGGCGTCACGGCCATGATCGGCCATGCGGCGGAGAACCTGGGCGCGGCCCGTGTCGTGGTGATCTCCTCCGCCGTGAAGCCGGACAACCCCGAGGTCATCGCGGCCCGCGAAGCCATGATCCCCGTAGTACGCCGGGCCGAAATGCTGGCCGAGCTGATGCGGTTGAAATGGGCCATCGCCGTGGCCGGCACCCATGGCAAAACCACCACCACATCCATGGTCGCCGCCATGCTGGACCAGGCCGACTATGACCCGACAGTGATCAACGGCGGCATCATCAACGCTTACGGCACCAATGCCCGTCTGGGTGCCGGCGACTGGATGGTGGTAGAGGCGGACGAGAGTGACGGCAGCTTCACCAAGCTGCCCGCCACCATCGCCATCGTCACCAACATGAATCCCGAGCATCTGGATTTCTACGGCGATTTCGAGACTGAGCGCGCCGCCTTTCAAAGTTTTGTCGAGAACCTGCCCTTTTATGGCTTCGCTGTGATGTGTCTGGACCATCCTGAAGTGCAGGCCCTGGTGGGACGCATCTCGGACCGGCGCATTCTGACCTACGGCTTCTCGCCCCAGGCCGCAGTGCGTGCCGTCAATGTTGCCGCCACGGCCACCGGCATGGCGTTCGATGTGGAACTGGTGGACCGGGCCCCAAATGTTGCCGGCGATGGGACGCGGGTCATCGCCGGCTTCCATCTGCCCATGCACGGTGAGCACAATGTCCTGAACGCCCTCTCCGCCATAGCGGTCGGTTGGGAGATGAAGATTGCCGACGCCAACTTGGTCGCCGCTCTGGCCGGGTTCGCGGGCGTTCGGCGCCGATTTACCAAGACCGGGGAAGTGGGAGGCATCACGGTGATCGACGATTACGGCCACCATCCCGTCGAGATTGTCGCCGTGCTGCGGGCCGCCCGGGCTGCCACCAATGGCCGCATCATCGCCGTCGTCCAGCCGCACCGATTCACCCGGCTGCGCGATCTGTTCGAGGGTTTTTGCACCGGTTTCAATGATGCGGATACGGTGGTGGTCGCCAACGTGCATGCCGCCGGTGAAGCCGCCATCGAAGGGTTTGACCGGGATGCCTTGGTGGCGGGATTGACGGCCCGTGGCCACCGCCGGGTCCTGCCCCTGGACGACCCGGAAGATCTGCCGGCCCTGATCGCCGGCGAAGCCGCTTCGGGTGACATGGTGGTCTGCCTGGGTGCGGGAACCATTACCGCCTGGGCCAATGCCTTGCCGGAGCGATTGGCACCGTTGCTCGCGGAACCCAAACTGGCGGGTGGCGCGGCATGATGGCGGCCTTGCAACATGAGCGGGAACTGCTGGCGCGCCTGCCAAGAGTGCGGGGCCGCTATGTGGCCAACGTGGATCTGGCGGGTGGCGCGGCATGATGGCGGCCTTGCAACATGAGCGGGACCTGCTGGCGCGCCTGCCAAGAGTGCGGGGCCGCTATGTGGCCAACGTGGATCTGGCGGGCAGCACCTGGTTTCGGGTCGGCGGGCCGGCGGAGGTTGTCTTCCGCCCTGAAGATACAGAGGATCTGGCGGCCTTCCTGGCGGCCTGTCCCAAGGATATTCCCCGTACCGTGCTGGGCTTGGGCTCCAACATTTTGATTCGGGACGGCGGTGTGCGCGGGGTGGTGATCCGCCTGGACCGCGCATTCAACCAGATCGACGCCGATGGTGCGTATCTTACCGCGGGGGCAGGGGTGCTGGACGTCAATCTGGCCCGGGTCTGCCGCGACAATGGCCTGGGCGGGTTTGAATTCATGCGCGGTATCCCCGGCACCATCGGCGGCGGCCTGGCGATGAATGGCGGCGCCTATGGCCGGAGCTTCCAGGACGCCTTGATCTGGGCCGAAGCCGTGGATGGCGATGGCAACATGCACCGGGCCAGCCCGGCCGAATTGAATCTGAGCTACCGCCATTGCGGGGCCCCGGCCGATTGGATTTTCACCGCCGCGATGTTCCGCGGCACCAAGGGCGGCCAGGATGATATTTCCGCCCGCATGCGCGCGGTTTCCCAGGCCCGCAAGGACAGCCAGCCAGTCAATACCCGCACGGGGGGCAGTACCTTCAAGAACCCCGGCGGCGAAAATCCCAACGGCGCCAAGGCCTGGGAGCTGATTGACCGGGCCGGCTGCCGGGGTCTGCGGCGCGGCGGAGCACTGGTCTCTGAGCTGCATTGCAATTTCCTGATCAACACGGGCACCGCCACCGCCTCCGACTTGGAAGCCTTGGGCGAGGACGTGCGCCGCCGGGTCCAAGCTCATGGCGGTGTCATGCTGCAATGGGAAATTCGCATTATCGGCGAACACGATCCTGACAATGTTCCCGAGTTGATCTTCTCGGAAGTGGTGTCATGAGCGCCCATGTCGCGGTACTGATGGGCGGCCGCTCGGCCGAGCGCCAGGTCTCTTTAACGTCCGGCCGGGATTGCGCCACGGCCTTGCGGGTGGCCGGCTACCAGGTCAGTGAAATCGATGCCGGCGACGATTTGGTGAATCGCTTGGGCGCGTTGAAACCCGACGTGGTATTCAACGCCCTGCATGGCCGCTGGGGCGAAGACGGCTGCGTTCAGGGCCTGTTGGAATGGCTGCAACTGCCCTATACCCATTCCGGCGTGCGCGCCTCGGCCATGGCCATGGACAAGCCATCCTCTCTTGAAGTCTTCCGATCTCATGGCATTCCCTGCCCCGAAGGCAGTCTGACCACCGTGGCGGCGGTCAACGCACGGGATCCCCTGGAACGCCCCTATGTGGTGAAGCCGCCCAATGAAGGTTCCACCTTCGGCGTGCGGATCGTGCGGTCGGGCGACAACAACCCGCCCATAAGCCCCGATTGGCAATTTGGCGACCAGGTTCTGGCCGAACGATATATCCCCGGCCGTGAGCTGACCGTCGCCGTAATGGACGGCAAGGCCCTGGGCGTCACGGACATTCGCACCGACGACGGCTTCTACGACTACGACGCCAAGTATGCCGAGGGCGGCTCCCGACATATCGTGCCGGCACCGGTGCACAAGAAAATTTATGCCCAGGCTCTGGATCTGTCCGAACGGGCGCATAGGGCATTGGGTTGCCGCGGCGTCAGCCGCTCCGATTTCCGTTATGACGACACCGGGGGCGAGCCCGGCCGGCTGTACATGCTGGAGATCAATACCCAGCCGGGCATGACGCCGACCTCCTTGGTGCCGGAACTGGCCGCCCATTGCGGTATCGATTTTCCCTCTCTGGTGCAATGGATGGTGGAGGACGCCGGATGCGCGCGCTGATCAACCGCTTGACGACGAACCAGACCAAGTCCGGCGGGAACCGCCGCCGTGCCGGGCGGGCATCGCCGCGCCGCCGCCAGATCGTTGCCTGGGCAATGATAAGCGCCGTCGCCATCGGGTCGGCCATCGGCGCCTGGAAGTTGCGCGAAAGTGGCTTGATCGAACGGACCTACGTCACGTTGGCCGGTGAACTGTCGGATTGGAGCCGGAACCGCATCGTGGCGGCCGGCTTGGTGGTCCGCAATGTCTTTGTCACCGGGCGGGGTGAGACCACCAAGGCCCAGGTGCTGGCCGCCATGAAGGTGGAGAGCGGCCAGTCGATCCTGAATTTTGATCCCGGCGAGGCGCGGCGCCGCCTGCTGGCTCTCGGCTGGGTCAAGACGGCCCGCGTGGAACGCCGTCTGCCCGACACCATCGTTATCCGCCTGGAGGAGCGCAAAGCCCTGGCCCTGTGGCAGCACAAGGGCCGCCATGTCCTGATCGACCGGAGCGGCGGGACCATTACCCGCCACAATCTGGGCCGTTTCGCCCATTTGCCGGTGGTTGTCGGCCAACAGGCGCCGCTTGCCGCCGCCGCCCTGATCGACATGCTGTCACGCAAGCCGGCCCTGTTCGCGCAAGTGCGGGCGGCGGTGCGGATCGGCGAGAGGCGCTGGGATGTGCGCCTGAAAAACGGCATCAAGGTGTATCTGCCCGAACGGGACGCCTTTGCCGCCTGGGTTCGGCTGGCGGAACTGGCGGCCGAAAACCGAATTTTTGAACGGGATGTTGCGGCCATTGATCTGCGCCTGCCGGACCGGTTGGTGTTGCGCCTGACGCCCGCGGCGGCGGCGAAAAAAAACAAGAACGGGAAGGATACCTGAGCATGGCCGGGGGCAAGAATGGTCTGATCGCCGCCTTGGATATTGGCAGCACCAAGGTTTGTTGTTTTATCGCCCGTCCCGACAGCGCCAACGGACATGCGGGCGGACATGCGGGCGGGCGGGCCGGCGGTATGCGGGTGATCGGCATCGGCCACCAGATCGCCAAGGGCATGCGCGCCGGTACCGTGGTCGATATGGACGCGGCCGAGGAAGCCGTGCGCGGGGCCGTGGATCAGGCCGAACGCATGGCCAAGGAACGGATCGAAACGGTGTTGTTGAGTTTCTCCGGCGGGCGGCCGGTCTCGCGCCTGATCGACGTGGAAACGGATATCGCCGGGCACGAGATCGGCGAGCGTGACCTGAAGCGCGCCCTGGCCCAGGCCCATCTGCTGGCCCGGCGCAGTACCGAGGGGCGGGAGATACTCAATGCTATTCCCGCCGGCTATACCATCGATGGCACACCCGGATTTCGCGAGCCGCGCGGCATGTTCGGGGCCCGGTTGGGCCTGCGCCTGCATGTGGTGTCGGCCGAGGTGGGGCCGTTGCGCAATCTGAAACTTCTTGCGGAACGCTGCCATTTGGAAATTTACGCCCTGGTGGTCGCACCCTATGCCTCCGGCATGTCGACTCTGGTGGAGGACGAGATCGACTTAGGCGTCACCTTGATTGATCTGGGCGGCGGCAGCACCGATGTGGCGGTGTTCTATGACGGCCATATGATCCATACCGATCAGGTGCCTGTCGGCGGCAATCATGTGACCAACGATATTGCCCGCGGCCTGTCGACCTCCGCCGCGCATGCCGAACGTTTGAAAACCTTGCACGGCAGCGCCGTCGCCGGACCCGACGATGAACATGCCATGGTCAGCGTGCCCCGGGTGGGCGAAAGCGGCGCGGAAGCCATGCAGCAGATCCCCCGCTCCATGCTGGTCGGCATCATCCAGCCGCGGATCGAAGAAACCCTGGAATTGGTCCGGGACCGACTGCGGGCCTCGGGCCTGGCGCGGACCGCCGGGCGCCGTGCCGTGCTGACGGGGGGTGGTTCCTTGTTGACCGGCGTGCGGGAACATGCCGCGCGGGTCCTGGACAAACAGGTCAGGGTGGGCCGCCCCCTGGGTCTGCACGGCCTCGCCGAAGCCACGGAAGGGCCGGCCTTTGCGGCCGCCGCCGGGCTGTTGATCTATGCCGACCGGGTCCCGGGAGAGGAACATTTGGCAGCCATGGCCGACGGCGGCCTTGGCAACTGGGGCGACGGCCGCTTTCAACGCCTTGGCCGTTGGTTCAAGGAGAATTTCTAATCATGCCGACAAGACAATTTCGATCAACCCGAAAACATCACATCACGCAATTACCGTCATCGCCGGATCTTCGCTTCGCCTTGTCCGGGAATGACGGCGTTGGGTGCCTTCCGACAATTAACCCCATTCCATCCATGCAGTGTTCATCGGCCACCGGCATCAATAGGTAGAGGAGACCTTATCATGACCATCAATCTCAATGCCCCGCAAATGACAGAGCTGAAACCTCGTATCGTGGTCATCGGCGTCGGAGGGGCGGGGGGCAACGCCGTCAACAATATGATCTCTTCCGGCCTGGAAGGCGTGGAGTTCATTGTCGCCAACACCGATGCACAGGCTCTGGCGCAAAGCACGGCGGACCGGCGCATCCAACTGGCATCACCCAGGGCCTGGGCTGCGGCGCCCGTCCCGATGTCGGCCGGGCGGCGGCGGAAGAGGCCATTGATCAGATCCTCGATCACATGGCCGGCACCCACATGGCCTTCATCACCGCCGGCATGGGCGGCGGCACGGGCACCGGCGGCGCGCCGGTCATTGCCGAGGCCCTGCGCAACCAGGGCATCCTGACTATCGGAGTGGTGACCAAACCGTTCCAGTTCGAAGGCGGGCAGCGTCTGCTGTCGGCGGAGCGCGGCATTGAAGAGCTGCAAACCTTCGTCGATACCTTGATCGTGATCCCGAACCAGAATTTGTTCCGGATTGCCAATGAAAAAACCACCTTCGCCGATGCCTTCGCCATGGCCGACGATGTGCTGCATTCCGGCGTCCGGGGCATCACCGATTTGATGGTCCTGCCGGGCCTGATCAATCTGGATTTCGCCGACGTGAAAACGGTGATGGCGGAAATGGGCAAGGCCATGATGGGCACCGGCGAGGCGGAGGGCGAGAAACGCGCGGTCGAGGCGGCGGAAGCCGCGATTTCCAATCCGCTGCTGGACGATGTCTCCATGCAGGGCGCCCGGGGCGTTCTGATCAACATCACCGGCGGCATGGACCTGACCTTGTACGAAGTGGACGAAGCGGCTAACCGGGTGCGCCAGGAAGTCGACCCGAATGCCAATATCATTGTTGGCTCGGCCCTTGAGGATTCCCTCAACGGGCGCATGCGGGTGTCCGTGGTGGCCACGGGGATCGAGATTGAGGAAGGCGCCCAGCGGCCCTTGATCTCACCGCCCCGTCTGGCCGCCGTGGCCGACCGGCCCATTACCAACGAACCGGCGGCCCTGCCCGAAGAGACGGCGGTGGAACCTATTCCCGACATCGTTGCCGAAGGCGCGATGGCGTCCACCGCGGTGGCGGAAACGCCGGCGGTGCCGGACGTTGGAGAACCGCCCGCATTGCCCCTGTCATTCGAGCAGCGTGTTCCGGCGCCGAAACCACCCCAGGCGGAACCCGATCCCTTGAGCCAACAGCCCAAACGAACCGCCGACGTCAGCCTGGACGACGGGCCCTTCATGGCCCCGCCGCCCAGCCTACCGGAGCGGGACCGTGCCCCCTTGAAGCAACCCGATGCCTTGGCGGAGGCCGAAGCCGTCAATCCCACGGACCGGCCGGTTAAGCGCAAACGGGGCGGTTTTTCGCTGTTCCGCCGGAAACAGGTGGCGCAGACGGAGGCCGCGCCGGTTCAGTCACGGCTTGAATCATCCAGCCCCGAGTGGATGCGTCAGGCGACGCCGCCTCCCGCACAGGCCCCCGCGCAGCCCGTAGTCGTGCCGGCGGTCCCCGAAGCGCCGGCGGCCGTGCCCGAAATGACGGCCCCCGAATTGCCCGAGCAAGATTCCGCCCGTCCCCTCGCACCGCCGCAAACGGAGGAGGATCTGCTTGAAATTCCTTCATTCCTGCGGCGTCAGGCCAACTAAGGGATAAGCGCACAAAAGGTCGCGGTTCGTTGCAGCGTCAGTCCGGGCGTGAAGAAACGTTCATCGGACTGGCGCCGTAATGAAATGTAATAACCTTTGATTTGAGCATCTTGGGATCGGTTGCTAATAAAGTTATGCAAGGTGCTATTTTTGAAGGGCTATTCCGCTTTGTATTCTGCGTTTTGGATATCGCGTTTTGCATGCTGAATGCTTGGAGCATATGCCCGCCAATACATACGCGCCGGAACGAAACCGGAAAGAATTTTAAGTTTGAGGCTGATTGAAGACGTGAACGAGAACCAGCAACATACTCTGAAAAATGCCATAAATTGTTCCGGTGTCGGCCTGCATAGTGGCGCCAAGGTGACCATGTGTTTACGCCCCGCCGCCATTGGCAGCGGCATTGTCTTTCACCGCACGGACATCAACACCGCC
>Ga0315339_1003255_pt1 | contig 11549 bp, 14 predicted proteins | sample ASW17metaG_FD_204514 | JGI IMG/M metagenome (GOLD analysis project Ga0315339, IMG submission 204514) | Ammonia-oxidizing marine archaeal communities from Pacific Ocean, United States - ASW #17 | ecosystem: Environmental > Aquatic > Marine > Oceanic | place: USA: California | collected 2016-12-05
GAATGTCGAGGGAAAGAGCTCGCGTCATGCAGGCTGGCCTCCTTCTCCAGCCGGCATCTTGAAACACAAATCTCAACTCTTGTTAGAATCACAAATCCCAACTCTTGGGAATCCCCAACAATTCCCTATAATCGGTAAACGCTCTAGCGCCTAAGCTATGGGAATTCGCTGATGACTTGTTCTCGGAGTCACACGGTTCCGTGGCGGGATTGCCGCGAACCGCTAGACGATGAGATGACGCTCAAAGAAAGTTAGCGTGCGGGTCCAGGCGAGTTTTGCGCTTTCTTCGTGATAGTGGGCGCGCTGGTCGCAGTGAAATCCATGTCCCGCATTGGGATAGGTGTGCACGGTGACACTCGGATGATAGGCGATGATCTCGTTGACATCGTCTATCGGAATTGTGGGATCGAGCTCGCCGAAGTGGCACATGGTCGGACAGTCCGGTTTCTCGGCAACGAAATCGATGATCCGGCCGCCGTAGTAGGGGACCGCGCAGGCGAAATCCAGCTGGCATGCGGCCAGCCACGCCACCGAGCCGCCCCAGCAGAATCCGGTGATGCCAATGGGTCCTTTGCCGGCCAGGAGGTCGTAGGCCGCTTGAACGTCGAGCAAAGCGGCATCCCATGGGATTCGCGCCATGATCGCCCGGGCCTGCTGAATATCGTCTTCCGAGTATCCCAATTCGATGCCGGGCTCGTCGCGGTCGTACAGCGCAGGTGCCACGGCAACATATCCTTCGTCCGCGAATCGATCGCAAACGTCACGAATGTGACTATTAACGCCGAACGCTTCTTGGGCGACGACGAGGCGTCCTTTAACCGGACCGTCAGGCACCGCTTCGTAGGCGGCAAACTTGTGGCCGTCCTCTGCGGTGAGCGTCGTCGTCGTTCCCATCGTTCTTCAACTCCTTAGTGATGCCATGGCCAAATTTGACGCAAGCCTGACTCTATAACATAGCCGATATCCGGATCGTCAAACTGCTCCACGAATACTAGCCTTCTTCCGACGAGCGTTTCATGAAATATTGCATGGGCACCATCACGGCGACTTCCTCGTCATTCTGGTTGAGGGCGGCAAACCGAACCCGCCAGAACCCGCGATCCGGTTTGCTTTTGGAAGGTATTTTCTCCAAGATTTTGGCGCGCAATCTAAGCGTATCTCCGGGACGGACCGGTTTTGGCCAACTCACCTCACTCAATCCGGGTGACCCCAAGCTGCCTGAATCGGGGCCCATCATGTTATCTACGATCATGCGCATGCACACTGAAACGGTGTGCCATCCGCTGGCGATGATCCCACCATACATCCCCGCCGCAGCTGCTGATTTGTCGACGTGGAAGGGTTGGGGATCATATTTCGTCGCGAAGTCGATGATTTCTTCCTCGACCATGGTGACGTTGCCGAATTCGAATACATGGCCAGCTTCGTAATCGTCGTACCAGATGCCTGGCATGTCTTCTCCGGGAGTTGATCGTCGGACGTGTGAAGGGTTCGCTATGCCGCTGTTGAGTTTGGTGGCGTCGCGAGCATCGCTACCTTGTTCTGAAAACCGGCGTCGTCCCCGAGTGCGAGCATCGGCGCCGCTGCGGCGATGGCTTCCAACAAGGCGTTTCGCCAATCCGAATCGGACTTCGCGAAGTCTCCAAGGACATGACGATTCACGCGCGCCTTGTGACCGGGATGCCCGATACCGAGGCGAACGCGGCGGTAGTCCTTGCCGATGTGGGAATCAATGCTGATCAGTCCCCGGTGGCCAGCGTTACCGCCACCTAGCTTGACGCGTATCTTCCCGGGAATCAGATCGAGTTCGTCGTGGAATACGACAACATCGCGCGGTGCGAGCCTGTAGTAACGCATCGCCGCGGTCACGGCCTGCCCTGATATATTCATCAATGTCGTTGGCTTGAGGGTCGTGGCGCGTCGTCCGGCCAAGCGACCTTCCGATACCAGTCCATGGAAGCGGCGACGTTCGGGGCCAAAATCGCAGGCCGCGAGTATGGCGTCAACGGCCATCCAACCAATGTTGTGCCGATTCTTCCTGTAGCGCTCTCCCGGATTTCCGAGCCCCACGAACAGCAACATGGCAGAGGCTAACTCTCGTCCGAATCCTCGGCTGATGCGCCGCCAGCTTCGGCCTCGCCTTCGGCACTTTCGATTGCCTCATCTTCCTCGCCTTCCTCACCACCTTCAAGAAGTGCAGCCTCGGCGGCAGCCTCCTCCGCGGCTTCCTCAATGGCGGCACTCGATGCAGCGATGGTGGCGATTGTGAAATCGCGGTCGGAAATCACCGGTTCGACACCCTCCGGCAAATCGATATCACTGATGCGAGCGGCATCTCCGATATCGAGGCCCGTCAAGTCCACCGTGAAGCTCTCTGGGATCGCGTCGGCGCGGCAATTAACCTCGACCTCGTGGCGCACGATGTTCACCACACCGCCACGCGTGACACCAGGCGATTCCTCTTCGTTTTCGAAGTGCACCGGAATCTGCAGACGAATAGTTGTTTCCCCGGACAAGCGAAGGAAATCGACGTGCAGCGGCACGTCCGTGACGGGATGGAGCTGCACTTCACGGGGCAGGACCTGTTCCGACTGATCCTCTACCTTGAGGTTGTACAGTCGGGTGTAAAAACCCCCTCGACCCATTTCGCGATCGAGCTCGCGGCGATCGACAGAGACGGGGACCGTATCTTTTCCCGCGCCATAGATGACTCCGGGAACGCGGCCGGATCGTCGTACGGCACGTGAAGCCCCACGACCCATGTCAGTACGACTCTGCGCCGCAAGCACATCAGCATCAGACATTTCTCTTCTCCTTCCGAGGTGCTGGTCCCGATTCCGGAGTCCTCAAGCGACCTCCACACATATCAGTCAAACCCGCACTTACTCAGTCAAACCTATGCTTATCAGTCAAACAATGACGAGACCGAGCGTTCCTCGCTAATCCGCAGCATCGACTCCGCCATCAACGGCGCGATCGAGATCCTGCGGATGTTTCGCGCAACTCGCACCACCTCAGTTGCCAGAATGCTATCGGTCGTCACCAGGGATTCCAAAGATGATCCCGTTACCCTTGCAACGGCATCTCCGGAAAGCACACCGTGGGTGACGTACGCTGTAACCGATTTCGCGCCAGCTTCCATCAATGCGTCTGCCGCGTTGCAAAGAGTCCCGGCCGAATCCACGATGTCGTCGATGATCATACACCGACAGTTCGCCACGTCACCGATGATATTCATTACTTCGGAGACGCCGGCTCGTTCGCGCCGCTTATCTATGATGGCAAGTCCCGCGTCAAGTCGTCTCGCCAGCGCGCGTGCCCTGAGCACGCCGCCGATGTCAGGCGATACGAATATCAAATCGCTGCCATCGTGGTGCTCTTTAATGTCCGCCGCAAAAACGGGAACGGCAAACAGGTTATCCACTGGTATATCGAAAAATCCCTGAATCTGTCCAGCATGCAGATCGAGGGTCACCACACGATCGGCACCGGCGGTGGTAATCAGATTAGCGACCAGCTTTGCGGAAATCGGCGTTCGAGGGCCGGATTTCCGATCCTGTCGAGCGTAGCCGTAGTACGGCACCACAGCCGTGATCCGGCGTGCAGATGCCCGTTTGAGGGCGTCCAGACAGACCAGCAACTCCATGACATTGTCATTCGCCGGATAGGACGTGGGCTGGATCAGGAAGACATCCTCACCACGGATGTTCTCCTCAATCTCGACGAAGACCTCCATATCGGAGAAACGTCGTATGACGGCCCGGGTCAACGGCTGATTCAGGTAGGCTGCCATCGCTTCCGCGAGCGGACGATTAGCATTGCCGGCGACGATCTTCATTGTGTCGTCCCCATCGGGTCCAAATCTTGGATGACGTATCGTCCTGCTGCGTGAAATTAGCTTGCGGGTATGATCGCGGCGGAATTTATCAGGGAGGGCGCGGTGTGTAAACGGCGCTGTATCAGGTTCACAAATTATCTGGGCGCGACCAATTTACGCGCCTGATGGTTTTCGATGACGGGAGGGTCTAGCGGCCGATTGGCGCTCTCTGCCAGTCAATTCCGATGGCCTCCAGAAGCGACACAACACCGTCCGCGCCGCCGTAGGCCACCGCGGTCGCGATCGTTCCCCAGGTACGGTCCAATCGGCCGGTCTCCACCGCATTCTGTTGGCGAACGGAGCCGATTCGACGTCCATCCGGGCGAATCACCGTCCAATCAATTTGCACGATTTGCTGTTGTGGGCTTGGTCCGCTGTCAATATGCACGGCGCCCAACACAACGTAGGTATCTTCAGTGATGCCGTCGACGACCGGCACATGCTTCATTTGTAGGGCCCGCTGCATGCCGTGCAGAAGTGCTTCACCGCCGTCCCCTGGCGCGCCATCAACGCGGTAAACGACAACGGCTTCCAGGGGTTGCGGCGGGATCGGCGAATCGCCGTAGCCATCGAGTAGACGTTCGATGCGCGGGGCGGCGCGACCCACAATCGACACCATGGTCGCCTCGACAAGATCTCGCCAAGCGGCAGGGGTGATGGTTTCTTTTTGAGTCGCAATTCCAGCGACATCGCCTTGAAGGTCGAGAAGTTTCCAGTACAAGGCGACCGTCACGCCATCTTCCGGCGCGGCGAACGGATCGTCCTCCAACTCGATGCTGCCATGTAGTTGGTAGCGCGCGCGCTTGGGAGTGCCCGTAGACGCGGCGATGCCCCGATCCCGCAAGCTCGCAGCGAGTAGCACGGCGAAGTGATTTGAGGATTGTTCTGGCAAGCCACTTGGGCTGGTTACGACTAGACCCGTACGTGGTCCCGGCTCCAGGTAGCCCTCCAACGCCACGGTCTTGCTTTCAGGTTGAAATGGCCGTGACAGCGGCTGGCATGCGCTGATCATGGCTGCCAAAAGCAACAACACTGCGAAGGCAGCAAGCCTGCGACTGGCGTCAACGAACCATGGAGGTAATCTGTCGGATAACGAATGAGGCAAGGCGATAAACCTCAATAACTCAAGGCAATGGCCGACAGCTGGCGACCATAGTCAGTTTCTCCCTTGTGGCAGGCGCGGCGGTAACTGAAGAAACGATTTTCCTCGCTCAGTGTGTCGCCGCCGACGTGTTCGACTACACCGACTCCGGCAGCGTCCAGGGTCGCGGCGACAAATCCAGGGAGGTCGAAGATGAAATGATCGGATCGGGGGGCGTTCCAGAAGAATCTGCTGTTTTCTGGGTCTCGCTCGACAAATGGGTTTGGAAACTCAGGGCCGACTTCGTACGTCGCTGATCCGATGCACGGTCCGATGGACGCGATTGTCGCGGTCGGACTCGCGCCCAGATCGCTCATGGCGGAGATCGTGGCACCGATAATGCCGTCGAGTGCGCCACGCCAGCCGGCGTGGGCAGCTGCGGCGACACCGGCGTCAGGATCGGCCAGCAGGACGGGAGCGCAATCAGCGGTCAGTATTCCGAGTGCGTAACCTGGCACATTTGTCGCCACGGCGTCGGCACGCTCAGGCTGGGCGGCCATGCCGTGCTCTCTGACAACATGAACATTCGTCCCGTGTACCTGGTGGACGGTCGTGAGCCGCTTCGGCTCCACTTCGAGAGCCCGCGAGATCCGGGTCCTGTTTTCAGCGACATTCTGAGGTTCGTCGGACGATCCGAACCCGCAATTCAGCGATGCGTAAATTCCAGTCGAGACACCCCCATGACGTGTGAAAAAGCCGTGGGCGACATTCGAGATGCTGGCCAAGGCTTCAGACTGCAGGTGCTCGGGCAGGTCATGCGGCATGGCGTCTATGAACTGACCCCGTCGAATCCACCGGGAATTGAAGTGCCTGGAGAGCTGATTGCCATCACTTTGAACAGGGTGCCCATCTGCCCTGGTTTGGTCAACCGATCCAGCGCGCTGTCGATTTCTGCTGCCTGCTCTGTCGTCGCTAATCGTTTGAGCTGCGTTGCCCGAGCGTGAATCCCCAACGTCTCGAGGAATTCTCCCTGGAGGACGGGTCCCCAGACGTTCGCACCACATTCGACGGCCGTTTGTGCGAGCGTGGCAAAATCAACATAGGCACAGAGGTCGGCGCTACCAGGCGCCACGAGAACGTCGTGGCTGCCATGATTGATAACGGCTTGCAGCGTGTCGCGCGGCCGATTTTCAAGACTGCCGTAATCGATGATCAGGGCGGCGCCGCCGTCATTGACCACCCGTCCCGCAATATCGTGCATCAGGTTGATGCAAGCAGGGCTCACTTCCACCACGCTGCCCAAGGCAGCTTGCCTGAGTGATTCGGGAACCAGTGAAAAAGCCGCGCTCAATGGGCCTAGGACGAACCGAAAGCTGTCCCCGTCGGCGCTGAGATCCACCAAACGCTCACGCCAGCCCCGGATGGTGCGCTCGAACTGATGAATTGGAAGCGCGTCGAAGAGTTCGTTGGCCACGACAATCAAGGGACCCGGTGGTAGGTCGTGGAACCGATCGTGCCAGGTGACCTTCGCGTCATGGAGTACGTCTCTCTGACAGGTCCGGAGGACGGGGCTTGTCTCGATCAAACGAATGTCAGCACCTTCGTGAAACGCCGGAAGTGCGCGGCTTGCCCGACGGGCATCCCGCATCAACGTTCCACGTCCAGGCCCGATTTCCACCCACTGAACAGGCGTCGGCGACCCTAGGTTCTGCCAAGTATCGGCGCACCACAGTCCAATCAATTCGCCAAACATCTGGCTCACCTCTGGCGCGGTGATGAAGTCGCCTTGTGCGCCGATCGGGTTTTGCGTTGTGTAATACCCGAACTGCTGGTTTCCGAGCGCTTCGGCCATGTAACGCTCAATGGTGAGCGGACCGGTCGTCCTGATCAGGCACCGTAGGACGCCCGCCAGAGTAGCGTCGGACTCAGGTTGATTTTTTGGCACGGACAAGCAGGTACAGACCGAAAATAAACACGGGAGCGGACAGGAGTTGGCCCATGGTCAGGCCCGCCGCCAAAAAGCCAAGGTGAGCATCGGGTTGACGGAAAAGCTCGGCGACGGCGCGCGCGCAACCGTATCCGATAAGAAAGAGGCCGACCAGCGTACCGCGTCTCAGGCGAAGTGGTTCTATGCGGACCAGAATCGCCAGCAACAGGAACAACAGCGCGCCTTCGAGCAGGGCTTCATACAGCTGGCTCGGGTGCCGAGGGTGTGGGCCGCCGCCGGGAAACACCATCGCCCAGGCAATATCGCTTGGGCGGCCAAACAGTTCCGCATTGATGAAATTGGCGATACGCCCAAAAAACAAGCCGATTGGTGCCGCGCAGGCGATGTAGTCGCCGACGGCCAGTGTGTTAAGCCCGCGGCGTCGGGAAAACCACCATACCGCCGCCACAACCCCGAGCAGGCCGCCATGGAACGACATTCCGCCCTGCCAGACGAACAGGATGTCGACGGGATGCGCCAAATAATAGTCGGGCCGGTAGAACAGCGTGTAGCCGAGCCGGCCTCCCAGGATCACGCCAAAAGTCGCCCAGACGATGAAATCATCGATGTCTTGTTTATCGAGGGGGGGATCAGGCAGGCGCGTCAAGGCGACGACGTAGCGCCAGCCGAGCAGCAGTCCGACGATATAGGCCAATGCGTACCAGCGAATCACAAACGGTCCGAACTCGATCAGAATCGGATCGATTGCGGGATATGAGAGGACGGCCGGAAGCAGCGCGGAAGACTCCGAGGTTTTGCGTCAGTTGACTTGGGCGGGCGTTGAACTAAATCCTGCCGTGACTGTTCGCCCCAGTCTCTTGATCCTTATAGGAAGCGCCAGCTTCTTGTTCTTATAGAAAGCGAATGTAGAAAGCGAATGTCCTCGCCGCAAGGCGATAAGGTTGCCGCTCCCAACGGGCTGCGCCATAGTGACTGGACCAACTAGCAAGGCACGACATGCAGACAGACAATAAGCTCCTTGATGATTTGGCCCGTGTCGCGGCGAGCGCCCTGGGAACGCTCCAAGGTGTCAGGGACGAGGTCGAAGTTCGGTTGCGCGAACAATTTGAGCGAATTTTGAACAGCATGGATCTGGTGACCCGCGAAGAGTTCGATGCCGTCAAAGCCATGGCGGTCACGGCGCGGCGCGAAAATGAGTCGCTCGAGAAGCGGATTGAGGCGCTGGAAGCCTCCAAAGCCGGGCGGCGGCAGCCCGCCTCCGGTGGCCACAAACCGAAAAGCGCCGCTCCGGCTAAGAAGCGCCCGACGCGTGGCGGCGGCAAGTCTGCTTCCTGACCACTCGGGATTCGAGGCTGGGTGCCGGAGATGGGTGCCGATTGCGGGTTTTCCACAGATTTCTGACGTCTGACACAATTCGGTGCTTGCGCCCGACTCTGTGATTTGGCACGCTATATACTGTTGTGACGCTGGCATCACCTACAAGATATTGAGATGTTGTCGATGAGGTTATCGACCCACGAGCTAGCTATCTCCCGCTCATCCGCTGCGGAGTTCCAGTTATGACGAGTCTGATTGATCCGGTCGAATTCGCGCCGGCAAACCCCCTTGATATCGTTGAGCAGCTCGTTGCGGCCAACGAATGGCCTGCGGATCGCTCGGGAGACGAGGAATTGGCGGCGTACGTCGAAGGACACTGGAACCGGTACAACCTGTGGTTTACGTGGCGGGAAGATCAGGGCGTGATGCAATTCTCCTGTGCCTTTGACTTACGGGTTCCGGATCACCGAATTTCTGATACCTGCGCCTTACTGACGTTGGTCAATGAGCGTTTGTGGCTCGGGCACTTCGACTTTTCCGCGGACAGTGGAATTGTGATGTTCAGGTATGCGCTTCTCTTGGGGCCCGGTGTTGGAGCCACGCCCCGGCAGGTCGAGGATTTAATCGAAGTCGCACTGAACGAGAGTGAGCGTTATTTCCCGGCGTTCATGTTCATGCTTTGGGGCGGCAAAAGTGCCGCCGATGCGCTTGCTTCGGCGATGCTCGAAACTGTTGGTGAGGCGTAGGGCTGCCGGTTCGCGTCCCGACCGATGAACGAGACGATCCTTCTAGTCGGATGCGGAAAGATGGGCGGCGCGCTGTTGCGCGGCTGGCTGGGCCGCGACGTCGACCCGGTCGGGGTCCATGTCGTTGACCCGGCAGACGAGTCACGATCGCTCGCCGAGGAATTAGGGGTGGGCTACGCGGAATCAGTCGATGCACTACCGCCGGACGTTGATCCGCGCGTCGTGGTGTTTGCGGTCAAACCGCAGATCACCGATGAGGTGATGCCGGCCTATTCCGATTTCACCGGTCCAGACACCGTATTTCTGTCGATCGCAGCGGGACGGACGATCGGCTACTTCCAAGAGAGATTGGGCGGTCAGGCCGCGATCATCCGCACGATGCCCAACACGCCGGCCGCAATCGGGCGCGGAATCAGTGTCGCGTGCGCAAATCAGCATGTCACCCCGGAGTCCCGTGCAATTTGTGATGTGTTGCTCGGCGCGGTCGGCGAAGTCGCCTGGGTCGATGACGAGGATCTGCTGGATGCCGTGACGGCAACATCTGGAAGTGGGCCCGCCTACGTCTTCCTGTTGATCGAATGTTTGGCGGAAGCTGGTGTCGAAGCCGGGCTTCCCGCCGACCTTGCCATGCAGCTTGCACACGCCACGGTGGCCGGCGCGGGCGAGCTCGCCCGTCAATCCGAGGAGCCGGCCTCCGTACTGCGCCAGAGCGTCACGAGCCCAGGCGGGACAACCGCGGCCGCGCTTGAGATTTTGATGGCGGGCGATGGATTGGGGCAATTGCTAACGCGAGCCGTCGCCGCGGCAACTCAGCGTTCGCGGGAGCTTGCGGGCTGAATTCCGCCGCCTGCTGTCGCCGCCGTGATCATCGCGATATATTCGTACGTGTGCCATCATTAGAGCGAAGCAGGCCATGAAGGGAGTGGACATGGCAAAACGAGCACGTACGGCGCGCACTGATCCTCTTGAGCGTATCGTGAAGGCGGCACTGGAGCTCGGCGCCCAGCAAGGCTGGCGAGAGACCCGCATGGCGGACATTGCTGAAGCGTCCGGTCTGTCACTCAACGAGGTCTACAAACTCACACCATCCAAGATGCACATTGTGTCGGCATTCCTACGCGAGCTTGACGGCCAGATGATTGCTGGAAACGACCCCGCCATCGCTGGCGAACCGGCGCGAGATCGCCTGTTCGATGTCATCATGAGACGATTCGATCTCCTGAGTCCGCGCAAGGCCGGAGTCGCCGCCATCCTGAAAGACGTCCGCGCCCGGCCCTTGGTCTGGGCGTGTGCTTGGCCGATGTTCGCACGTTCGCTGGCCTGGATTCTCGAGACCGCACATATAGGTTCCGATGGCATTTCTGGCGTGTTGCGGATCAAAGGCCTTGGTGTGATCATGCTGGGGGCAATGAAGGTCTGGCTGTACGACGACAGTGACGATATGGCGAAAACGATGACCTACGTTGACCGGCAATTGGCCCGGGCCGACAGCATCATGGCAACGCTCTGCCGGGTGGCGACGCGGCGGGATTCGGAAGAAGCAGGCTCTGAAGTCTCGTCATAGGATTCATGAACGAAAAAATCTCATTCGATGAATTTCTACGGGTCGAGGTGCGAGTCGGGACGATCGTCGCGGTCAATGATTTCCCGGAGGCCAGGAAGCCGGCCTACAAACTGCGCATCGATTTTGGCCCCGAGATCGGCGAACGGAAATCCTCCGCGCAGCTTACGGTCAACTATGACAGGGACGCCCTGTTGGGGCGCCAGGTGGCGGCCGTGGTGAATTTTCCACCGCGGCAAATCGGACCGTTCATGTCCGAAGTGTTGGTGCTTGGATTTTCCGATGACGGCAACGAGGTAACGCTCATCGCACCGGACAAGCTGGTGCCGAACGGCGGCCGACTCTACTGAACCACGGTTGTGCACCGTAGCTCCTGACGGGGATTGTCACACGGGCAGCCGGACAGAAGCGCGCAGTCCACCCAATGGCGACGCCGACAGCACGATGTCTCCACCGTGACTGTGGGCGACATCTCTGGCAATCGCGAGACCTAGGCCCATCCCTCCGGTTTCCGGATTGCGGGATTCTTCCAGTCTATGGAAAGGCCGGAAAACCTCTTCGCGCTGATCTTCCGGTATGCCGGGACCGTCATCGTCTACGGCAATCTCGATCTGATCCGGCTGCCAACTTAGGGAGATTTCGACGCGCTCCCCGTGCCGGGCCGCATTGTCCACCAAGTTGGTCAGACAACGTCGAATGGCATTGGGCCTGAGCGGAATAGCGGTGACGTTCGCATCATCAATGGGCTCGGGTATTGCGCCATCCTCTGCCGGAGCGAGCCTGACCTTTGCACCTTGGCGACCGGCGTCGAACACAACGCCTTTGAGCAAATCGGCGATATCGGTATCCACGACGGTCTCCGAGTCCTGGCCTCTCATGAAGGCCAGATACCCTTCGACCATCCGCTCCATTTCGGACACGTCAGCTTTCAAGTGCTGTACGTCATCACTCTCATCGAGCATTGCGAGCTGAAGCTTCATGCGCGTGAGCGGCGTTCTGAGGTCATGGCTAACGCCTGC
>Ga0315339_1003256_pt1 | contig 11549 bp, 12 predicted proteins | sample ASW17metaG_FD_204514 | JGI IMG/M metagenome (GOLD analysis project Ga0315339, IMG submission 204514) | Ammonia-oxidizing marine archaeal communities from Pacific Ocean, United States - ASW #17 | ecosystem: Environmental > Aquatic > Marine > Oceanic | place: USA: California | collected 2016-12-05
CTCGGCAGAATCTTCATAAGGGCCTTGCGGCCGTTTCCGCGAGCATCCCCACAAAGACTACTCTCCCGGTGCTGTCCAACATTCTGTTTGAGGCAGGACAAGAAGGAGTCTGGATGAGCGGTACGGACCTAGACGTGGCCGTACGCGTATGGGTTCCTGCCGAGGTTAGGGAGCAGGGTTCCCTGACCGCTCCGGGAAAGAAGCTCCAAGAGATTGCGCGCGAGCTTCCCGATCAGCCGGTAGAGGTATCGACCAGAGGTGATCAGATCGAACTGAAGTGCGGACGCAGTCAGTTTAAGCTCAACGGGCTACCGAGTGACGAGTTTCCCACGCTTCCGCAGGTGGATTTCGAAGAAGGGTGGACCGTCAAAGGCAGCGATCTCCTCAATCTCATCAAGCACACGTCATTTGCGGTGTCCACGGAAGAGAGCCGTCCGATTCTGAACGGCGTTTTGTGGGAGCTTCGCGACGGACACATGCGCATGGTCGCCACGAACGGACACCGTCTCGCCCGTATGGGGATTCCAGCCGGCACGTCCAATGCGCCGAGCGCCGATTTCATTGTTCCTCCGGTGGCACTTCAGCAGGTCCAGAGATTGTTCGAAAAAGAGAACGACCTGGACGTCGCGAAGAGTGGAAACCACCTCGGTTTCCGAGCGGATGGCACGGAGGTATACACCCGGCTGATCGAGGGTGCGTACCCGAACTATGAACAGGTCATCCCGAAGGACAACGACAAGCATGCCATAGTCGACAAGAAGGCGTTGGCATCGGCGGTCCGCCGCATGGCCGTGGTCGCGAGCGATCAAACCCACCGCATTCGGATGGTGTTCGAAGCGGACAGGGTACACCTGAACGTTCTGACCCCCGACCTGGGTGAGGGCGAGGACGAACTCGAGCTCAGCTATGAGGGCGAGAGCCTGGAGATCGGATTCAACGCCGCATACCTACTCGAAGTGCTGCGTTATATGGAGACCGACGAGGTGAAGCTCACGTTCAAAGCACCCGAACGCGCCACGATCATCTTGCCGGTACCACCGGAGGGAGAAGAGGCAGGGGACTACTTATGCTTGATCATGCCGCTCAGGCTACTCGACTGACACGCTGAAGGCCACCACCCGCCGGGCGGGCCCCTTAGTCGTTATTGGGCGCCGCTTGAGCGGCAGCGCGCAGTTCCGGTCCGGTGAAGGCCGAGAGGAGCGGGAGTTCGAGTTCGTCCAGCCGTTCTTTGCCGCCTTCTTGCCTGTCCACGAGACAAAGGACACCGACGATGTCGGCACCATGTTTCCGGATCGCTTCGATGGCCTTGAGCGCACTCGCACCGCTGGTGACTGCATCTTCGATGATCACTACGCGGGCGTCTTCGGGGAGGCCCCCCTCGATCTGTCGGCCGGTTCCGTGGTCCTTCGCCTCTTTCCTGACTGTGAATCCGTCCAGGACCCTGGTACGACCAAAGCTGTGGTGGGCGATCGCGTAGGTGACGGGGTCGGCCCCCAAGGTGAGTCCGCCGATGTGGGAGACGTCCCATCCGGCCGCTTCGATAAGGTCGTAGCAGATGCTGCCGGTCAGGAGCTGGCCCTCGGCCGTCATCGTGGTGCGCCGAGCGTCCACGTAGTAAGACGAACGGGCCCCGCTCGCGAGGGTAAAATCTCCAATACGTATGGAACGCTCAAGAAGAAGAGCCTTGAGTCGGTCCCGCTCATCCATTTGTTTGCTCATAGTGCGATCCAACCCTCTTTGCTCGACTGGTGTTCCGAATGACCCCGATTCCCACTTGGGTCAGCAGATATATCATTTTGGCCGTTGCCGTATTCTCGGCGGCGTGCGACGGCGGGTCAGGTCCCGACCCTGCCTCGCTTCGTTTCGGTCAGGTAGGGGAGATTCGCGTAACGCTGGCGGTTCCGCTAGCGGTCGATCGGGGCGAACTCCAGCAGACGCTGATCTGGGGGGGGGGCTAACCTGCAGACTGTCGATGACCAGAAACAACACCCCTTCGCGCGACGGAACAACTGAAGTCGCAAAGAACGCTCTTTCGGATCGTGCGTGTCGATAGTTCAAGCTAAACAATGTCTCCGGTGGGCCGTAGCTGTCCACCTGTGCGCCGCCCAGGGACTGTCGGCCATTGAGAGCGATTCAAGGTCATTCGCCCTACAGCCGCAAGAAGCAGCCCTCTCTGTGTTGGCTGCATCTAGCCTGCAAGAGGTACTGCCTGCCGTGGCGAGCGCGTGGGAGAGGTCAGGGGGTATGTCGGTGCGATTCAGCTTCGACGCCACCTCTCGCCTGGCCCCACAGCTCCTTCGCGGCGCCCCTGCCGATGTCTTCATTTCGGCGGATCGCGAGTGGATGCTGTGGTTGGAGGAGAGGGACGGGATCGAGGCGGGGTCGGTCCGGTCGGTGGCTCAGAACCAACTGGTCTATGCCGTTCCGTTCGACGCGGCGTTCGCTCCCACGGCTCCCGAGGGTCTGGCCGACCCCGACGTCCGCCGGATCGCATTGGCCGGCGAGGATGTACCTGCGGGGCGCTACGCTCGAGCGGCCCTCGAGGCATCGGGCGTTTGGGACGTTGTTCAGGAGCGTGTGGTCAGGGGCGGCAGCGTACGAGGAGCCCTCCAGTGGGTGGCGAGGGCTGAGGTCGATGGCGGGGTCGTCTACCGCAGCGACGCGCTGGCCGACCGAAATGTGCGCGTCGCGTTTGAGTTCCCGAATGAGGACTATCCGACCGTAGTGTATCCGGGGGCGGTGGTTGCGGGGTCACCAAATGCCGAGGCTGGAACAGCGTTCCTGGACTACCTGGAGAGCCCTGAGGCGCATAGCATCTTCGCGGCGGCTGGGTTCGGCGATGAAGACGCTCGGCCTTCTGAGACCGCACAGGAGCCGGTGCCGGCCTTCACCCTGGATGCCAGGTCTGCGGTGCGCCTTTCCTTGATCGTCGCCCTCGGCGCCGTGATGATCGGATTGGTTCCTGCTGTTGCCGTAGGGTGGCTCCTGGCGCGACGTGATTTCGTCGGGAAGTCGTTTGTCTCCATGCTCTTTATGGCACCTCTCGTCATTCCGCCTGTGGTGACAGGGTTCCTCTTGCTCGGCGTTCTCGGCCGACAGTCGGTGCTCGGAGGGTTATTCGACGCTGTCGGACTACCCATTCCCTTCACCATCTTTGGGGCCGTCGTGGCTGCCTTGGTGGTAGGCTTTCCGCTTTACGTAATGGCCATTCGAGGTGCGTTCGAGACTGTGGATCGGCGCTTCGAAGAAGTCTCGTGGACGATGGGCGTGCCGAAGGCGCCGACCTTCCGCCGAGTCTCCCTGCCGCTGGCCCTGCCCGGCATCGCGGCCGGCGGTGTCCTCGCCTTCGCGCGGGCACTGGGAGAGTTCGGTGCCACGGTGGTATTAGCCGGAAACCTGGAGGGCGAGACCCGGACAATCGCCCTGGCGGTCTACTCGCTGCTGGAGTCCCCCTCCGGGCGTGGCGCCACGTGGATCCTAGTAATCGCCAGCGTCGTCCTGTCGTTGGTGGCGCTGCTCGGCTTCGAATCGTTGTCACGCTGGCAGCGTAGACGGCTGGGGGTCCACCGTGAGCACTGAGGCCGGGACGCTGCGCGTGCGGATCCAACTCCCCCTCGACGCCTTCGAGCTCAACGTGGACTGGACTCCCACCAGCTCGACGGTGGCCATAGTGGGGCCGTCTGGATCAGGGAAGAGCTCGCTGCTGAGAGTTCTGGCCGGACTCGAGCCGTCGGCCTGGGGCATCGTGAGGGTCAACGGGGCGACCTGGCTCGATACCGGGGCCGGGGTCCACGTGCCCGCTTGGGAGCGGCGGGTGGGGTGGGTGCCGCAAGAGGCTCTCCTGTTCCCCCATTTGTCCGTGCGCGAGAACCTGTCCTACACGGGCCCGGAGCCCTCTGAGGTGGACGAGATCTCCGAGCTACTGTCCGTCTCGGGGTTGCTCGATCGTAGACCCCGCTTTCTATCCGGTGGTGAACGCCAAAGAGTAGCTTTGGGTCGTGCGCTGCTTTCGAAGCCCAAGCTACTACTTCTCGACGAGCCGTTCTCAGCGCTGGATCGGCCTTTGCGCCTTGAGATTGCCACTGCGGTCCGGGAGTACGCCGAGTCGACGGAAACGCCCGTCGTACTAGTGAGCCACGACGAGGCCGATGCGGAGCTGCTCGCCGACCAGAGTTGGACGTTGGTCGCCGGACGCCTTTCGGAAACCTCGGGGTAGAATCGCTAGCCCGGGACCATCACCTTGAGGGCCCTCGGCACGACCTCGACCACCACCTCGGCTTCATCGGACTGCCAGACCTCGCCGTCCACCTCGTACTTGGGTGGCGCCGAGAAGCTCACGGTGAAGGCTCCGCTGCGGCGGGTGCTCACATGCGGTGAGCGCACGTGGTTTCCCTTCTCGGCCATCTGAAACAGCCGCATACGGGTCAGTGGGGCTGCGTTGCCGATAGCGCAGGCGTCCAGTAGGCCATCCGCGAGTTCGGCCGCCGGAGCGATCGGGAAGTTTCCGCCGAAGAACGGGCCGTTGGAAATGGTGAGCATGAGCTGCTCACCAACCACGGTGGGCTGGTCGCTGGTCAGTTCGAGCGCCACGCCGGGAAACGAGAATAGATTCTTGATTGCCGTCATCTTGTAGAGGAGCTCGCCGCGCAAGAAACGAGCGCCCAGCGCGTCCTCGATCACCGCAACGTCGAATCCGAATCCGACCAAGTTGAGAAAGTGGCGGCCTCGTCTCGGTCTGAGTACCTCGGTCCGGGCCCCGACGGGGGTACCACCTGACACGATCCGTCCAACGTCGACCTCCATGACCCGACCCTCGGCCAGAGTCCGGACGGCGGACTCGGCGTTCTGGCCCGTGAAACCGAAGTTGCGGCCGAAGTCGTTTCCCGTGCCGGCAGGAAGGAGCCCGAACACGGTTTCGTTCGAGCCAGAGGCCACGATCCGGTCGGCCACGTTGCTCCAGGTGCCGTCACCGCCCACGGCTACGATGAGGCCGTAGCCATCGGCCAGGGCCTGGTCAGCCAGCAGGCTCTCTTCGCCCGGTTCTTTCGTTGCGGCGTGCTTGACGCCGGGGAGGTGCTTGCCGAGGAGTTCGAGCAGCTCGTCCATACGGCGAGCGCCCCGACCTCGACCCGAGGCGGGGTTGAAGATCACGAAAGCGCGTTGTGCGTTGTGCTCGGACGACATGGCCGATACTTGCGACCGAGACTCGGGCTCGGTCCCGGTCAGACGTTTTCGAGGGGAGTGAAGATCTCGACGCCGCCCTTCATCCATTGCTCACGGAACGGATAGTCGGTGACTTCGTCGATCGTGAGTCCAGCAGTCATCTCATGATCATACAACGTGAGTGAACCACGTTCGAACTCGTGTTCACTGTACCCCTCGCCCCGCATGCTCAAGTTCGACTTGAAGTTTCCAGTCTCGTCGGTCACGAAGGAGTGGAAGAGAAGCTCGGCCGGCTCGAAGACGTGGCTGGTGCCGGTCATCTTACAGATGGGGTCTCCGCCCGCGCTGACTTCGACGGAAATGCTGTCGTCGCTCTCGTCGACCGTCATGTCGATGTCGCGCATCAGATGAGGCAGCTTCCACCGCTCGATGCCCTCCTTGCGTCCGTGCTCCGTGCTGGTCGCAACGACGAACGGATAAACAGCTGCTTTCGGCAGTTGGTCTCCGGGCCTTACGAACGGCGGCACCAGAATCGAGAACACCAACTCTTGGTACGCTCCGCCGTCACCTTCGTAGAAGTCGAAGGCGGTAACCGAGAGGATGCTCCGTTCGTGTTGCACTTCCAACGGCTGCAGGTGCGAAGGCAGAAGTCGCTTCGCATCTCCGGTCGGCATCTCGAAAAGGCAACTCAGCCCGTTGTGGAAGTAATAGTGCCCTCTGTCTTCGGGCATATGCCGTACCTTTGCAAGACGCTGGTTATGGTCCGAACCCCCTCTTCGAGCTCCTCTTGCGAGTGAGCCGCGGAGAGAGACATGCGGAACCGTGATTTGTGCTTGGGGACTGCCGGATACTTAACCGGGTTGAGGTAGATGCCCTCGTCCAGAAGCGTTTCGCCGATTTCGAACACGCGGGCGTCGTCCTGTACCATAATCGGAATGACCTGACACTCGGAATCTCCGACGGAGATACCAGCGTCACGTAGACTCTTCTGCATGAAGGCTACGTTGTCCCAAAGTTGCTTACGGAGTTCCGGCTCGGCCTCGAAAATGTCGAGTGCTTTTAGAATGCCGGCCGCCACGACGGGCGAGAGGCCGCAAGAGAAGAAGCGCGAGCGCGAAAATCCCCGCAGGTAATTGATCAGCTTCTGGGATCCGGCCACGAAACCGCCCTGCCCTCCCAAGCTCTTCGAGAACGTACCCACGTGGAGATCGATCTCGTCTTCGAAGCCGGAGGACTCGGCCACGCCGCGACCGTTCTCCCCGTAGATGAATGTCGAGTGCGCTTCGTCGATCAAGATGCGGGCGCCGTAACGCTGACAGACTTCCACGATCTCAGGTACCACGGCCACATCGCCGTCCATTGAGTAGACGCCCTCGATAAGGACCAGCTTCTTGCCGTCATACCGCTTCAGTTTCCGCTCCAGGTCTTCAACCTTGTTGTGCCTGAAGAACCGACTCGTGGCTTTCGAGAGGATCATGCCGTCAACAAGGCTTGCGTGGGCATACTGATCGGCGACGATCAGGTCGCCGGAACGCATGAGGCCTGCAATGACCCCGACGTTGACGCTGTACCCCGTCGGGAAGAGAAGCACGGCCTCTTTGCCCTTGAACTTCGCCACGCGGTCGGCCAACTCGTGGTGCACCTCGAGGGAACCGCTCAGAATAGGCGAGCCCGACGCCCCGTTTCCGTAGAGATGGGCCGCCTCGATGACGGCCTCTTTGACCTCGGGCCGGTACGACAGGCCGAGGTAGTTGTAGGAGGCGAAGTTCAGGAGGTCCTTGTGGATCTTTCCCGTCTCGGTGTTCCTGATATCGACGCGCGTGGTCGGCGCGCCCTGCATCGGAAGGCCGTAGAGGTAATAGCCCGACGGCTTCGCGTCTTTGTACCACTCGTCGAACGGGTCGAGCATGCCGAAGGCATCATCGCCGGACCCGAAGTAGAAATTCGTATAGTCGTACTGCATGGCGAGAGGGAGTTGGCTGCCGCTTTCGTCGGTCAACATTCCGCCTTGCCGTGCGGTGTCAGGTTTGTCTTCACCCATGGGAGCGCTCCATCCAAGGCAGTTCCAGGCTGCTGCCAGCTAAATCTACGTCGTGCCTCCCGTGACCCCAAGGACATTGCCAAAGAACTCAGTGGGCACTGTTCCCCGAAAAGCAAAACTCCGTCGCTCAAAATGAACGACGGAGCTTCCAAGGGCGGTGCCTGAACTCCCGCGGCTGGACTCGAACCAGCGACAAGTCGGTTAACAGCCGACTGCTCTACCAACTGAGCTACGCGGGATTTGACTCATGCCGAACCGTCCGACAGAGCAAACAAAAAACTCTAGAGCCTCGCAAGGAGTGTCAAGGACCGTCAGCCCCCTCCGCTCGGGGCACCAACTCAAGCACTCCCGACAGTGCACCAGCACGACCCCTCCAACAGATCGTAAGCCCCGCCCCGCCGCTCCCTACGGAATAAGCGGCCTGCTCATCAGCGCCTCGATCTCATCCACAGCACGCGGCGCACCCACTGAAAGCAGCTCCGACCCGGTCTCGGTCACCAAAATGTCGTCCTCGATCCGAACGCCGAGCTGCTCACCCTCGATATAGATCCCCGGCTCGATGGTGAAGACCATTCCCGCCTCAAGAGGCATTGCGTAGTCCCCGACGTCGTGCACCCGCATTCCCAGCCAGTGGGACAGTCCGTGGATGAAGTAGCGGTTGCAGGACTCTGTCCCGCATAGGTCGCCGCTATTGGACTCGATGTACTGCCGTGCCAGTCCGGACAACTCACGGATAGTTACGCCAGGGCGAGTGGCGTCGATGGCGGCCTGCTGCGCGCCCAACACCAACTCGTAGATCGCCCGTTGACGGTCGGTGTAGCGCCCGTCGACGGGGACTGTGCGAGTGACGTCCGCCGCGTATTGTCCGTACTCAGCGCCAATGTCGATCACCACCAGGTCGCCAGCCATCGTCTGACGCCTGTTCGTGTCGTAGTGCAGCGTCGTGCTGTTGGGGCCGCTCCCCACGATGGACGGGAACCCGACGCGGTCGGCGCCGTTGGACCGGAACGTGTACTCGATGAGCGCCTCGATCTCATACTCGTACATCCCTGCCTCGATGGCCTGCATCGCGTTGCGTTGTCCCGCGCTCGTTATGTCGATGGCGATCCGCATACGGGTCAGTTCGGATTCGTCCTTCACGATACGTAGGCTGTCTAGGATCGGCACGAGGTTACGCAGGGTGCCCCCGCCGGCCGAGTTGGCCCAAGCCTGTATGCGCTCGTTGTTTGCTGTACCGGCATAGAGGGTGGTGGAAAACGGCCCGGGAGCTGACTCACGAAAACGCTCTAGCTCCGCGTCGAAGTCAGCCAGAGCGTGGACCTGCGAGACGCCCACGAGTTCTCTCGCCCGCTCACCCGGCCCGAGCTTCTTCCCGGTCCACTGCTCGGTGCTCGGATCCCGTTCGGGCAGGAACAGGTGACTCTGCGCCGCGCCGGAGGCCTGAACCGGAATCACGAGCCACGCGTCCGGCGACTCGAGACCGGTCAGGTAGAAGAAGTAGTCATCCTGCCTGAAGTCATTGTCCTGCAGCACGTTCGCTTCGAGATCCTGGGCCGTCCCTGCTGGAATCACGATGACCCCAGCGCCGGCGCGCTGCACGAGCGCTTCGCGACGGGCGCGCGTCGCCTGCAAGTCCACGGCACGTCCCATTCCGGGAAGGTCCTCCACAACTTCGGTGGCGCCTCTCGGCTGCTGGGCGCTCGACAGTCCCGGAAGGAGGAGAGCCCCGGCCAACAAAGCCAGGCCAGTGGTCGTTCGGAGCGTGAAACGTGTGGGGATCATCGGTGACTCGGAGCTCGTGTTGAATTGGATTGGTTTGAGCGAACGTGTGGTACGCAGGCGTGGGCCTGCGGGTCCCTCTCCGTAGCAATCAAACGTGGCGCGGGAGTGCGTGTACGGCTACTTCGACTACCGGAGCCTCGTGCGCGGCTCCGATCCGGACGAGTTGCTCCAGCACCTGGGCTATCAGAAGCATGTAGTTGTCGAGTCGATGACCCCGGTGGTCCGAACCGTGACGCTGCGGACCCCTTCCCCGCTCTTTCTGCGCTTCATCCAGGGCCGGCGCCGGATATCGAGTCTCAGCGACGGCTGCGCCATGTTCAGTTCCCTCAGCCTGTCGTAGAGGAGGAGCGGGTCTCGACCCTTCAAGCCGGACATACTCGCGATGACGAGTTCCCTCAGGACGACACAGATGCGGGGGCCCACTCCGGGGACTTCTTGAAGGGGGTCTTGGGCGGCCACTAGGGCCTTCTCCGCCTGGGGGTTTAATCGGGGGAATAGTGGGTTTGCCTGCCTGGGAACGTAACTGACACCCCTTGCAATTCATGTCACATCACCATATTTAGAACGCAAATACTATTTTCACGCAACAGGTCATGAGCGACACCACTCTTCGCGAACCCAAACAGAGCCGGAGCCGCCGCACGCTCCAGCGAATTACCCGGGCGGCCCTCGAGCTGATCGGCGAGAATGGCGTTGAGGGTACGAGCATCAACGCCATTGTCCGCAGGGCTGAGTCTTCCGTAGGGTCTTTCTACGCCCGCTTCGACGGCAAAGACGACCTTCTCGTCTATCTGGACGAACGCATCTGGGAGACTGCCGGGGAGCGATGGGACGAGGCCACCAAAGATCGTTGGGCCGATCGGACTATTCCGGAGGTCGTCAGCGGCCTGGCCAGTCTCTACGGAGAGGTTGAACTCATGCACGGCGATGCCCGGGGCGCCCTGGCCCAAGCTCTGCGCGGACCCGGGGCCGGACACTCGGCCGGCGCTCTCGCCTTCAAGGCCAAGATCCGCGAGGATTCTCGGCGATTTCTCCTGGGCCGAGGCGGTCCCATTCACCACGCGGATCCCGAGTTGGCGATCGAGACGACCTGTAGAGCCCTGGAGGCATGCGCCCTTTCTCTGGACCCGGCCGTCATGTCTGATCTCTGCGCCGCCCTGGTGCAGCACCTCACGGGCGAACGAGATTCCACTTCGACCGCGAGTGGTGACGTCGAGTTCTTCGATATCTGGGGCTGAAAACCCTTGCGCTAAGCCGGTTCTTCGTATTTATTTGAATTTGTATTCAGATTCAAGAACGTGACTCGAGTCCGGTTACCGTAGCCATTAATCATCTGCCGCCGCCACGGGCACAAGGATTCGCCCTCGAGGGGGAGCCGCAGGAGCCGCCCCCCTTGGCCGGAGTCCGCCTCCCCCGCCAAGCGAGAAGCCAGGCGTCGTTCGATCGCATGGTTTCTGCGGCGATGGATTTGATTGCCGAGGAGGGCCTTGAGGGGACCACCGTCCAGGAGATTCTGGCTCGGTCTGGAGCGGGGGCCGGCACGTTCTACGCGCGGTTCGACAGCCGCGACGCTCTGTTCGCCTATCTCTCCACACGGTTCTGGGAGGACGCCCGGGACGGCTGGGAGAGGGTCTTGGCTCCGGATCGGTGGCTTACGGCGGGAGCCAGGGAGGTCGTTGGACAGTTCGTCCGTATGTTGGTCATCTGGAGCCGGGCTCACGGATCGCTCCTGCGGACCTTCCTGGTCCACGCGATGTCGCACTCAGACCCCTGGCTTCTGGACCGGACGACTGAGCTGGACAACCAGGTCGCCGACTACCTGATCGAGCTCCTTCTGACGCGCCGAGAAGAGTTCTCCCACCCTGACCCGGAGCAGGCCGTTCGCTTGGCTACTCTTCAGATTGTTGCCACGCTGAGAAGCCGCTACATCTTCGCCTGGGGAGCGCGCGAAGACGGCATCGAAGACAGCCACCTGGTGTCTGAACTCGCTGCTGGCTTCCTCCGGTATCTCGGCGTGACGGAGCCTGCCGGAGGCTCAGCCTCCGACCTCGAGTTAGGGGCCAGACCCGGCGAGGCTCAACTTCGGGAGGAACCCTGACCCGTCCCAGCCGCCACCACGCAAGAGGAGAATCGTGCAAAAAGTGAACTTGCAGGAGAAGCTCGGGCTCATCCACGATCACTGGACCCCCAAGATCGTGGCCGAAGTCGGGGACATGCACGTGAAGCTCGCCAAGATCGAAGGCGAGTTCGTCTGGCATGCTCATGAGGAGGAAGACGAGCTCTTCATGGTGCTATCCGGGGAGCTGGTCATAGAACTACGCGGCCGTGAGCCCATCGTGCTGGTTCCGGGGGAAGTTCTTGTTGTGCCTCGGGGAGTGGAGCACCGGCCGGTGGCTCATGAAGAAGTCCACATCATGTTGTTCGAACCCAAGTCCACCGTGAATACCGGTACCGCTGAAGGGGAGCGGACCGTGGACCTTCCAGAATGGATCTAGAAGGGTAGCACCCCTCACCCTTCTTGCAGGTCAGCGGCGGCCACGGGATCGTCAGAGCCCAGGCCCTG
>Ga0315339_1003257_pt1 | contig 11549 bp, 10 predicted proteins | sample ASW17metaG_FD_204514 | JGI IMG/M metagenome (GOLD analysis project Ga0315339, IMG submission 204514) | Ammonia-oxidizing marine archaeal communities from Pacific Ocean, United States - ASW #17 | ecosystem: Environmental > Aquatic > Marine > Oceanic | place: USA: California | collected 2016-12-05
TCGATGTCCACGGTCTACCTAGCCAGAGAGAAGGAGCTCGACCGGTTCGTCGCGATCAAGGTGCTCTCACCGGCCCACGCGAAGGATCAGACAGCCCTCAAGCGATTCGAGCGTGAGGCCAAGGCCGCCGCGTCGCTGGGTCACCCGAGCGTGGTCCAGGTCTACCGATTCGGCCACCTGCCCGACGGGACGCCATACCTGGTAATGCGCTTCGTGAAGGGCCGCACGATGGAGGAGCGACTCAAGGCCGATGGCTCTCTCTCTCCGGCGCTCGCCAAAGAGATCCTCCATGACATCGCATCCGCCTTGGCGGCCGCACACGCGGCGGGCATCGTGCACCGCGACGTCCGGCCCGCCAACGTGCTTTGGGACGAGGAAGGCGAGAAGGCGCTGCTGGCAGACTTTGGAATTGCCGCGCTCTTGGTGACCAGTGGCGAGGAATCCACCCGCTTGACCAAGACAGGTCAGATGATGGGTGACCCGAGGTATCTCAGCCCCGAGCAGCTGCTGGACCAGGACCTCACCGAGTTGGCCGACATGTATGCGTTCGGGATGCTGGGGTACGAGCTGCTTACGGGCGAGGGGCCGTACATCGCAAGAACAAATACGCAGTGGATCATGGCGCACCTCAACCAAGATCCGAAGGACCTACTCGGGATGCGTCCGGACGCCGACCCGGGCCTTGCAGACCTCTTGCGGCGCTGCCTGAACCGTGAGCCCAAGTACCGCCCGAGCGCGGCTGATGTGGTGCGGGCTCTGTCCAGCGATTCGGCTCCCGCGGTGCAGCCTTCCGGCGCAACGAGCGGGGGCGTTGAGGACGAGGCGGATTGGCAGCAGCTGTTAAAGCGGAGGGTGCCGCAGGTTGTGATCGCTACGGGTGCCGTCGGTCTGGGCCTGATGCAGTTGATGAACGAGCTCTCCGCCGACCAAGAACTCCTGGACCCGATCTGGTACCGCTTGACGCTGCCCTTCGTAGCGTGTGGAGTCGCGGCTGCGACGGTCGGGGCGTGGTTCCATGGCGAAAAGGGCAAGCAGCAGACCAGCGTGCTCGAGTGGATGCTGCTGAGCGTGATCGGAGTGATTTGGCTGACGGTGAGTGCGGGGATCTGGGTGGCTCGATGAGCCGCCTCTCTTTGGCCGCTTAGTTCTCTTCGTCCATCTCAGCGTCGTCTTCTCGGGCTTTCAGCTCGGCCTCGACAACCGCGATCTTTACCCGCAGGGCGTCGATGTCGTTGGCCAGCTTCTCCTTGTTGAGTCCCGTCGCCTTCTTGGACTCCTGCACCAGCACCTTCATGTCGTCGCGCAGCGACTCCAGTTCCTCTTGGACCCGGTCGTCCAACTCCGCTTCCTCGGCCTTGTCGAAGATCAAGTCCCGCGGGGCAGCCGACTCTTCCGCCACCACGACCGTGGCCGCGATACCGACGAGTTGGATGACCGTCTGGTCGGGCGCGATCGAGTCGGGCAGCCCGAGCAGCGCGGCGACGGTCGCCGTAGCGGTCAGGAGGATCATCGTGAGCTGGCGGGTGAACTTCGGTACGCCGGCCTGACGTTCCATGACGCGGTCGATGAGCCCAGCATGGGCACGAGCACGGCGACCACACCGAGCGAGAATGGGATGTTCCGGCACAGAGTCGAAAGATCGATAGCGCCAGGCTATCGCGCTCGGGTGGGAGGATGCAAGCGGGCTGTTCCGGGCGATGGCGGTCGTTGCGGCCCTCCGGTAGCTTGCTGGGCTTCACTCTTCTAGGGGATACCTCATGAAGTCCAAGCTGGTTCTCATCGCGTGCTGCCTGGTGCCGATAGCCCTTCCGTTCGGCCTCTCTGCCCAGGCCCCCGCGCTTGTGCCCGAGGCCGCGCCAGCCCGTATTCACTCGCTGCCTCCGCTGCGCGAGCAAGCTAAGGAGCAACAGGCGTGGCTCGAGACCCGCATGGAGCGGGTCCTTCCGGAACTCATGGCCGAATACGACGTGCGCATGTGGATTTTGTCGATGCGCGAGTACGCCGAGGACCCCGTATTCTGGTCCATCACGTCGCCGACGACCTTCGCGGCCCGCCGCCGCTCGATCTATGTTATCACACGTCGTGACGATGGCTCGCTGGAGCGGCTCGCACTCGGTGGTACGAGCCAAGGGGGCGTGTTCGAGGCTTTCCGCTCGACCCGGCCCGCGCCGACCCAGGCCACGGGCGAACTGGTAGGGAGCGAGCAGTGGAATCTGCTGCGTGAACTGGTCGAGGACCGCGACCCCGAGAATATCGTGCTCAACATCGACCCGGTGTGGGCCTTTTCAGACGGGCTGCACACGGGTGAGGCGGAGGAACTGCTCGAAGCCCTGGGTGACAAGTACGCGGGACGGGTGAAGCGTGAGTCGCGCCTCGCCATGAACTACATCGGCACGCGACTCCCTGAGATGATGCCGCGCTATCGGAAGATCGAAGAGACCGTCCACGCGATCATCAGCGAAGCGTTCTCGAATTCAGTGATCACGCCCGGTGTGACGACCACGGAAGACGTCGTCTGGTGGATGCGCCAGAAGCTTCGGGACCTGGGATATACCACCTGGTTCCAGACCTCGGTCGACGTGCAACGACAGGGAACGATCGACCTCGGCGGACCGGTGGTCATCCAGAAGGGCGACCTGCTCTGGACGGACTACGGCGTGGTGGGGCTGAACCTGCACACGGATACACAGCACTTGGGCTACGTGCTCCAGGACGGCGAGATGGATGCTCCCGCCGGGCTGAAGCAGTGCCTGGCGAACTCGAACCGACTCCAGGATATCTTGCTCTCCCACATGGGTCCCGGGCGGACGGGCAACGAGATCCTCGCGAGCACGCTCGGTCAGATGCGCTCGGAGGGGATCGACGGGACTGTCTACACCCACCCGATTGGGGACCACGGACACGGTGCCGGGCCACTCATAGGACGTTGGGACGGGCAAGAAGGCGTCCCGGTTCGTGGTGACGCCGTATTGCTCGCCTCCAGCTGGCACTCCATCGAGTTGCAGGCGACCACTGCGATCCCCGAGTGGGGCGGCAAGGCCGCGTCGTGTCGACAAGAAGAAGAGGCCTACCTGGATACGGACGGTGAGCGGCATTGGGTGTTTCGTCGCCAGAGCAAATTCCATCTTGTTTGGTAGGCCCGCACTGGGCGCTCGCAAAAGCATGGCCGTCGCTTGAGCGTGGCGAAGACGGGCAAGGCCTTCGACCGCTCGATCGTGGACGGTCCCATTCGGAGCGCGGTTTGGACGCTCGCGTGGCCGACCATGCTTCAGAACATCATCGGCGGCATGCAGGGACTCGTCGATCACATCATGGTCGGCAACTACGTCGGTTACACGGGCAACGCCGCGATCGGGGTGTCCTGGCAGATTTTTCTGGTCGTCATCGTCTTCATCAGCTCGCTATTCACGGGGATGGGCGTGCTCGTTGCACGCTTCACGGGCGCGAACGACCCCGACAAGGTGAACCGCACCGTCTACCAAGCGTTCCTGACCGCGGTCATGCTCGTCGTGGTGATCATGGCTCCGATCGGGTACATGCTCTCTCCCTACCTGCTCAGCCTGATCACGTCTCCGGAAGTGGAAGTAGAGGCGCTGCCGTACCTGCGCATCATGTTCGTCTTCTCGTTCGGCATGCTGCTCTTCTTCATGCTCGGAGGTGCGCTTCGCTCGGCGGGGGACGCCAAGACACCGCTCCGACTCGGAATCGCGCTCACCGCCCTGAACATCACGCTCAACGTGATTTTCATCCGCGGACTGGGCCCGATCCCGGCCTTCGGCACCAAGGGTGCCGCGATGGGAACGGTTACCGCCGGGGCTTTGGTGAGCGGATACGCCATGGTGCGCCTCTTCAGTGGCAAGTGGGTCGTGGCGTTCCACAAAGGCATGAACCTGATGCCCGACTGGAACATCATCCGCCAGCTCTTCAAGTTCGGCCTGCCCACCGGCATCCAGGGCGTGGCGATGAACATCGGGGGTGTACTGCTGCTCGCCTTCATCGGCTCACTCGCCATGAGCGGACAGGCGCAGGCCGCCTACGTGGTCAGCTACACACAGCTCTTCTCGTTCATCACCTGGACGTCGGTCGGTATCATGGGCGCGACCGCGGCCGTCGCGGGCCAAAACCTCGGGGCCGGCAAGCCTGAGCGGGCTGTCGAGGGTGTTCGTACAGCCGCAGGATTCGGCCTCATGCTCGCAGCGGGGATCGGTGCTTCGTTCCTGGTCATCCCCGGCGTACTGTTGGGTATCTTCGGAATGGACGATCCGGTCGTCCTGGAGCTCGGTGTGCAGCTACTTCGCTACCTCGCGGTATCGGGGCTGTTCATCACGGTTGCGCTGGCGTTTACCGGGGGGCTACAGGGCACCGGCGATACCAAGAGTCCGATGTATATCTCGATGGTATCTCAAATCGTCGTGCCGCTGGGTATGTGCTTCATCATCCAAACTTTCTGGACCCTCGACCCGGGCGACATCTGGCTCGCGATCGTGCTCGCGCACCTCACGCGCGCGACGTTGAGTGTGCTGGTCTTCCGGCGCGAGAAGTGGCGGGACATCAAGGTGGATCTCGGGGAAGCTTAGGCCTGAGTCCCAGGTACCTCGACCCGAACGTCGCTGACCCCCATTATAGGGCCGCATTTACGAGCCCCGGCAGGGCCCTCGATCAGACGGTGAAACCGCGTATGGCTAAGCAGTATTGGCTCATGAAGTCGGAGCCCTACGTCTACTCCATCGACGACCTGGAGAAGGATGGTTCGACCTGTTGGGAAGGCGTGCGCAACTACCGGGCCCGCAACAACATGCGGGACATGAGCGTCGGGGACGAAGTGTTGTACTACCACTCCAACGACAAGCCTCCCGCCGTGGTCGGCCTCGCGCGTGTCTGCAAGGAGGCCTATCCGGACCACTACGCGTTCGACAAGAAGTCGAAGTACTTCGACGCCAAGTCGGACCCGGACAACCCACGCTGGTGGATGGTCGACGTCGAGTTCGTCGCGAAGTTCGATGAGATCGTCGGTCTCCCCGCACTCAAGGCGGACGCCGCGCTCACGGAGATGGAGCTCATCCGGTACGGTCGGCTCTCCGTCCAGGCGGTGACGAAGAAGGAGTTCACATACGTGAAGAAGATGGCCGGCTTCAAGGGATGAGGTCCTCTCTCGCGGTCTTGCTCGTGCTCTTGGCACCGGCTCTGGGTGGCGCCCAGGAGGTTCCCGACGCGCGCGCGCTCGGCATCCCGCTGACCGGGACGCCTGGCCCGAACAACGCGATCACGGACGTCGCCGGCGTGGCGGTCGGGCACAGCACCATCATTCGCGGACAGGGGACGCTCGTAGTCGGCGAGGGACCGGTGCGGACGGGTGTCACGGCGATTCTGCCCCGCGGGCGGAACGCGGGCGACTCCGCGTTCGCTGCCTGGTTCAGCCTGAACGGAAACGGGGAGATGACGGGCACGACGTGGATCGAGCACTCCGGCATCCTCGAGAGCCCGATCCTGATCACGAATACGCACAGCGTCGGCGTGGTGCGCGACGCCGTCATCGACTGGATGAGGCGACGCGACCCGGACTTCCTGTGGGCGCTCCCCGTCGTGGCCGAGACGTACGACGGGAGCTTGAACGACATCAACGGCTTCCACGTGAAGCCGGAGCATGTCTTCGAGGCGCTCGGGAATGCGCGCGCAGGGAGCGTCGAGCAAGGAGCCGTGGGTGGCGGCACCGGCATGCGCTGTCACGGCTTCAAGGGTGGCATCGGTAGCGCGTCGCGCGTCGTCGGCGAGTACACGGTCGGGGTCTTGGTGCAGTGCAATCAGGGGGCCCGCAGGGACCTGCGCATCGCGGGCGTGCCCGTGGGCGAGATGATGCCCACCCCGGGGGCGTGCTACGCGGACCGGGCGGTCCCCGCCGGGGCCCGTCGGCGCGGTGTGCCTTGGTGCGACGAAGCGGAAGATGCCGGCGGTGAACTCGAGCCGGTCCCCGAAGTGGCCGGATCGATCATCATCGTCCTGGCGACCGACGCGCCGCTCTTGCCAACCCAGATCAAGAGACTGGTCACCCGAACGGCGCTTGGGCTGGCGCGCATTGGTGGGATGGGATACAACGGCTCCGGGGACATCTTCATCGGGTTCAGCACAGCGAACCGGAGTGCGGCGGCCGAGCGGTCGAACGTCGTTGCCCTTCAGATGCTGCCCAACGACGGCATGAACGCGTTGATCTCGTCGTCTGTGCACGCAACGGAAGAAGCGATCTTGAATGCGATGCTGGCGGCCGAAACGCTGACCGGCATCAACGGCTACACGGTACCCGCGCTGCCTCAGGACAGACTTCGTGCGATCATGGAGCGGGCGGGCGCGGCCCTCGGAAATTCGCGGTAACCAGAACCAGATCATCCAGGTGAAGACCATGCGCATCAGACTTCGTTCGATTCCCTTCGTAGTGGCCTTGGCGATCCTCCTGGTCGTGACCCCCGGCGCGGTCGACGCCCAGCGCATGGTTACGGACGATCCCGTGCTGCAGCAGATTTGGGATCAGGCCATGAACAATTCGCAGTTCGAGACGCTCGGGACCGCTCTGCTCGACTCCATCGGACCGCGCCTGACGGCGTCGCCTGGCATCGAGCGCGCCCAGGACTGGGCCGTGAAGACGTTCCAGGGCTGGGGCATCGAGGCCCGAACGGAGCAGTACGGCACCTGGGAGGGCTGGGACCGCGGCGTGAGCCACATCGACCTGGTCGAGCCTCGCGTCCGTTCGCTGGAAGGGCGCATTCTCGCGTGGAGCCCCGGTACCGGCGGTGAGCCGGTAGAGGGAGCGGTCACGTACCTGCCGACGATCGATTCGCCGGCCGACTGGCAGGCTTTCCTGGGCACGGTGAGTGGCACCTGGGTCATGATGTCGTACCCCGAGCCGACCTGTCGCGCGGACGAGCAGTGGACCGAGTTCGGCACGCGGGCGTCCGTGCAGGCCATGGCGCAGGCACGCCAACAGGCTGAACAGGCTTGGAATGTGAGCCTGCGCGCCACCGGTTCGACCGATGGTCGCAGGCGCGACCTGCACGCGGCCCTCGAAGGGGCCGGAGCGGCGGGAATCATCACATCGAACTGGCCGGGGTCGTACGGGACTACGCGTGTCTTCAACGCGTACAACCGCGAAACACCCACCTTCGAACTCGGGTGCGAGGACTACGGTCTCGTGCACCGGCTGGCGAAGGAGGGAAGCCACCCCGTTCTGCGCGTTACCGCGGAGGCCGAGAACCGAGGCGAGGTCCCTGTCTATAACGTGCTCGCCGCGATCCCCGGCACGGAGTTGCCCGACGAGTATGTGATGCTCTCCGCGCATTTCGACTCCTGGGAGGGCGGCTCCGGCGCGACGGACAACGGTTCCGGGTCGCTGCTCATGATGGAGACCATGCGCATCCTCAAGGACGTGTATCCGAACCCACGGCGCACGATCCTGGTGGGACTGTGGAGCGGTGAGGAGCAGGGCCTCAACGGCTCACGGGCCTTCACCGAAGACCATCCTGAAGTAGTCGAGGGTCTGCAGGTGCTCTTCAACCAGGACAACGGCACGGGCCGTATCGTGAACATGAGCGCGCAGGGCCTCACCAAGGCCGCGGGCTCGCTCGCTGGTTGGCTGGCACAGGTGCCGGCCGAGGTTTCCGCCGGCATCAACTTGCAACTCCCCGGGAACCCCGGCGGCGGCGGCTCCGACTACGCCTCGTTCGTATGCCACGGGGCACCGGGCTTCAATCTGGGGGCGCTCTCCTGGGATTACAGCTCCCACACCTGGCACACCCACCGGGACACCTTCGACAAGCTCGTAATCGACGATCTCAAGAACAACGCGGTACTCGCCGCGTCGCTGATCTACTTGGCTTCGGAGGACCCGGTCCGCGTGAGCCGCGAGCGGCGTACGGTGATCACGGGGCGTGGCGGTGGTCCCGGACAGTGGCCCACGTGTTCCCCGGCTGCGCGCAGTTCGGGTGCCAGCCCGCGCATGTAGCATCCGAGCCCATCGCCCTTTGTTGGACCGTTGAAGAGTACGGAATCGATGATCAAGAATTACGTAGGTGGTGCATGGCGGGACGCCTCGGCCACCGGCTCATTGGCGGTGATGAACCCTGCCTCGGGGGAGGAGATCGGGCGGATCCCGCTTTCGACGGCGACCGACATGGACGCCGCGGTGCAGGCGGCGAAAGCCGCGTTCCCGGTGTGGCGAGACACGCCCGCCCCCGAGCGTTCCCGGGTCTTCTTCCGGCTCAAGGCGTTGTTGGAGCAGCACAAAGAAGAACTGGCTCGTCTGCTGGTGACCGAGCACGGCAAGGTGCTGCCCGAGACGCGGGGCGAGATCCAGCGCGGCATCGAGAACGTGGAGCACGCGTGCGGTGTGCCCACGCTCATGATGGGGGACACCGTAGAGCAGATCGCGACCGGTATCGACTGTGCGTCTTGGCGACAACCGCTGGGCGTGTTCGGCATCATCACCCCGTACAACTTCCCGGTCATGATCCCGCTCTGGTTCTGGCCGTACGCGGTGGCGACCGGCAACACGGTGGTGATCAAGCCGAGCGAGCAGGACCCGCTCACCCACCAGAAGATCGTGGAGCTCTCCGAGCAGGCCGGCCTTCCGCCCGGAGTACTCAACGTCGTGCACGGCGCGCGCGAGACCGTGGAGGCGATGTGCGACCATCCGGACATCGTGGGCGTCTCTTTCGTGGGCTCTAGCGATATCGCAAGGGTCGTGCACACGCGCGCCAGCGCGTCCGGCAAGCGGGTACAGGCTCTCGGTGGGGCGAAGAACTTCATGATCGTTCTTCCGGACGCGGACATGGACGTGGCGCTCGAGGCCTGCTCCGGGTCGATCTTCGGCTCGACGGGACAGCGCTGCTTGGCCGGTAGCGTGATCGTGGGCGTGGGCGACGCGCACGCGGAGATCAGGGGCCGCATGCTCGACTCGGCCGCTTCGATTCGACTCGGGGACGGGCTGGAGGCGGGGACAGACATGGGTCCGCTGATCTCGGCCGCGCACCGCGATCGCGTGAACGAGTTCATTGGTCAAGGACAGTCCGATGGAGCCAAGCTCTCCTTGGACGGACGCGGCGCGACGGTGGAGGGGCTCGAGGGCGGCTATTGGGTGGGCGCGACCGTCTTCGAGGACGTGCCCCCGGACGTGCGGCTCGCGACCGAGGAAGTTTTCGGGCCCGTGGCGGGCATCAACCGCGCCAAAGACGTGGACGAAGCCGTGCGCATGATGCACGCGAGCCGCTACGGCAACGCGTGCTCGATCTTCACGACGAGCGGCAAGGCGGCGCGCAACTTCCGCTATCAGGCGGGCATCAGCATGATCGGCGTGAATATCGGCGTCGCGGCCCCCATGGCGTTCTTCCCGTTCGGCGGCTCCAAGGGCTCGTTCTTCGGAGACCTCAAGGCGCAAGGCAAGGACGGCATCTCCTTCTACACCGATCAACGGGTCGTCGTCTCACGCTGGTGAGCGGCCATTGATCCGAACCCCAGGGATGGTAGTATGACGGTGCCGAGGCTTGATGTGGGCGCCACGAGCGCCGAGATCATCCAGGGGCAGCGGGAGTACCTTCTGCCCTCGCTGCTCCATATGTACTCGGAGCCGCTCGCGTTGGTCGAGGGTGAAGGAGTCCGCGTCCGCGACGCGGACGGCCGGGAATATCTGGACCTCTTCAGCGGCATCCTCACGACGTCGGTGGGCCACTGTCATCCGGGCGTCCTCGAAGCGATGACGTCGCAGATGAATCGGCTCGGACACGTTTCGACGCTCTACGCGAACGAGCCGCAAGTGGAGGCGGCCAAGCGCATCGCGGACATCGCGCCCGGCGAGCTCAAGCGCACCTTTTTCAGCAACTCGGGCACGGAGGCGATCGAGACCGCGCTCATGATGGCGTGCCTCGCCACAGGCCGGAGCGAGATCATAGGACTCCGTGTCGGCTACCACGGTCGCTCTTTCATGGCGACGAGCGTCACCGCTCACTCGGGTTGGCGGCCGCTTGCCACGCCGGTAGCGGGCATCAAGCACGCCATGTCTCCGAACCCCTACCGCTGTCCGTTCAAGCAGCCGTGCGACGACACATGCGTCGACAAGTTCGTGGACGATCTGGAGGAGGTGATCTGCACCACGACCAACGGGCGTCCCGCGGCGTTCATCGCCGAGACGATCCAGGGCGTGGCCGGCTATGTCGTACCTCCGCCGGGCTACTTCCAGAAGGCGGCTGAGGTGATCCACAGTTACGGCGGCCTGCTCATCATCGACGAGGTGCAGACCGGATTCGGCCGCTGCGGCACGCACTGGTTCGGCATCGATCACTGGGGTGTCGAGCCGGACATCATGGTGATGGCGAAGGGCATCGCGAACGGTGCGCCCGTAGGCGCGACGATCACCACAGACGAAATCGCGCACGGGTGGAAGGGCAAGACGATTTCGACGTTCGGCGGTACGCCGGTCTCCATGGCGGCGGTGTGCGCGACGCAGGACGTGCTACGCGAGAACGACGCGCCCGCCAACTGTGAGGTCCGGGGGACCCAGCTCCGCGCCGGCCTCGAGGAGATTCAGAGCCGCCACGCCTGGATGGGGGACGTTCGGGGAATGGGGCTCATGCAGGCGGTGGAGATCGTGAAGGACCCGATCGGCAAGGAGCCTGACATCGAGCGCACAACGAGGTTGCTCGAGGCCGCGCGAGCCGAGGGAGTGCTGATCGGCCAGGGCGGCCTGAATGGCACGGTCCTTCGGCTCGGGCCGTCGATGCTGATCAACGAGGCGGACATCGCCGAGGGCCTGGCGAAGCTCGGTGCGGCGTGCGACGCGGCTGGCTGAGATTCGACCGCGGTGTGTCGAAGATGGTTCGCCTCACTCGCTGCGCATCGCATCCGCCGGTCGGATCGACAGCGCCCTTCTGACGGGCTGAGCCAGCGCGAGCGCGCAGTAGATCGGACCGCGAGCTTCAGGTCCGTGGAGGCGCCGGCGCTTTGTCCCTACAGGTCGCGAAAGCGGTAGGGAGCGAAGCGAGCGGAGAACAGGAGCGTCTGCAGCGAAAGCGAGAGAAGCGCGCGCAGCGGTCCCCGCTTCGCTCGCTGGGTGGTCCAGGACTCCTGGAGGTCTCGCTGGATGTCGTCACACCAGTCTGAAGGGAGCGTGACCCGCAGTAAGAAGCGTACCGCGGTGGGCAGGTCCCGCGCCGTCATGCGTCGCCCAGTACGTCTTCGATCCCTGACTACATGCGCTGCAGGGCGCGCCTGGCCTCGCCCACCAATACTACGGCCTTTGGCTCGGCTTGGACGAAGCGGCGGGGCTTCCCATTGGGCGCGTCTTCTGGCTTCCGCGCGGCAAGGGCCTCAGGTTCGGCGCCATGTCAATACTCGGAATGCCATTGGACGCCTGGATTCTCCTCCTGGTCGCTGTAGGGCTGGGGCTCGGCCTCGAGGTCGCGTTCGTGATGGCGAGGAAGCGAGGCCGCAGCGAGTCGGGCGGTGACGCCGGCAGCGGGCGGCGCGACGTGGGCGGTGCCACGTGACCTCCACGACCATCATCGCGGTGC
>Ga0315339_1003258_pt1 | contig 11549 bp, 7 predicted proteins | sample ASW17metaG_FD_204514 | JGI IMG/M metagenome (GOLD analysis project Ga0315339, IMG submission 204514) | Ammonia-oxidizing marine archaeal communities from Pacific Ocean, United States - ASW #17 | ecosystem: Environmental > Aquatic > Marine > Oceanic | place: USA: California | collected 2016-12-05
TGCGCCAAAGACCACATATTTATCTTCAACTTTTGCAAAAGAAGACAGTGGCATAGGGATGTTCATTTCTAACATCGCCTCGATCATATTGGCTTTTAAGTCTGCCTTTACTTCATCTTCACCCCACAAATAAGCAATACATAAAATCTGGTTATCACTTATAGAGAGAAAAATAGGGATCTCTTCGCGACCAATTATTTCAACTTGTAGTACATCGATATCGCCTTCAATCGGTGTGCAGTCGAAATTAAAACCTGTTTCCGTTGCATCTTGCAATTGGTTTAAATGGGTCGCTATTGTATGAATATTCATAATGCTCCTTAGAGTAAAGACATTTAATGTCTTGTTGAAGACTAATTTAGTCCGCTGGTCATTATATGTCAAGCGGTTTGATTTTTTATTTTTCTACTTATAAACGTAATATTGCGGAGATAGCTTTATTTTTCAATGTTTAAAAGCATTTATTACTGATCATCTTTCACACAACTGCTAAGTTAAGTGTTTTATTGATAAATATAGGTTGTTGTTATGTCCTTACTCTCCGATTGTGGCTCTCATCATATTGAAAACCTAAGAGAAAGAGTCGATCTTACTTTCTATAACGATACCCAGCGAGCAGAATTAAAAACCGTCTTAGGATTGAGCGATTTTATTGCAGACTCGTTAATCAAACAACCTGAGTTATTAGCCATATTATATAACAGCGGTTTACTTGTTTCTGGAGAACGCACTAAGTTACTACAAGAAGAGCTAGAAAATAATTTAAAGGCAACAAACGATGAATCGCAATTACATAAAGTATTACGCCAATTTCGTCGTAAACACATGGTTATCATCGCTTGGCGAGAGCTTCTTGGACAGGCCACACTGGAAGAGAGCTTTAAACATATTTCATTTTTAGCCGATCAACTTATTTTACAAAGTATGAATTGGCTCTATGAAAAACAATGCTCTGAGCAAGGTACGCCCTTTAATGCCGAAGGTGTTAAACAGACACTGTATATTTTTGCGATGGGCAAGTTAGGCGGAAAAGAATTAAATTTTTCTTCAGATATTGATCTGATTCTGACTTATCCGGAGCATGGTGAAACAAAAGGGGGGCGTCGTGTCATTGCCAATCAGCCCTTCTTTATTAAACTCGGGCAGCGTCTTATTGCTGCACTACACCAAATCACTGAAGATGGTTTTGTTTATCGTGTTGATATGCGCTTACGACCATTTGGCGATTCTGGACCTTTAGTGACTAGTTTTGCTTCTATTGAAGATTATTATCAAAGCCATGGACGCGAATGGGAGCGCTATGCGATGGTTAAAGCACGTGTTATTGGTGAAGAAGGGGATTATAAAAAAGAACTAGAGTCGATGTTACGCCCCTTTGTATATCGTCGATATATAGATTTTAGTGCCATTGAATCATTACGAAAAATGAAAGCGATGATCAGTGCTGAAGTTCGCCGCAAAGGATTAAAAGATAATATTAAACTTGGTACAGGTGGTATTCGTGAAATTGAGTTTATTGCACAAGCATTTCAATTAATCCATGGTGGTCAAACACTTGAATTACAGTGTAAAGGGTTGCAGGAAACGTTAACCGTGATTGCTGATATTGATGCCTTACCTGATGAGCGCGTTAAATGTTTGCTTGATTCTTATCATTTTCTGCGCCGTGTTGAGAATATTTTACAGCAGATTGGTGATCAGCAAACGCAAACATTACCTACTAGTGATTTAGATAAATGTCGTTTGATTAAGGTAATGGGCTTTAATGACTGGGATAGTTTTTATCAAACTCTTAATCGTGTTATGAAAAATGTACACGATGAATTTAATTGGGTGATAGGCGACAGTGATGATGATAAACACGCCAATCAAGATCTCTGTGAATTATGGGCGTTGGATTTAACCGCGCAAGAGACTATCCATCTATTAATCGAAAAAGGGCTATGTGATGCACATGCGACTGAGTTAAGCGCAATATTACTTAGTTTTAAAGATGATATTAGCAAGCGGGCCATGGGAAACCGTGGCCAAGAGACAATGGCAAAGTTACTGCCAAAAATAGTAGAAAAAATTTGCGTTTATGAAAGCCCTGCAGAGTTAATGAAACGTATTACGGATCTATTATTAAAAATAATGCGCCGTACTGCTTATTTAGAGCTACTTAATGAAAATGATGGCGCCCTTAATCAGTTATTGAAATTATGTTATGCAAGCGCGCGTATTAGCTCTCAGCTTGGTCGTCATCCTATATTACTAGATGAATTACTTGATCCGCAGCACCTTTATCATCCAACTGAGTTACTGAATTATAAGCAAGACCTGCGTCAATTCATGTTGCGCATTCCAGAAGAGGATATGGAGCAGCAGATGGAAGCGCTTAGACAATTTAAGCAGATGCAATTCTTACGTATTGCCGCTGCAGATATTGTTGGAGCGATTGAATTGCCCAAAGTAAGTGATCATTTAACCTATTTAAGCGAAGCATTAATGGACTATGTGATACAAATTGCATGGGCCCAAATGGTTGAAAAATTTGGTATGCCGAGCAATATTATTGGTACAGATCGCAAAGGTTTTGCAGTTATTGGTTATGGAAAAATGGGGGGACTTGAGCTTGGTTATGGGTCTGATCTCGATGTGGTATTTCTACATGATAGCGAGATAGCAGGGCAAACTAACGGCCGTCGTGCGATTGATAATCAGCTTTTCTATTTCCGTTTAGGACAACGTATTATTCATTTATTTAGCGCGCGTACTAACTCGGGTGTTTTGTATGAGGTCGATATGCGCCTGCGCCCCTCTGGTGATTCAGGGCCTTTAGTGGCGGGAATGATAGGTTATGAAAAATACTTACGCAATGATGCTTGGACATGGGAACATCAAGCACTGGTTCGCTCTCGTGCTGTATTTTCCGATGAAGTGTTATTAAATCAGTTTAATAATATTAGAGAGTCTATTTTATCACTTACTCGAGATAAAAAAGAATTAGCAAAAAATGTGTCTGATATGCGAAAAAAAATGCGTGATCATCTTAATCGAGCAGAGCCCGGTTTTTTTGACTTAAAGCAATCAACAGGTGGTATGGTTGATATTGAATTTATTGCCCAATATTTAGTACTCGCTTATGCATCTGAAAGTGATAAATCGTTATGTAAATGGTCTGATAATTTGCGCATTTTTGAAACATGTAAAGACCTACAATTACTCACGGAAAAACAAGAAAAGTTATTAAACAAGGCATATTACGTGATTCGTGATGCTACACATCGGTTAACGCTTAATAAACAAACACGTATTGTTGATGAAAAAAATTACGAAGCAGACCGCCAAGCAGTAATAAAAGTATGGGAGCAGTTTTTAGATTAACTTTTTAAAAAATGGCTCACAAAACATTTTATTAATTAACCTGGTTAATGGTTAATGGAACAAGCGTAAATCATCACTTATTTACGCTTGTTCGCATTTATACACGTGATCAATCAAAAAGCTTTATTCAGTCGTTAGCTGGAACACTTAGGCAAGGCGCAGTAGGATGACCTTTCGGGCTGGCGACTCGTAGGGCAAGCTTTGAGGCCAATAATTTCGTTGTTTTTTGAGCAATTGACTTCGTCAATTCTCTATCGACTTTATCAAATGCAAGCATTTAATAAATAGTTAGACCTTCAATTTTCTGCCCAGAATCTGTTTACCTCATCGCTTGCTGAATTTTGCATCTTGAATGATAACGGATATATAATAAGTTTATTGCTTATAATATGATGCTTCACCTTCGGGACGGGTTTTAAAGCGTCTATGCATCCACATATATTGCTCATCACATTCTAAAACCATTTTTTCAATCTGCTGATTAGTAAGGGTTGTGTCTGCTTCAATATCTTTGCTTGGAAAGTTTTCCAGTGCAGGGTAAAAAACCAGTTCATAACCTTCTGTGCCAGGCAGTCGCTTTAAGAAGACAGGAATAACACAGCTATTTTTTACCTTAGCTAGCGTACTTGTTCCTGCAACAGTATTGGCATTCTCAATTGCAAAAAAGGCGCAAAAACACTGCTCTTATGTTTACCATAATCATGATCTGGTGCATACCAAAGTGAATCTGAATTTTTTAAAACACGTAACATGCCTTTGAAATTTTTTCTGTCTAACATTGCTTTATGTTCACGCATTCTTCCCCAATAAAACCAATAATCAAGAACGGCATTACTGTGTTTTCTATATACCGCATTACAAGGTTTTGTTAGCCCTAATGCACGAGCACCCATTTCTAAGGTTAAAAAATGAGCGCCCAAAAAAATAATACCTTGGCCATTAATTATCGCTTTTTCGACGTGTTCTACGCCACGTAACTTTAATAAGCCACGAATACGCCAGCTTGGCCAAAACCATGCCATACTCATTTCTAATAAAGCGATACCTGTGTTCTCAAAATTAGCTTGGACTTTTCTTTCTATTTCTTTTTGAGAAAGGTTTGGAAAACAAAGTGCAATATTTTGACGTGCGATATGACCTCGTTTTTTAGCAAATAAACTTGACCCTCGGCCTAATAGTCTGCCTAAATAGAGTAGTACGCCATAGGGTAAAAAAGAGCTAATAAACAACGTAAAAACACCTAACCAAGCTAGCCAATATTTTGGATGGCAAAAAGAAAATTTTAGAGTGTATGTATCCATAATGACCACGTAAATTAAAGGTAATAAAATAATTCTACCGAATATTATTATAAATGCCTATTTTGTCTCGAAATATATTTTTATTTTCATTAAAATATATTTTAATTTTTTGTTTTTTGTTTTATGGAATTATAAATGCTACATACAAAACGTAGATACTATTTTGAATTTTTTGGTGGCTTACTTGGTTTGATTTTATTCAGCGCTTTAATTTTTTTTATTATTGATAACCAAGGTAATAAAGCGCAGTTTAAAGAAATTGAAAAAGAGATTGAAAACTCTTATAGCATGGTGATGGATCAAAATAAAAACGCTGCTTTATTATTGTTTGAATTACAATTTAATGATTCAAGAATTACCACTTTGTTAGAAGAGGCGAGTAAAGCCACAGATAAGTCATCACTTGGTTTAATAAAAGAAAGTTTATACGAATCTCTCTATTTCAAATTTCAAAATAGTCGTCAATATTTTCCAAAGCAGCAGATATACCTGGTTGATGGGCAAACCCTTTTACGTTTAGATGCTCCATATCAAGATTTTGATAAGAAATTAATTTATAACGTCGGTTTGCAAAAAGTAATCAAAGATCATATTTCTTATTCTGGATTATCTTTGCAGGATGGCGTCTATCTGTATCGTTTTTTCTTTCCTGTTTTTGATGATCATCATGCATTGATCGCTATCATAGAAGTCGGTTTACCGTTAGCTAATGTGCAAAAATTTCTCTTTGCAAAGTACGGTACTGTCAGTCAGTTTATGTTTTCTAAAAGGCAGCTATTAGATATCCGTAATAAATGGAAGTTATATGAAGAATCAAATTTGTCGGAAGATTACTACGTATTAAAAGAAAGTGAAAAAAATAAGAAACATAACATGTATTTGACGAAGCAAGAGTTTTCACGACTCAAAACAAGCTTTACGGAAGTTCATAAAGAAGCATTATTAAAAGTAATGCCTTTCTCTATGGTAGATAAATTAAAAGGGCAGGATGGTTTTATTAACTTTTTACCCCTTAAGAATATAAATGATGATTTGGTCGGGCATTTATTTACTTACATGCCTAAAATTAATATAACCATTCAAAAAAATAATCGGATTGTATTATTATTACTCGTGGGCTCGCTTTTTTTATTACTCAGTTATTACCTATATCGTCAAAATATATACAATAAAAACAATTTAAGTTTTCATCAAAATATTATTGATACTATACCTTTCCCTATTTTTTGTAAAAATGCTAAAAATCGTTACCAATGTGCCAATACTGCTTTCTTCAAACACTTTGCTCTCACACCAGAAGCCTTTTTTGCAGGAGATAAAGCCTTTGAGCATGAGCCTGATACATTACAAATATCAGTTAATGAATTGTTAGATATTGGAGGAAGAACCTCTATTAAAGAAAGCGTGATCGATGAAGTGGGCATTATAAATCTTAATACTTCCTTGTTTGTGGTTAAAAAAGCGAATCAAGAGATAGAGGGAGTATTGGGTATTATTATTGATGAAACTCAAAAAGTAGCAACTCAAGATAAATTAAAGGAAGCGCTCTCACTTCAAACACAGTTATTGAATAGCCTACCTGTTGGATTGAGAATCTTTAACCGCGAGCAAAAAGTGAAGTTAGTCAACCAGCAATTTGAAAAGCTTAGTGGTTATAAAAAGTCGCAGTTAGTCGATATTGCTTGTGAAAAATTATTTACTTGTATGCAATGTAGTCCTGAGGTGTGCCCGCTTAAAAAATCTAAAGATGGAAACTTAACCACCCACGTTGAAACTATTAAATATAATCAACAGGGAAATACTAAAACGCTCTCAATCGACTTTAAACCTATCTATGATGATCATGGCTTATTAAATGGTGTTATAGAAATTAGTACTGATATTAGCCAAACTAAAACGTTACAAGATAAAGCACATGAACTTATTGTCACAGATGAACTTACGGGGCTATTGAATTTACGTGGCCTGATGAGTAGTGGAGAAAAATACTTTAAGTTAGCACTGCGTACTCAGAAACCTTTCTTTGCAATACATTTTGATATTCATGGCATGCGCAAATTAAACAACCAGTTTGGAGAAAAAGCAGGCGATAAGTTATTAAAAGATTTTTCTAATATCCTCAATGAAACTTTCCGTGATACCGATTTAATTTCGCGTATCGGTGGGGATGAATTTGCGGTATTGCTCAACGATAGTGATTATAAAGTAGCCGATAATGGTCACTTTGTTCGTTTAGAATTAAATATTCAAAAATATAATCTACAAACTAAAAATGAGTTGAAACTACTAATTGATACCGGAATAGTCCAATACTCAAGCAAAACACATGACAGTTTAGAATTGTTATTAGATCAATGTGAAAAATTAGTTTATGAGCAACAGCTTAAGCGCAATAACAGTTAACTGTTTTTTATTTGGTTTTATTCCCTGGGTTTCTGGAAAAGAGAGGTAATGCAGTGGACGCTTAAACGAGATCAGTTTATCGTCCATGAACGCTTTAAGTTCGGTAGATTGATCGCTATTATTCCATTTTATAAATGCGATAGGTCGTTGACCATAGATTGAGTCGTCTATCGGTAAAACAAAAGCTTGTGATACCCCCTGAAAGGTTAGCAGTACTTTCTCTATCTCTTCAGGTTGAATGTTCTCGCCACCAGATATAAATAGTCGATCTTTACGGCCAATAATTTTTAAAATATTGCCATTTAACTCACCCAGATCAGAACTTGCAAAGTAATTATTATGTTTAATATTCTGATCTCTAAAATAGCCAACAAAGCGCGTTTTACCCGTGATTAAAATCTCTTTATTTACTATTTTTATTTTCCGAAAAGGTAGTGGTATCAATGCTTCGTTATTCGTTGATGTTGCAATTTGAGATGCCATTTCAGTGGAGCCATAGCTAAGGTGATAATTAAAACCACGCATCTGCGTTTGTTCTAAAATATCACTCGAAAATGCGCTGCCACCTAACAATAAGTGTTTGAGTGCAAGTGAATGAATATGGAAATTAGGCTCTGCCAACAGTTGTATCAATTGGCTACTAACTAATGAAAGGTGTGTCGTTTGTACTTTTAATAATTGCCTAGCACTTACTTTAGCACCCAATAATTGCAATGTTGCACCCGCAAGTAATGTACGCATAACGGTGGCATAACCACTGATATGAAATATGGGTAGGCTGAGTAAGTTTTTATCACCATGAGTAAGAGGGATAACTTTTTGTGAGCCAAGTGCGCTGTAAAAATGATTGCTGAAGTTGTGCATGACAGCCTTAGGAAATCCACTACTGCCAGAGGTAAAAATAATACTAATTACATCAAGAGAATCAATGCTAATCGTATCCTTACATGTATTGTCTAGTGTGCCCTGTTGAAAATCCAAAATTAAGTTGTTTTCTTCGCCTTCCCCTTCATTCCAAATAAAGGGCGTTTCTAATAACGCTAAGCGTTGCTGAATTTCTGTTTGACTAAACTTTGCATTGATTGGGCAGAAAATAAAGCCATGTCGTAAACAGGTAAGCTGTAATAAAATCGAGGCTAAGCTATTCGACGCTATACAAACAAGTCTGTCTGCTTTTTGCATGGAATAGTTAATTAGCTGTAGCCCTATATGACTAACGCACTGATGTAATTCGTAAAAACTAATTTTTTGTGTATCAGTTTCTATCGCAATTAAATATGGATTTCTGAGAGCCTGCCAAGCAACTGGGCAAACGTTGAGTTGAGGGGGGGTTAGTGGCTGGACCATAAAACTTCCAATTGTTGGCAATCCTGTTCCATTTTTTGTTCATCCATTAACAGTGCACTATTGAAATATTTTAAGGTATCAATACCTAATGATATAACTGGCTTTTGAGTGTTTTTTTGAGCTAAATAGTGGCTGGCTAAACCCTTTAATGTTTGTAAACCAATAACGGATTCAAAGGAGGAACTAAAATTGATTGTTAGCCCGTGTTGAATACTGAGAGAGACAAGTTGGTCTATTTTTTTAAGGTTTCCAATTAAGGTAGGTTTAATAATAAAAGCTTTAATACAATGGTGATGTTGATAACTAAAATCACTTGGTTGTAAGCTTTCATCTAGTCCTAAATATACTTGATATTTATCCGCAATATTCAAATTTGTTTGATGATTGCAGGTAGGCTCTTCAATATAATCAAGTTGTAGTGTATTGATAGCGCTGAAAAACTGTGTTGCTTGCTGTTTATTCCAAGCTTGATTAGCATCGCACCGAATTTTTAACAAAGGGTTTAGCTCACAGAGCATTTGAAAAGTAGCGATATCAGCATCAACAGATTGCCGCGCTACTTTTAATTTGATTAGGTTAGGGTAGTCTAATTGCTGATATTGCTCAGCGATTAATTCACAATTACCGTGTAAAAGAGGGACATTATCAATATTAGGCTGTTGCCTTTTTAAACGTTCTTCGCTATTAATAAATACGGTATCTAAGGTAAACTGCACACTCTTATAATGACTCTTTTTTTTAGTTAACATACTAATATCGTCGGATAATATTTTAATTATTTCGGTTTTAACTTGTGCAAAGGTTTCGTCACTAAAACCGGGTAATGGCGCTATTTCAGAAAAGTAGTTAGCACCATTAATATCAACCAACTTTAACAATAATCCTTTTCGGCGATGTAATTTAACATGCTTAAATTGCATCGCACTTTGAAAAGGAAGTGTATAAACAAAGACTTTTGCTTGAACGATATCTATCTGAGGTTGCTCAAGGGACATATTGCAAAGTAACACGCGACGTAAGTTTAGTGACTAGTTCATAAGCAATGGTACCAATATGGTTAGCAACATCCGTTGCAGGCAAGCCTTCTCCCCACAAAGTAACAGCGTCGCCTACTTTATCCGAAGAGTGACTACCCAAATTAACGGTTAACATATCCATCGAAACACGGCCTACTATTGGTACAAGCCGACCATTCACTAAAACGGGTGTCCCTTCTGGAGCCATACGTGGATAACCATCACCATAACCAATCGCGACAACACCCAGTATTGTATCGCTTTTAGCTGTCCAAGTTGCACCATAACCGACACTCTCACCTGCTTGGTGAGCGCGTACTGCAATTAGTTGTGATTTTAGTGTCATCACCGGCTTGATGTTAAAGTCATCTGCCAGTTTATTTTCAAAGGGAGATACGCCATATAACGCGATACCGGGGCGAATAATATCAGCATGTGTGGCTGGCCAAGCAAGTGTCGCCGCTGAATTTGCTAGTGAATTTAAACCACTACTTGAATTTATATGGGATTGAAAAGTAGTAAGCTGTGTTGCTGTAACTTTGTTATCTAATTCATCGGCACAATTAAAATGAGTAATGAGATTTATCGGTTGTAATACATTTTCTGAACTGGCTAATCGTTGATAAGCCAGATCAAATTCGTTTCCTTGGAAACCTAAACGGTGCATACCCGTGTCTAGTTTGAGCCAAACTTGTAATGGATGATTTAATTTACATTTTAAAATCGCATCAAGTTGTTGTTGCGAATGAACCACCGTTTGTAGATTATGTGTGACTAACGTTTCAATATCATCTGCATGAAAAAAACCTTCAAGTAGAACGATCGGTGTCGTTATGCCGGCATCACGCAGTAATAACGCTTCGTTTAAGCGTGCGACACCTAATCCATAAATACCTGATAGGTTTTGCGCAATTTTAATCATGCCATGGCCGTAAGCATTAGCTTTAACTACCGCTAAAATTTGGCTATTAGGAGCGTATGTTTGTAACACTTTTAGGTTGTGTTGCAATGCACTTAAATTAATAAGCGCGCGTGTAATACTCTCACTATTCATCTTGGTAAGCCGCACCTGTGTATTCATCAAAACGAGAGTAACGACCTTGGAAAGTTAAGCGTACTTTACCAATAGGACCATTACGTTGCTTACCAATAATAATTTCAGCGATGCCTTTATCGTTACTTTCTTCGTTATAAACTTCATCACGATAAATAAACATAATTAAGTCGGCATCCTGCTCTATTGCACCCGATTCACGTAAATCTGAGTTAATTGGACGCTTATCGGCACGTTGTTCAAGACCACGATTAAGCTGAGAGAGTGCAATAACAGGACAGCGTAACTCTTTCGCGAGTGCTTTTAATGAGCGCGAAATTTCTGAGATTTCTAGCGTTCTATTTTCACTTAATGAAGGAACACGCATTAATTGCAGGTAATCGATCATGATCATGCTAACCCCGCCATGGTCACGTGCGATGCGACGGGCACGTGAACGTAATTCTGTAGGTGTTAGACCAGAGCTATCATCAATAAACATATTGCCTTGGTTAAGTAGAATAGACATGGTCGATGATAAAGAAGCCCAATCGTTCTCATCAAGCGCACCGGTTCGTATTTTACCTTGGTCGATACGCCCTAAAGATGCCAGCATACGATTCATAATTTGATCGGCGGGCATTTCTAAGGAAAATATAATAGTAGGTTTATCAGCATTTAATGCAGCATGTTCCGCGAGGTTCATGGCAAAAGTTGTTTTACCCATTGAAGGACGTGCCGCAACAATTATTAAGTCACCTGGTTGGAAGCCTGTTGTCATTTGGTCAAGATCATTATAACCCGACGATAACCCGGTAATACCATCTCGCGGATTTTTACAAAGATCATCAATTCGCGCCACAGTCTCTTTTAAAATATCCTTAAGTGGTTGCGGACCTTCACTTTTATTGCTGCGCGCTTCTGCAATTTGGAACACTTTTGTTTCTGCAAAATCGAGTAGTTCAGCACTATCACGGCCTTCTGTTTCGTAACCTGCCTCAGCAATCTCATTGGCAACACCAATAAGCTCACGAACAATGGCACGTTCACGGACAATATCAGAGTAGTTATTGATATTGGCTG
>Ga0315339_1003259_pt1 | contig 11546 bp, 5 predicted proteins | sample ASW17metaG_FD_204514 | JGI IMG/M metagenome (GOLD analysis project Ga0315339, IMG submission 204514) | Ammonia-oxidizing marine archaeal communities from Pacific Ocean, United States - ASW #17 | ecosystem: Environmental > Aquatic > Marine > Oceanic | place: USA: California | collected 2016-12-05
GGCTGAAAATCAAACTATCACTATTGGTCGGTACGACAGCAAAGAAGCATGGGAGGCTTCGGCAGAACAAATTTCTAGCATTTGGTCGGGCTTTGCCGAGTTCATGACTGAGGAACCATACACCCGGAACGGTGATATGGTATGGAGCTACGATAGGGGATAACCGTAAAAATTCTTGTCAGTCTGTCCCTCACATCGTTCCCCAAACTTCGGGAACACCGAACTCAGCCTTGAACTTTGAAATATAATTTCGGGCATATCGAGGTTCGACTATTAGGGGAATATGAAGCAAGCAGTGTTACTAGCGGTATTCATTGGGATTATTCTAGTGGCTTGTTCTAATGGCGCGTCGACGGCAGTGGAACAAGCTGCCAATATTGATGCAACCGTATCGGCAGCGGTGGCGGCGACTAGAACGGCAAGTGACGTGCAGGAAAAGGTAGCGGCAACCCTGAGCGCACCCACCCCGACCACAGCACCTCCCACCCCTACCACAGAGTCAGCGTCAACTGTAAATAAGATTCTCGACAATGTGTTGGCGTTAAGTGAGAATCACGTTACCACGGGAGTTGATTACTTTAAGGACGGACGATACGAAGATGCCATCCAAGAATTCGACCAGGCCATCCAGCTTGACCCTGATTTTGCTATAGCCTTCATGGACCGGGGCCTTGCTTACTACCACCTAGGCGAAAACCAAACTGCCATCTCCGACTACGACAAGGCTATACAGCTAGACCCTAATTATTTCAAAGCCTATTTACACCGGGGTCTTGCTTACTCCGGCCTAGGCCAATACCAAGCTACCATCGCCGACTCCACCATGGCCATCCAGCTTGACCCTGATATACCAGCGATCACCGTCCACAGTTCCAGGCTAAGTTCCACGTTCCCGAAGTTTGGGGTACGACGTGGGAGACAGACTGACGGGTCAGCACATTTGATTTAATGGGTCACCACCTGTAGGCACTATCGACCCTGTGCGCTCGTACACCGACCAGAAGTACATTTTGAGTGCAAGCTTATTGTTTGGGTCGATAAGCTTGCTCCACGGACCTGTCGAACTGGGGCCAGCGCTTTTCACTTCTTTCCTTGCTGTGATGTTCCAAACGTGTTCTTCAGCATCGTAACTGGCTTCCCACGTGGCAAGCTTCGGATTCAGATGAATATCTTCTATCGCTAGTAGGCAAGGGTATTGCTCCCCTGGGAGCATCTTCGACTGTAGATGCTCTTTCAAAATGGCCATCGCTTCTGCTTTGGAATACATGGGGCCAGAGGGTGTTGGCGTCGGAGCTGGCGTCGCCGTACAAGCCAACGCCATCAGTATGCCGATGGACAGCAGAACGTGCACGATAAGTGCTAGTGATATGGAAGATAGGTAGCTGACCGGTCACAGATTGGCCGCTTGGATGACAGGGTCGTTTACCAGCCGAGTGCGGAAGAGTTAGCCGAAGCAGTGACGATACTGGTTGAGTGTGGAGCGGTGAGAGAGTTTGGCAGGTAGCAGCGGCTACTGCCCCACTGAGAACTTCTGGATGCGGGAGTATTGGGTCTCGTCTGAAACGTAGACGCTACCGTCGGGTGCCACCGCTACGCCAAACGGACTCATGAACTCACCATCACCTGTGCCCTGCGTGCCCCATTTCATAACGAACACGCCTTCAGAGGTGTACCTCGCGATCTGATTTCCGGAAGAGACTACGTAGACGCTACCGTCGGGCGCCACCGCGACTAGTCTCGGCCCCCCACGGTGTATAATGTGATCCCATTTGGTAGCGAATTCGCCGTCGGGCGTGAACTTCTGCATGCGGTAGTTTGCGTTGTCTGCAACATAGACGCTACCGTCGGGTGCCACCGCGACGCTAGTCGGCTGGTTTAGCTCCCCCTCGGCAGCATCCGGGTAGGGTTGCAGAAGCATACCCCATTTGGTAATGAACACACCTTCGGATGTGAACTTCTGGATGCGGTTGTTACTGCCGTCTACAACGTAGACACTGCCGTCGGGTCCCACTGACACGTCATTCCGTAAGTTACCGAATTGCCCGTCGCCTGTGCCGTCCGTGCCCCATTTGGTAATGAACTGGCCTTCGGAAGTGAACTTCTGGATCCGGTGGTTGCCATCGTCTGAAACGTATACGCTACCGTCTGAAGCTACCGCGACGCCACGCAGCCACGAAAACTGGCCATCACCCGTGCCCTCCGTGCCCCATTTGGTAATGAACACGCCTTCGGACGTGAACTTCTGGATGCGTCGGTTGCCATCGTCTGCAACGTAGACGCTACCGTCGGGCGCCACCGCGACGCCTTTCGGGTAGAGGAATTGCCCGACGCCTGTGCCATGCGAGCCCCATGTGGTAGTGAACACCGCATTCGGAACCGGCGCCGGTGTTGGCGTGGGTTCTGGCGTAGCCGTCGGAGTAGGTGTTGGCGCGGGTGTCGGCGTCGGCGTTGATCCAGGCAAAGGTGTCGGCGTAGGAGTGGCAGTTGGAGCAGGTGTCGGCGTAGGCCCCGGTGTGGCTGTTGGTGCTGGCAATGGTGTCATGGTAGGCGTCGGCACTGCCGTAGGTGCGTCCGCAACTGCCTCCGGTGTCAGAGATATGGTAGCCAATGGTTCCGGAGTAGCCGTCGGCGGCACATCATAGGGTGCCATAAGCAGAGTTATCGCTGCATCACCCGTCAGCCTCAGTGACGCTAGTGTCTTGTTCCCGCTGTCCGTACCTCCCCAGACTATCTGGTGGTCATCCTTGTCAGGGAATGCTGCCAGGGTCAGTACCGACCTCTTCTTGAAACTCCCGTCATCTAGCACCATGGGGTAGACACATATCTCGCCCCCTTCCACGTCCATACAAGCATTACCGCCAGGGAAATACTCCCCGTTCACACTTAGCAAGTAGCCTTCCACATCAGGTCTGGTGGGCGTTGGTACAGGTGTCGGAGTAGGGACTTCGGTGGGTAATGCCACCACAGGCACTGCCGTAGCTTCTGAAGTCGGAGCAGGTTCAGGAGTCGGCGTAGGTACTGCAGTCGGTATCGATGTAGGTGTGGGCACAGAGATAGCTGCACCAACAGCGCGACTGCCAAACGGCTCAGGAGTGGGAGTAGGCTCTGGCAGTTCCTCCGGTTCTTTCACCGTAAGGGCGAAGATGCTCAGTCTCTCTATCTCTGCAGTGGCTGTAGCTGTAACAAAGTCGACCTCGGTTGGCAGTACCTCCCATCCATCCTCTTCGTGGTAGTGCTGTATCAGGATCAGGCTTGGGTCGCCCTCGCTGTTGTATACGTCCTGGGCCGTCAGTTGGATGGTCAACTGCAGGGGTTCTTTGAAGTCGGTGGCGGTCTCTAGTTTGTTGCCCAGTTCATCCAACACCGACAAGTCAAAGACACGTTCTGTCTGTATGTACCCATCAGGTAAGTCAGGGGCTGTGTCCTGTTCTATCCGCGCATAGTAGAAACGGGTCAGCTCTGTAGTAGCTCCTGCGGGGATGTCTACGGTCACATCGCCGGTGGGTGCTTCGATCGTGGATGCGATATTGGGTAAGACGTCCAGGAAGACCTCTGGTCCCGCCACCTGTGGTTCTACCCTACCCGTCAGTCCCGTCAGTGCCGGGTTTACAAAGGTCAGCCCTCCCACTATCAAGGCCAGTACTCCGATACTTAGTGCCCCAGACACCCAGAAGCGGGTCCGTCTGCGTCTACGTACCCATTGGGCTATTCCATATGCAGATCCTATTGCCCCTATGCCAGCTATCAGTACCAGGAAGGCTAGAAGTACTGAGTTGCCTCCCTGACTGACACCCAATGCTGCAACGATGATAGACAGGGCCGCGAAGACTCCGCCACCTGTGATGATGGAAACGACGGCCTTTCTTGGGAGTCGTCTTGGTAGTAGGGCAGTGACGACCCTGACCTGCACCTGCGCATCGATGGCCGCTACTACGTCATCAGGACTCTGGAACCGGTCCTCCCGGTCCTTCTCCAGGCAGTGCAACACAACAGTCTGCAGCCATTGGGGGATATCTAAGTCAGGATTGAATGGAGGGACTGCCTCTTCGACGTGTTGTCGGTACACGTCACCCATTCCCTCACCCTGGAAGGGCACCGATCCCGTAAGCAGTTCATAAAGGAGTATCCCGAGGGAATAGACGTCGGCACGTCCGTCCACCCTGCCACCAGCCCACTGCTCCGGGGACATATAGAAAGGCGTCCCCATCACCCCGGTACGGGACATGGTGGACGCCTCCATGGCTCTTGCTATACCGAAGTCAGTCACCTTTACGGTCCCATCTTCAGTAAGGAGTATGTTCTGGGGTTTTATATCCCTATGTACTACGTCAAAGCTATGGGCATGGGATAGGGCTAGAGATATCTCTTTACCTATCTCTACTACCCTTTCTGCCGGTAAGGGGGTCTCCGGTGAGATGTGGTTACTAAGTACGTCTGGTACGTACTCCATCACCAGGTAGGCTACGCCGTCTTCTATCTGGAAGTCTTGTATCTGGGTGACGTTGGGGTGTTCTAGTCTGGTTGCAAGGTTGGCTTCACGTCTTAGTGCGTCTAAGTAGAGGGCCTCACCTGTGTGGCCGGGGTGCATGACCTTTATGGCCACCACCTCTTCACTGCCATCCTCTCGACCCAGGTAGACCGTGCCCTGACCACCACCAGCCAGGGTCTCTAAGACCTCGTACCTACCTAATCGTTGCAGCATCGTTGTCTAATCAGCATTGAGCAGGTCTGTTACAAATCTTAGAAACACAGTTACTCAATGCTGTAATTAAACGAGCAAATTTCAGTTGGGGTTTCGAAATAATCCTCGGAACTTGTTGAGTATTGAGTCGGATGACTCAATATCCACCGTATCTCTTTCACTCAAGTCTACGTATTCCCCATATTGGATCTTCGATAGACCAACCCTAGCAGTTATGACAGTGATGTTGTCGTCACCGCCCGCTTCCTTTGCTGCGTTAACCAAAGCTTGGCATAGGTCGTTATTTGAACATGAATGAGCCATGTTTTCGATTGCCGCGTCACTAATCATCGAATTCAGGCCATCAGAGCACAAAACGATCAAATCATCGTTCTTCAGTTCGTGACTCCCTAAATCGACCTTAACATTTGAATCAAGGCCTACTGCCCGGGTAATCACATTACGGTTTGGATGCGTTCGGGCTTCTTGTGCCGTCAATATACCGGCATCTACTGACTCTTGCACCCAACTATGGTCGGTTGTAATCTGCCGAATTTTACCTTGCCTGATCAGGTATGCCCTGCTATCACCCACATGGGCATAATATAGCTTGCCGGCACGAAGAGCCGCCAAGGTGCACGTAGTACCCATGCCTCGTCTGTTATTATCTTGCCCTGCTTCAAAAACGTTTTTATTTGCTGTTTCCAGGGTGCGTCTAAGAAATTCCAAAAATTCCCGGGCATCTAAAGTTTGATGTTCCCCGGTATTGAACTTAGATTTGATGTCGGTGATGGTTATTGAACTCGCAATTTCTCCGGCGGCGTGACCGCCCATTCCATCAGCGACAGCCAACACTGCGTCCACATTTCCTAGATTAGTTTCGTTGTGAAGAACAATGTAGGCGTCTTCGTTATGATCTCTGACCAATCCAGTATCCGTTAATCCGTTGACTACAGTGGCGTCGCCACCTTTTTTACTAGCATTGAACCGGACCAATAAATTGTTAAAAAATCGTTTCATATCTACTCGAGCGGGTCGGCCAAAGGCAAATCGAACTTCGGATTTGGGGTAACCAAACGTGAGGGTTTATCCGAATAAGAACCTACTCAACGTTAGTTCATATCATTTAGTCCAGAATTCCAGAGAATCGGCGACTACCGAATTATGGGGCTTGTTTCGGGCATACTCAGGTTCATCGTTCAAATTCCCCCAGTTACATAAGGACGATTATTCGCTAGTCGACATAGGCTCAGGTTTCCACTAAATCGCTTACCAGAAACGATCAAGGTAACGGATTTACTAGGAATCCTTTACTAAAACACGAACGGTCGGCTTATTTGCCCGGCGCCATAACCGTAAGTTCCGTGCGTCCTACGGAAACGACGTCTCCCTGTTTAATGGTGATTCCCCCTATCCGTTGGCCGTTTAACAAAGTCCCGCTCACGCTACCTACATCATGCAATATCACTGTGCCATCTTGGCATCGTAAGACTGCATGATTTCGACTCACAGTGTCGTCGTTTATTGTGATACTGCTGCCTGATTGTCGCCCGACACTGTTCTCGCCTTGACAGAGCAGGTAGCTTTTGCCAGCATCTACTCCGGATACTACAACCAACGCCCCTACTTTCTCTCCTGATCTATCAACCATCGTTCGTCCGCTCATAGTTGCGTCAGCAAATTGACGAGGGTTATCTACCGATATTAGCTTCAGCTCGGTCTGTCCAATTTTGATAACGGCGTCATGATCAACAATTGCGCCGCCAATCTCCGTCCCATTCAACTTGGTGCCACCAGTGCTTCCCACATCATAGATAGACAGGTCACCACCGTTCATGCGAATCATTGCATGCCGCCGGCTGATGTATTCATCATCGATCGAAAATCCATCTTGAACTTGTCTTCCTATGAAATTCACTCCTTCGGATAGCTGATATGTAGACCCCGTGGCTTGACCCGATGTGATAGCTAACCAAGATGAACTAGATGTGCTTTCAGAAATGATTCTAGTCGCATTTTGGTCACTTCCAGCTGATGTCCCGCCAGCTGACGAAGAGAAGCGTTCGGTGTGTCCTCCCAACCTTGCAAACTGAAATTCTGTATCACCTAACTTTATCGAAGCCCCTGGTCTCAATAAATCTGATTCAACATTGTTGCCGTCGACCTTGGTCCCAGAGTTGCTACCTAGGTCTTCGATGCGATATGTACCATCTGTTACCGTCACTCGAGCGTGGTGTCGACTTATTGTAGGATCGTCTATCACAATATCGTTGTCAGGCGACCTCCCGATGGTCAAAGTCTGTGAACCGACATTTACAGTATCTCCGATCCTGGGACCTCCTGTGAAAGTCAAGGTATTAGAGGAAGAATCAAATGAACCCCCACTTTGGTTCGTAGCTCCCTGTGCACCAAAGGCCGTCCCTGTGGCGTACCCGGAATTAGTGTTACCGCCAGAGAATGAATTAATCACGTTAAAAACCATATATGGTACCGAAATTACTACCGCTAATACTGTGCCTAGAAAATTCAGATAGGTTGAAACATCGTGATTATTTAACTGTACGTCAAACCCTACTTGTTCAAGGCCTAGAGGGATTGACGCCACGGCGCACGCACCCACTACGCATTTCAGGATGAGTCTTTTTGTACCGAGCCTAGTAAAAAAAATCACTAGAATGGCAGACACAACGGCTAATATCATCCCGTAAATAGGAGTGGAACCAGCTGCCCAAGTCCCTAGGAAAGATCCGTCATTTACCATTAGAAAATCCATTATCGGCCTCCTTAGATTGTAATAAACCATTTAGTATCTTCAAAAATATACTAAAGATCATTGCCTTGGACTTGAAAGTTACCTGAATAGAGGGTTAACAAATGAGGACATTAACTCTCTAGGATTTATAAAACCGGCTACAGTCTCGAGTCAGTATACAGAATCGCAGATGATGCATCAGTTAATTGTCGGAATTAGATATGAATGGGAAAAATATTGCGTGTTAACTGTTATATCGACATCATCTGTTCTCATATCTTCAGGTACCTGAATCGATACGGAAAAATTCCCATAACTATCAGTCATAGTCCGAGGGGGCTGCAACCACGAGCCAGTAAAGTAAATCCGATATAACGGGACGTTTGCAGGGTAGCCAGAACCCGTAATAGTTAATAACTCTCCTTTTGTTGGAACTTGAGGGTCTATTGATAATGCGGTTTCAGGAACCGAGTGGCTCGTTGATGCTGAAAGACCGATAGATTCTACTTCGGCTGTAATCGAAGACTTAGACCCAGGAGATATCCAACCTGGAACAATGAAAGTTTTCTTGAAGGCTCCCTCTTTATTCAAAACTGAATATCCGATAATTTTCTCAGCATATTGGATTGTGACTCTATATGGCCTACCATATGGGTCTTTTCCTACAACAAAATCTGTACCGCTGACAGTTAATTCTGAGCCTTTGATCCCTTTCGGATGCGAAATGGAGACTAAAGGCTGCCTGAAAAGGATCGACCCAGCGGCCACCATTCCAAGTTGTTCTACGGCCATAATTTTCACCGAGTCCGTATCTTTTGGAATAGATTCCGGTTTGAGACGAATCGGGAAAAGAAGCTCCCGACCTGTGGCAATCCGTATCGGATATTCCACGTACGGTGATTGAAGACGAGTTTCCGCAAGCCAGATTCCACTATTTGGTCTCTCATTGATCGCTTTACTATGGTTTCCGCCGTGGTCAAGGAAACTCGAAGATTTGGCAAATACCGTTTGACCTCGAATCGCAAGGTATGGCGAAAGTTCTAAGATACCTGCTTGGACAGTAACCCAAGAATTGGAGACCTTGCCTGCGCCGTCAGTAAATTTGACTTCATGAGACCCTGCTGGGAGGTCAGGTACTACGAAGGTCCATGAAACCTCTCCGAATTCGTTCGTGACTAACTTTTTTCCTGAAATGTCTTTACTCACTTTTACATCGCCCATAAGAACCATCGAAGACGAAATCGGGTAACTTGTAGGCATACCACGGATGGTTACATTGGCATGATCTCCAGGGAATAATTCGGTCGGATCGATTTCAATTTTTCTGGAAGGGATTAAATGCCATAAGTTTACTGTTTCGCCCACACTTGAAGTCAGGATAATTTTATTGGCAGACGGTATTTGCGCATTTCCCGGAATAACAAAATCTAGTTGGAATTCACCAGTAGCATCCACTTCTACCGTTCCTAATTCGAACACCAGATAGGACACCCCGAATTCTGCGAGATACATAGCTTGGACTAAATTGGTGCCGGTCAATGTATTCGGCAGATTTGCCTGAAATCCGCGCCCTGTCAACTTGGTTTCCTCATTAGGGTACTTGCCTTCTGACCCTACACTAGCTCCAAGGCCAACCAATTCAACATCAGTCGAAGCCGTTGTTCCACGGTCATCTGTAACAGTCAATGCGACCGTTCCTTCATTTTCGATAAATATAGTCGAGGGAATCACAACCTCAGCCATCATTGAACCATTATCCATAATCTCGATCGGATATTGAACATAAGAAGCCGTCAGAGTAGTGCCTGCAAGACTGATAACACTCTCGCCAAATCCCGACACAGTTCTAGGGCGAAGATTTTGTTTGCCTGCGTCCAGAAAACCCGTCCCCATTAAAAGAATTTGAGAGTTCGGCGCGACTCTTGTTGATGTAGTTTTGATAGACGGAGCAGTCTCGGCAGTTACAACTGGAGTCGGAGTCGGCGTTGGAGTCGGCGTTGGCGTTGAGGTTGGCGCTGGCGTTGGAGTCGGCGTCGCCGCTGTGTTAATTTGGGAATTCTCTGGAGCCATAGACACCAAGAGATTTACATCTGACGTTAGTGTAATTGTTAGTATTCCATTCGTAATGGTACCGACTGCTGGCCAATTAATCAGGTGAGTATATATGTCAGGAAATGGAACTAGGGTTAGCTGACTACCCGATTTGAAGCTGCCGTCTGCTCGCAACCTGGGGTAGACACATATCTCGCCCCCTTCCACGTCCATACAGGCACTGCCACGAGGGAAGTACTCACCGTTCACACTGAGCAGATAGCCTTCCACATCAGGTCTTGTGGGCGTCGGTATAGGTGTCGGCGTCGGGACTTCGGTAGGTAATGCAACCACAGGCACTGTCGTAGCTTCAGGAGTTGGAGTTGGAGCAGGTACCGAGGTCGGTGTGGGTACCGATGTTGGTACTGAAGTCGGTGTGGGCACAGAGATAGCTGCAGGTTCAGGAGTGGGAGTAGGTTCTGGCAGTTCTTCAGGTTCTTTCACCGTAAGGGCGAAGATGCTCAGTCTCTCTATCTCTGCAGTGGCTGTAGCTGTAACAAAGTCGACCTCGGTTGGCAGTACCTCCCATCCATCCTCTTCGTGGTAGTGCTGTATCAGGATCAGGCTTGGGTCGCCCTCGCTGTTGTATACGTCCTGGGCCGTCAGTTGGATGGTCAACTGCAGGGGTTCTTTGAAGTCGGTGGCGGTCTCTAGTTTGTTGCCCAGTTCATCCAACACCGACAAGTCAAAGACACGTTCTGTCTGTATGTACCCATCAGGTAAGTCAGGGGCTGTGTCCTGTTCTATCCGCGCATAGTAGAAACGGGTCAGCTCTGTAGTAGCTCCTGCGGGGATGTCTACGGTCACATCGCCGGTGGGTGCTTCGATCGTGGATGCGATATTGGGTAAGACGTCCAGGAAGACCTCTGGTCCCGCCACCTGTGGTTCTACCCTACCCGTCAGTCCCGTCAGTGCCGGGTTTACAAAGGTCAGCCCTCCCACTATCAAGGCCAGTACTCCGATACTTAGTGCCCCAGACACCCAGAAGCGGGTCCGTCTGCGTCTACGTACCCATTGGGCTATTCCATATGCAGATCCTATTGCCCCTATGCCAGCTATCAGTACCAGGAAGGCTAGAAGTACTGAGTTGCCTCCCTGACTGACACCCAATGCTGCAACGATGATAGACAGGGCCGCGAAGACTCCGCCACCTGTGATGATGGAAACGACGGCCTTTCTTGGGAGTCGTCTTGGTAGTAGGGCAGTGACGACCCTGACCTGCACCTGCGCATCGATGGCCGCTACTACGTCATCAGGACTCTGGAACCGGTCCTCCCGGTCCTTCTCCAGGCAGTGCAACACAACAGTCTGCAGCCATTGGGGGATATCTAAGTCAGGATTGAATGGAGGGACTGCCTCTTCGACGTGTTGTCGGTACACGTCACCCATTCCCTCACCCTGGAAGGGCACCGATCCCGTAAGCAGTTCATAAAGGAGTATCCCGAGGGAATAGACGTCGGCACGTCCGTCCACCCTGCCACCAGCCCACTGCTCCGGGGACATATAGAAAGGCGTCCCCATCACCCCGGTACGGGACATGGTGGACGCCTCCATGGCTCTTGCTATACCGAAGTCAGTCACCTTTACGGTCCCATCTTCAGTAAGGAGTATGTTCTGGGGTTTTATATCCCTATGTACTACGTCAAAGCTATGGGCATGGGATAGGGCTAGAGATATCTCTTTACCTATCTCTACTACCCTTTCTGCCGGTAAGGGGGTCTCCGGTGAGATGTGGTTACTAAGTACGTCTGGTACGTACTCCATCACCAGGTAGGCTACGCCGTCTTCTATCTGGAAGTCTTGTATCTGGGTGACGTTGGGGTGTTCTAGTCTGGTTGCAAGGTTGGCTTCACGTCTTAGTGCGTCTAAGTAGAGGGCCTCACCTGTGTGGCCGGGGTGCATGACCTTTATGGCCACCACCTCTTCACTGCCATCTTCTCTACCCAGGTAGACCGTGCCCTGGCCGCCACCAGCCAGGGTCTCTAAGACCTCGTACCTACCTAATCGTTGCAGCATCGTTGT
>Ga0315339_1003260_pt1 | contig 11542 bp, 13 predicted proteins | sample ASW17metaG_FD_204514 | JGI IMG/M metagenome (GOLD analysis project Ga0315339, IMG submission 204514) | Ammonia-oxidizing marine archaeal communities from Pacific Ocean, United States - ASW #17 | ecosystem: Environmental > Aquatic > Marine > Oceanic | place: USA: California | collected 2016-12-05
GCTTACTTAGCACTTATGTCTCATTATGCTTGTGACCCGATGGGTGGCGGAGAAGATCTTTCAGATTTCACTAAGCAGAATTTGGTAAGTAGCTTGCTAAAGCGGACTGATGTGGTTATTTTATTAATTTTCAAAGAAGATAAACCTGCAGCTCTGCTCACCGCGATTGAAGGGTTTTCTACTTTTGCTTGCAAACCTCTATTTAATATACACGATGTGGTAGTCCATATAGACTTCAGAGGGTTAAAGTTAAGCGCAATGCTATTTGCTGAGATAGAAAAAATTGCCAAACAACGTGATTACTGCAAAATCACTCTAGAAGTCCTTTCTGGTAATGAAATTGCAAAAAATGCTTATCTAAAACAAGGATATGCAGATTATCAACTTGATCCCAATCATGGCAGTGCATTATTTTGGAGCAAATCACTAAAGGATTAATAATCCCAGCCGCGCTAATTTTTTATAAATCCAAATTAAACTTAATCCGCGAGATAGCATAAAGGCATTCATAGCGATCCATAACGCATGATTGCCTTCACTAGAAAAAATAAACCATATCGGAAAATACACTATCAATAGCGAAAAAATCATACTATTACGCATTTCAGTCGCTCGTGTCATACCAATAAATATCCCATCAAAAACAACCCCTAGCATTGATGTCAGCGGGATTAAGATTAACCACGGTAGATACTTCATTGCTTCAAATTGCACGGTTTCGATGGAAGTGATCTGAGCAATAATCCATGCACCATATAAATAGAAAAGTAATAACTGTATCAGACTAAAAATAGAAGCCCAAAACAGTGTCAGATAAATACTTTCTTTTAATTTTGCTAAACACCGTTGGCCGACACCTTTACCTACTAATGCTTCTACCGCATAAGCTAAGCCATCCATAGAAAACGATATAATTAACAGAAAATGCATCAATACAGAGTTTGCTGATACTACATCATCACCCAATTTAACGCCTTGCATCGTCATAAATGCATAGGTCACCTGCAAACACAGTGTGCGAATAAAAATATCTCGGTTCAAGAGAATAAAGGGCGCTAGACTTTTTAAGTTTACTATTTCTTTTGATATCGTCGAAAAATCACCTTTCTGATAAACAGGTAAAATCATTCGATATACGATAAATAAGCCACAGGCTAACGAAATATAATCAGCACTTAATGAGGCCCATGCAACCCCTGCAACCCCCCACTCAAAGCCAACCACAAACAAAATATCCAAAAATATATTGACGCCGTTAGTGAGCATTAACAAAAACATCGGAACTTTTGCATTCTGCATTCCTAATAACCAACCTAATAACACCATGTTAATTAAGGCGGCAGGAGCGCTCCAGATGCGGATATCAAAGTATTGTTGACCATAGAACAAGACTTTTTCACTGCCTTCGACAAAGTGAAATGCAATGAATGATAATGTTTTTTGTAATAATAAAAGCAGAATGGCAAGAATAAGTGCAATAAACAGTGACTGCATTAGCAGACGCAATACTTGTCGGTGATCGTTAGCACCTAAAGCTTGAGCAACTAACCCCGTTGTCGACATGCGTAAAAAAACTAACATCCAAAACAATAGCGTTACTATCATTGAGCCTACAGCAACACCGGCAAGATAATATGATTCTGGTAGATGACCAATGACCGCAGTATCAACAAGACCTAATAACGGTACACTAATATTAGACAGCATCATCGGCAATGCGATAACAAATATTTTTTGATGTTTAGCGAAATTTAGAAAAGCACTTTTAGACATGGCTACAGCTTAAGAGATAATCATTTTTAATTAAAAAATCGACTATGCCATATTAAAGGAGATAGTTATGGTTATATTTATATTTATATTTATATTTATATTCGGAATATACATACTTATAAATGGGCCAACTCAAGCCCTATTTATCGTGTAATTGGATTAATTTATGGATATCTTTAACCATTAAATCCATGTCTACTTGTGCAATACCGTCCGCATCACGCACTGCTTTAAAGGTAGCTTGGTGTTCGCCATTGGGATTTACTAATACCAATGCCGCACTATGATCAACAAAATAGTCTTCATTTTCACTATCACCCGCTTCGACAATGCTATATACCAATCCTAAGTCTTGAGCAAAAGGGAATAGCTGCGCGTGGGTACTTGTCGTTCCAATAAAGTGAGGATTAAAATAATGTACGTATTCAGCAAGATTATTAGCTTTATCACGATTCGGATCAACAGAAACAAACACGACTTGTATATTTTTATAGGGCGATTTGCTTAATTCAGGATAAACACGGTCTAGATCAGCAAGAGTGCTTGGGCAAACATCGGGACAAAACGTATAACCAATAAAAAATAGTGTCCAATTTTCTAATAAATTTTTATTGGTAAATACTGCATTATTGGTCATTTCAAATATAAAATTGGGTAATAATTTATTTTTTTTCTGCACAATGAGAGAAGGGTTATCTCGAATGTCATGCGTTGATTGTATATTTATGAAAACGGTAACCACTGCGACAGCTGAAACCAATAATGCAATCAATAACCCTTTTTTCATTATAAACCCTATAGCAAATAGATTAACTTACTGGAAGAACAGTACGCACATAATAAATACGACTATTCATATTAAGAATTACTTAAAACGGTTGCTTTCTTTACAAGATTTATACTGTAGAAATAACTTATTATAAGCAACAATAACAAGTTATTTCTTAAGTGATTATCACATCCAATCAGCGGTACGAATGACACCTACGGCAATACCTTCTATATCAAAAGCTTGATACTGAAGATCTACTTTAATAGGATCAAATTTAGAATTTTCAGCTTTCAGAGTGACTTCACTGCCTTCACGATAAAAACGTTTCACTGTCACATCATCTTCAACCCGCGCAACAACAACTTGGCCATTGTTAATATCTTGGGTTTTATGCACTGCAAGTAGATCACCATCCATGATACCAATATCCTTCATACTTTCTCCTTGCACACGAAGCAAAAAGTCAGCGGCAGGATGGAATAAAGTTGGATCGATATCATAATGAGATTCAACATGTTCAGCCGCTAGAATTGGCTCACCTGCTGCGACCATCCCCACTAAGGGTATACCTGCATTTATCGGTACAATATTACTTTTATGATCTTCTATGATACGAATACCACGAGAAGTACCAGACAAAATCTCAATAGCACCTTTCCGAGCAAGTGCTTTTAAGTGTTCTTCAGCAGCATTGGCACTACGAAAACCAAGAATTTTAGCCAACTCAACACGTGTTGGAGGCATCCCTGTTTTATTGATGCAATCTTTGATCACATCCAAGACTTCGCCTTGGCGTTTAGTTAATTCTTTCATCACTCACCTCGCAAATAGAACATAAAACTGTAAACATACACAGTGTATATCTATACAGATAAATATTCTAGCCATGAAAGCAATAAACTTACTGGTAAATAACATCCTGATATTTAAGCCAACCTGAACGTTGTGGTTGTTCAAGATCTTGATTGGTTGATAAAACCATACCGCCTTTGCTGTTCCAACTATAAATCCCACTAAATGTCAGCATCTCACCAAGCATCAGACTAGGTAATGGAGTTGCTTTTTCAATATTGTGTTTAATTAATAACTTCCTACCTGAACTAAGACGTATAAGAATAATTTTTGTTAAAGAAGGCGATTCTTGATCTGTAAGCAATTTAGCAATACGTCCTACGCCAGTTACCTTAGTGCCACCGCGCTGTTGTTTATATAAAAATTCAATATGTTCAGCCCCTTTTAATAAAGAATCAGACTCACTATCATCATCTTTATAAATATCATTTAACTGCGCATTGTTATCATTAAAGCATGCTGATAAAAGTAATAAAAAAGGGAATAAATAAAGCAATTTTTTCATTTAATTATAATCGCCCTTTAAAGCTCAACACAGTTTCGCCAGCCTCTGTCTTTGGTCCGAGCCATGATATAGATTGTAAAATAGTAGGTTCAAGTTTTTCTCGACCAATAATATCTCCATCAATCTGATAACTTCCCCCTTCTGTTAATAAGATCTTTGCATTGGTTGTTATTTGTTCAGAGTGCTGTTTAATCGACGCGACTAAACCACCTTCTGCACAACTTAAGTCTATGCTTGGTGTCGCTAGATCTATCTTACCCATTGGCGTTACAACTTGCCCATTATGCCAGACTAAATTTCCATCTAACTCATCACAATAAGGTGCTCCTTGAGTGCCTTTTTCTATCACTAAAGTGAGTTTTCCAGATAAATCCACAGGAACAGGTAACTTCAAATAGGGTAATAATTCTGTTGCTTGCATATCAATATGCATATCAGAATATACAATACCTGAGAAACCATAAGATAAAACGCCATTGCCGGACATTGCATTACGACCGTTACTGAATTTAACATCAGCTTTAAATTGAAGCGTAAAGAATGCTAACCAATCTATTTTCCAAGTCAATTCTTGTAATTGAAATTGATTACGATAATCAACCTGCGATAATTTTCCTTTCCAGAGTGAGCCAGAAATATGCCCTATGCGAATACCTGAACTATCAGCGATAAAGTGGGTTATTACACTTGCCGGAGCAGTGAGTACTATCGAAAAAAGATATATAGCAATAAGTGCCAAACTAATTTTTACTTTCATAACGCTTCTCTAATCTGTGGCCTAACCAATTAATAACTTAGTAATAGACGATTAACTTTGATATAACCTTTTTCATTCGTTTTTGCTATGTCTACATTTAATACTGTTACATCATATTTATTCGTCAAAGTCGTCAACCACCGAAGAAAAAGATCAAAGTCTACGTTGGTTATCCACACTTCCATTTTATCTTTTTTATTCACAATACGAGAAAAAGTAATGTTATTTTTTCTCGCACTACTATTGAGCACTTGTGTCAAGTTTCCACGTCTTCCTTTTGTCTTTACTGCACCCGCTTGTAATAAAACATTTGCTTTTTCCTGTGTCCAACTAAGCGTTGATTCTGCGCGAATTAATTGCTTTTTACTCTCAGTGAGTTGATTAGTTAATGGCGTCCAAATACCCCAATATAAAACAGCAATGACAATCACAACAACACTGACCATAGCGAGTTGCTGCTCTCTTTGGCTAATACTTTCCCACCACTCTTTAAACTGTTCCATGGTTATTTCTTCCTTATTGTTAATAAGCCACTTACTTGGTTTTTACTGCTATTAAGCGCCCCCTGATTTAGGGTATATTTTTGTGATAATCCCCTAGAGAATTTATCAAAAGCTTGGAAATTGCTAGCGACTGCTAAAATTCGCATTTCATGTTTTTTAGCATCATATTTCAGACTACTTGGCGTTAGTTGTTGATTACTTTTAAAAGTTGGTGCTAATTCATCAAGCATGACTAAAAAACCTGATGAATCATTACTATTATTTAGATTAGACAACATTGTCTTCATTGTTTTCTTCACGCGGGGATAACGTAGCTTTTTCTGACTTGGAAATGCAAGCTTATAAACACTCTCAACCTGTCCTTTGACCAGCATAACTTCATCAACAACCTTTCTATTTTCTAAGTACAAATTAACACAACTTATGACAAAGAACACAGTGGCAAAAATAACGGGTAAACGCCATTTCAATAAATCTTTGTTCACCTCTTTCTTAATTTTAAACTCACCACTTAAGAGGTTTATTTTACAATTAATCGTGCCAACAGATAACAATTCCATTGGTAACATAGGAAAGTTAATCGCACCAACAGATAACAGCTCCATTGGTAAAGTAGGAAAGTCATCTACCCAATTACCACGCTGCAATTCCACAATAGGACTATAACTTTCAATAACTTGATCACTATCTACATCGATTTTACTAGATAGAAAGAGATCTAACATAGGCAGTTCACTGCTCCATGCTAACTCTTTGCTTTCACGGATTATCCAGTGATTATCCAACTGAACTGCTTGCCAATTTTTACCTGAAGGAGTGGGTAATGCTAAACCTTCAGGAATAAACTGTTTGCAGTTAATCTGCGCATCTGCAAGCCAACTTAACCAGTTATACATACGCTGTTTATCACAAACGGCAACATGTACTAAATCTGTACTTTTGGCGATCACTGTGAAATGTAATTTTTCAACATCACCAGCCAGATCCTCCTCAATTAAATAAGGTAATGCTTTCTGCATCTGCCGATTAAAATTCCCTTTAATCGGCACTTCTTTAATAGAAACATCGACACCTGGTAATAAACAAATAACATGGCGCGATGCTGCTTTTTCAGTTAAGGTATTTAACTGTTCAGCATTATCAATTTCTCCAGAAGCAATGATCTCTTTCTCACTATCTGACCAGATAAGCCAATGCTGTTTTTGTAACGCTTCACTTGCTAGGCGGATTATTAATCGTTCACTCATCCACACTCTCCATCTATTTAAGCCCGCCCGATTGATATCGGATCACTTTTGCTTTTTTCTCATCCATTTTAAATAATAACTGTACTGCGATAGTACGATCTTCAAATTCTGCAGTGCCAGTAAGTTGAAAATATTCGCTCGTAACACTTAGCTGTTTTTTAAATTCTGTTGATATTATCAAGTCACTAAAAATGCTTGATGCTAAGAAGCCTTCTATATTATTCCAACCACTAATAGGCCGGCCTTCTAATAACGTAGTAAAATCGGCTAATGGAATATCAAATTTTTTCTTAAAAAGAGCATACAATATAGCAGCTTGCTCTACTTTTACTGTGTTGACATTGATCTTTTGTTTAACGGTTGGAATAGCGCATAAATAAGGTGAAATACGCTCATAAACTTTTTGACCGACTCCTTGTACTGCACGTAATTCGCTCACATCAACCATCAAATTGTTACCCGCTAAATGGGAAACAGCGCGGGCTTGATAAAAACTATCTTCAGCCCCCTGCGCAGTATTATTTTCGTCGTCTTTATCGATCCAATCTCGCGTTGACCCAGCAATTATTTCTGCGACATAATCATTAATACCAATGGCTTCCAATAATGCTTGGTATTGCTCAAGCGCTGTTACAGAAATAGTGTCTTTATCTATGCCGTCATTATCTTCATTGTTGTCGTCATCATCCTCACCCTTTTTTCTATGTCCTAATGTATTAACATTAAAACAACTACGCAAATCTTTAAATTCACCAGCAATACTGCCATTTTCAAGTGGAAAGGCCATCTCTGGTAATGCCCAGTTTTGATCTAAACTCACCACCTCACTATCAGAAAAATCTTGGTTTAATACCATACGACCAAAATCCCCGGCAGCTTGCCCATACCAATACACACTTTGTGAGAAAATAAGTCCTTCAGTACGTTTTAAACTTAATGTTAAACGTCCTGTCATGGTCGATGCGATAGTTACCATTATCGCTAAAATCATTAATACCGTGATCAATGCGATGCCTTGCTGCTTTTTAGGGGAATTAAGCATCATTTACTCAGCACCACTTTCTGAAACCAAAAATTGTCTATTAATCTCACCAAATTGTTTACTAATAAAATTAATTTCAATTCCGGTCGGTAACTCACTTGCTTTATCCCAGCTAGTTTTCCAGCCATCAGCCCAAAAACGAAAATTTAATTTTTCAATATTTTTTAATAACGTCTGTGTCTCAGGCACTTGACCAGCAACAATATCAGGATATAAAAAATATAATCTTTGTAGCTGTCCATCATATAAACGGTAACGTACACGTAATAAATTCGAACGAGGCAACAACCCAAGCGGATTAGCCCAACCTAATCGCGTAAATTCGATGCCTTCACCTTCAGACTCAAATAATGACTCTCCAACACTTATCATACGCAGTTGCTCACTATCACTGGATTCATCTCTCGAAGCGCGCGCGATAATTTGTGTAAAATCTTGTTCGATAATAAGCATTGCACGTTGAATATTTACCAATTCATCATTATGCCGTTTACTAATTTCACCACTACGAACAACACCCTGTAGTACTTGATAAGACACGATACTCATCAGCGCAAAAATAGAGATTGCGATCATCACTTCTAAGAGAGTGAAACCTTGCATGTCACGATAGGAATTACTGTTTTGCAATGTAAGTCCTTATATAGGCAAGTGCAACGCCACTTTTAACATCACTAACTTCAATGTCTAATGCTTTAAAATTATTATCGCTTGTTTTCACGCCTTGATAGCGGACATACCAGGTCACTCCTGCGAATTCTACGGTATCATCTCGCCAACTTTCAGCTGGCCAGGTTTTCTTCAATTTTAATTCAGTTAAATGATTACTAGCGACCCATAATGCAAAGGTTTTATTTTGGAGATGCGCTTGGCTATTTAACGCACCTGAAGCAGCGTTCATTACTGCAACACCTGACGTTGCCATAATAACTAATGCTAACATCACTTCCAGCAACGTCATGCCTTGCTGTTTTTTGAACCTTGCTAGGGGGCTCATTCATCACCTGACTTAGTGCGTTTAATTGCACCACTCATACTAACTTCTACTAAACTAGTACGATTATTAACACTATCGGTGGTTTCAGAAAATGTCACACTAAAGGGCGTCACTTCACCACTAGACATAATAAAAACTTGAGGGGATAGGCTTTCTACTTCATCTTCATCATCATCTATCTGTACTAAATAATCTTCATCAAGAAAAACATCTTCATCTTCCGCTTCAATCTCATCCCACACCGACCCAATTAAATTATGTTCTAAATCTAATGATTCAGGAATCTCAATTTCTTTACCAATTTGCTCAGATACCAGCGCTAACCATTTTTTACTTTCATAATCATAAAAAGCAAAACGGTAAGCATTATCTTTAAAAACTAGCGCTAATTCTTGCCCTGAGATTAGCGCTTGATCTTCTGCAAATTGCAATAGTGTGCTAAAACGTTGCGATTGCCAGTCAACATTCTCATTTTCGTTAGTTTGCTGTGGTAATACCATCATCACACCAACAGAGGCCATCCCCATTAAGACTAATACCAACATTATCTCTAACAGGGTAAAACCAGCCTGAAAACGAGGCTTCACAGAGTATTTAAACACGTGTTATGCACTTAGTTCTTTTTACCATCTAAGTTCCAGTTACCTATGTCATCATCCGTACCTTCTTCGCCATCTAAACCTACAGATAACACATCAATTTTTCCATTTTCACCTGGGCTATTTAATACGTATTCATTTCCCCATGGATCTTCAGGTAAACGCTTAATGTAACCATCTTCAGGATAATTACGAGGTTCTGGATCACCACTCGGTTTAGTTTGTAATGCCTCTAAACCTTGTTCTGTTGTTGGGTAACGACTGTTATCTAATTTATACATATCCAGTGCATTTTCTAATGCAACTATATCCGAGACTACTTTTTGGCGATCGGCCTTATCTTTATTGCCCAATAAGTTAGGTACAACCATTGCAGCTAAAACCCCAAGAATAACGATAACAACCATTATTTCTAGTAATGTAAAACCGCTCTGTTTCTTATTATTATTATTATTTTTCACGATGCTTCCTTATAAAAATTAAATATAAATTTGATGGCTTCAGTATTAATATTTATCCTGAAACCATATTATTAAGTTGTAAAATTGGCTGCAAAATAGCAGACACAATAAACAATACAACGCCCGCCATTGAAACCACTAATGCAGGCTCAAAGATCCCCAACGCAATTGCGACTTGCGCAGAAAATTGTTTATCCTGATTATCAGCAGATCGTTCTAACATATTGCCTAATTCTCCGCTTCTTTCACCACTAGCAATCATATGTAACATCATCGGTGGAAACAATTTAGTACTTTCTAGCGAACGACCTAAACTTGTCCCTTCTCTTACTCTATTAGTGGCTTCACTCACTTTTAAACGAATATATTGATTACTTAATACATTACCTGCAATGCCCATTGCCTCTAATAGAGGCACCGCACTGCTATTTAAAATACTTAAAGTACGTGCGAAGCGTGCTGTATTAAGCTCATTAACAACGCGCCCTATCACTGGCATTTTTAATAAATATTGTCCAAAAACAAGTTGATTTTTTTCTTTTTTAAGCCACATCTTGGTCGTAAAAATAAATGCAATGATGATCATAACAAAGTAAAGACCGTAACTACTGACAGCATCACTGGCTATAATTAAAAACTTAGTCGGTGTCGGTAAATCAGCTCCCATATGCTCAAATTGCCCAATCACTTGGGGGACAACGGATGTCAAAAGGATTGCTACAACCGAAATAGCAACTAATGTTAAAACAATGGGATAGATCAGCGCTTGCATCATCTTACTTTTCATCTCTTGGCGTTGTTCTGCATAATCAGCCAAACGATCGAGTACTTTATCAAGATGACCCGACTTTTCACCCGCAGCCACCATCGAGCAAAAAAGATTATCAAAAATAAGCGGAAATCCACGCATACTGTCGGACAATGTATGACCTTCAACCACCCCACTTCGTACCGAAGAAATCATCGTTTTAATTTTAGGATTATCACATTGTTCTGCTACCGCTTGTAAACATTCTTCAAGTGGAATAGAGGAAGCGACAAGTGTAGAAAGTTGACGTGTAATAAGTGCTAATTCTGATGTTTTTATCTTACTACGTAGTAAATTTGAACTGGCCTTTGTTGTTTTATTTGCAACCGCTTCAACTTCTATAGGTGTGAACCCCATAGCACGCAATTGTTGACGCAATAAACGCGCAGAGTCAGCTTCTAATGTGCCTTTTTTTTGTTTACCATTTGTGTCAATGGCTTTATAAGCAAAAGTAGCCACGTTAATCCTCTCTTGTTACACGTAAAATCTCTTCCAGTGTAGTTTGTCCATCTAACACTTTAGCAAGACCATCATCACGAATACTGGCAGAGGTTGCACGGATTACTTTTTCAACAACTTGTTCACTTGCCCCATTTTGAATCAGTTCGCGAACCTCATCAGTGACCACCAATAATTCATGGATACCGGTACGACCTTTGTAGCCACTATAATTACATTGGGCACAACCAATAGCACGGTATATCAATGGATCTATTGAAGCATCTAATTCTAATATCTGTAGCTCTTTTTCATTGGCTGGGTGTGCTTCTTTACAATGTTTACATAACCGACGTACTAACCGCTGTGCAAGTACACCAAGTAAACTTGATGAAAGTAGAAAGGGTTCAACTCCCATATCACGCAATCTTGTCACCGCACCTACTGCAGTATTGGTATGTAGAGTTGATAACACTAAATGTCCAGTTAAACTGGCTTGAACTGAAATATGTGCGGTTTCTAAATCACGTATTTCACCAATCATCACAACATCCGGATCTTGGCGCAATATTGCACGTAAACCACGTGCAAAAGTCATCTCGACTTTACTATTAACCTGTGTTTGTCCAATTCCATCAATTGAGTATTCAATTGGATCTTCTACCGTTAGAATGTTTCGTTCTTTGGCATTAATCTCTAAAAGCCCTGCATATAAAGTCGTACTTTTACCCGAACCTGTAGGCCCTGTTACCAATATAATACCATGTGGTTTATGAATGAGGTCACGT
>Ga0315339_1003261_pt1 | contig 11537 bp, 9 predicted proteins | sample ASW17metaG_FD_204514 | JGI IMG/M metagenome (GOLD analysis project Ga0315339, IMG submission 204514) | Ammonia-oxidizing marine archaeal communities from Pacific Ocean, United States - ASW #17 | ecosystem: Environmental > Aquatic > Marine > Oceanic | place: USA: California | collected 2016-12-05
TAGCGCGCCTGCTTTGGGAGCAGGAGGTCGGAGGTTCGAATCCTCTCACCCCGACACTAGAGAATACCACATGTCTCTGACGAAAGAGCCTTGTTTCACGACGAGGCTCTTTTCATTTTATTTATAGGTTTATTTTTTATTCACTGGATCAATCATTGTCAACTATAATCAAATATACCCATTTGGAGGACACAAAAGTGGAGGACACACTTTTTCAACATTTATTTGTAACTTACTCTATGAAGCACTCCTTGAAAATATTTGCTTTCATCCTCGCCCTTTCAAATATAACCGCCCAAGAATCTCAAACAACTCTCGCCATCTTAGACTTTGAAGGTCGGGGTATTAATTCCCTTGAGGCAGCAACTCTAACGGATCGCTTTACTTCTGAAATTGGTAAAACAGAAACTATGACTCTTGTTGACCGTACGATGGTGGAAGAGATTCTAAAGGAGCAGGGCTTTCAGCAGTCAGGATGTACGACCGATGAATGTGCAGTAGAAGTCGGTGCCATGCTTGGCGTACAGTTTATGATCAGTGGTGCTATTGGTAAACTGGGGGATACATTTACTATTGATGCTAAAATGGTATCAGTGGAAACGGGTGCATCAGTAGAAACCCGTAATGTGACTTATATTGGTAAAGTAGATGGCTTAGTGACAGAAATAGAGCTTTTAGCCTGGGATATTATGAACATTGAACCACCTCAAGAGCTAAAAGAGAAAAAGAGATTAGGGGCACAGGCCTTTTTAGAAGCTTCGGCAGCGCAGAAAACGCGTATTGGCTCATTGATGCGTTCAACCTTACTGCCTGGAATGGGACAATTTTATTCAGGTAGAAAACTCATGGGCTATGTATTCTTAGGTTCAGAGATAGCAGCAGGAGCTCTGGCTTACATGAGCTTTAGCCAATATCAGACAGCCCAAGATGACTATATTAAGTACCAGACACAATATGTGGCTTCTACTGACCCTGACCAAATCACTGAATTAAAAGGATTAGCCCAAAAAGCATTAGATGATGAATCGGCAGCGAATGATCAAATCACATTAATGCTATATGCAGTAGGTGCGATCCATGTAACTAATATGGTTCATGCCTTTATTCGTGGACCTAAAGTCAACACCGCATCTAAAAAAACAGGCTTAGATCTAGTCTATAATCAAAATTTAAAACAACCGCAATTGAGGTTCTCCATTGCGCTGGACTAAACTACTTCTAACACCCATTATTATAGCCTTTTTAGGCTGTGAGCTCTCTGATGGTGTATTTGAAAACCCTTTAGATAGAGAAGTTGCTTCCAGTAAAGGAATCACTCCACCTGCACTGGTATTTTACCCTGATGTTGTGACAACTACAGCAGGAGGGTCTGCCGCTACCAGCGTATATGCCCTGGATATAAGTGGTGTGGGCATGGCAGAGATTGTAATTAATTATAATCAGAATAAGGTATCTGTGGGATCAGTTGCCAAAGGGGAATTATTTCAAGGCGGAAACCAGCCTTTCTTCCATTATGAAGATGATGGCAGTGGAGTTCTTACAGTCTATATCGGTTATTTAGGACCCGATGGCAACTCAGTTAGTGGAACTGGAAATGTTGCCAATATAGTCTTTAGTACCTTATCTGCAGGTCAATCAGAGGTGAGTATCTCTAACTCAAGCAGGATACTGGATCCTGATGCAAAAGCAATCACCTTAAATGGCTATGGCAAAGGGACGATTGATGCACAGTAGGTTTTTATTAATCTTTTTCTTTGTTACAGTTTTAGTTGGGCAACCAACCTTTACTTCAATCGATATTTTCAGCGGTTCCAGCGATTTCGAACCATCATCAGTATATGCCACAGATCTAGACGGAGATGGTGATGTGGATTTTCTAGGAACATTTGCTAATGCAAAACATCCAACAACAAAAGCAGCTACTGGTCAAATTGCTTGGTGGGAGAATAACGGTAGCGAGAGTTTTACCAAGCATACTATATCTAATAAATTCCCAGGAAAGGGTGTCTTTGCTACAGATCTAGACGGAGATGGTGATGTGGATGTATTGGGAGCTTCGGGTTCTGGTGTTAACACCACTGATACAAATGAGATCTCCTGGTGGGAGAATAACGGTAGCGAGAGTTTCACCAAGTATACTATAGGGGCTTTTAGTGGCGCTCATGATATTTTAGCTATTGATCTTGATGGAGATGGAGATATGGACATCCTAGCATCATCTAGCTCATATTCGAACTCAACAGCTGATGATATTGCCTGGTGGGAGAATAACGGTAGCGAGAGTTTCACCAAGCATAGCATTACTAATAGTTTCAGTAGTGTTTATTCTATTTTTGCTACTGATCTTGATGGAGACGGTGATCTAGATGTTTTGGGAGCAGCTCAAAGAGATGACGATATTGCCTGGTGGGAGAACGATGGCAATCAAAACTTCAACGGGCATACCATTACTGGTGATTTCGATGGCGTAACTACAGTGTATGCCGCTGATATAGATCGGGATGGTGATATGGATATTATAGGAGGGGCAAATAACGATCCTGACAAAGCGCGCGCCTGGTGGAAGAACGACGGCAATGAGAGTTTTACTAAACATATCTTTGGTAGTGGATACACTCGATCTATTATTGTTGCTGATCTTGATGGAGATGGAAATGTTGAAACAATAGCAGCAGGATCTGACGGGCTCGTCTGGTATGAAAATGACGGAACTGGAGCGGGCGGTGGACCTGGTACCAAGCATACAATTGACGTAAATATTAATACAATGATCGGCCTTGGTCTATTCGCTATAGATATTGACAGAGACGGCGATCAAGACATTTTAGCGGCTAACGCTAATCATGATAAAATAATCTTATATAAAAACACGATGGATAAAGGGATGATTGGTTCTTGGACGGCGGCTGATATTACTACAAGTGCGGATGGTGCTCGGTCTGTTTTTGCAGCGGATATTGACAATGATGGCGATATGGATTTGCTGTCTGCTTCATATGGAACAACAATTAATGACAGCAAGATTTCTTGGTATAAGAATAACGGTTCAGAAAGTTTTACTGACTATACCATCACTACCGATGTTCAATACGCAACTGCTGTTTATGCGATAGACGTGGATGGGGACGGGGATATGGATGCGCTAGCATCTTCATATTATAATAACACGATCCACTGGTATGAGAATAACGGCTCAGAGAGTTTCACCGCCCACACCGTCGGCGGGACTTCACATCCAAATTGTGTTTATGCAGTGGATGTGGATGGAGATGGTGATATAGATGTGCTATCTGGTTCAGGGGAGGAGAATGGAGTCTTCTGGTATGAGAATAACGGTTCAGAGAGTTTTACAGCCCATAACATCACAACCGATGCTGATGGAGTTAATGATGTCTATGCGTTGGATATGGATGGGGATGGGGATGTGGATGTGCTCTCGGCATCTGAGATCGATGACAAGATCGCTTGGTATGAAAACAATGGCTCCCAGAGTTTCACCGCTCATACAATTACCACCAGTGCTAATGGTCCCAGGTCTGTCTATGCGTTGGATATGGATGGGGATGGGGATGTGGATGTGCTCTCGGCATCTGAGATCGATGACAAGATCGCTTGGTATGAAAACAATGGCTCCCAGAGTTTTACGGCTCATACTATAAGTACTTCTGTGGATGAAGCTTGGTCTGTCTATGCGGCAGATTTGGATAAAGATGGCGATATAGATGTGCTAGCGGTTTCGGGAAGACAAAAAGGAAGTGGGGGGGTTCTCTGGTATGAGAATAATGGCTCAGAGAGTTTCACCGTTCATACAATCATCAGCGGTGTTAATGGTGCCAGATCTGTCTATGTAGTAGATGTGGATGGTGATGGAAATGTTGATGTGGTCTCTGATTCATATTATGATGACAAGATCACCTGGTATAAAAACGGCTTTGATGCTATTGTCCCCACAGTTTCTTCCGTTTCTTCATCCAGTGATAACGGAACATATAGAATTGCCAATGTTATTGCTGTTACAGTGGCTTGGAGTGAAGCTGCAACCGTAACAGGAACCCCAAGAATCAAACTGGAAACAGGTACAACTGATCAATACGCCACCTATGCTTCAGGAACTGGGACTACCACATTTACCTTTAATTATACCGTTGCCTCTGGTGATACAACAGCTGACCTGGATTACACATCTACCAGTGCATTGGAATTAAACGGCGGAACCATCAAGGATGCTTCTGGCAATGTGGCAACTTTGACCCTGGCATCCCCAGGAGCCTCAGGTTCACTGGGTGCCAACAAAGCGATTGTGATTGATGGGAATGTACCCACTGTAAGTTCAGTGAGTTCTACTAAAGCTAATGGGGCTTATACAGTAGGAGACACTATCCCAATCACCATTACTTTCACTCAAACAGTCACGGTAACGGGAACTCCTTTTATCTATTTACCACAAATTCCAAGAGATGTTTATTATACATCTGGATCGGGCACGAATATCTTAAGATTTGATTATATTATAGCTGCTGGACAAAATTCGAGTGATCTTAGTTATACCACGACTACTAAATTAGCAATATATGGAGAAGGTGGTTCAATCCAAGATGCATCTGGGAATGAAGCATTATTGACACTTCCAACATCTGGAGAAGGGGGATCATTGAGTGCAAACAAAAATATAATAATTGATACAAAAGGACCAACTGTATCCACCGTGTCCTCGAGCAAAGCCGACGCTGCCTATAAAGCTGGTGAATCGATACCAATCAATGTCAATTTTGATGATAAGGTATATGTAACTGGAACACCGCAGTTAACCTTAGAGACAGGCACAACAGATGCCATGGTGGATTATTCAAGTGGCTCAGAAAGCGCCACATTAACCTTTAATTATACGGTAGCGAGCACCCATAACAGCAGTGACCTTGACTATAACAGTACTAGTGCCTTGGCATTAAATAACGGGACTTTAAAGGACTCGCTAGGCAATGTTGCCACCTTGACGCTACCCGCACCAGGTGCCACTGGATCTCTGGGTGCCAATAAGGCGATCATCATTGACACTTCTCCACCAACTGTAACACTTAATCCTGTAGATGGCTCAACGGCTGTATTACCCACATTACCTATCTCTATTACTTTTAATGAATATGTTCGCCTTTTAGATAACACGGAAGCAACCAGTAGTAATGTAGATGCATTAATTACCTTAAAAGATACAGATGTAGATGGCACCGATATTGCTTTTGATGCCACCATCAATAGTACCAAAACAACAATTACAATTGATCCTACATCTGATTTTGCCAGTGAACAGACTGTCTATGTTGCTATTTCAGCTTCACTGGAAGATACCCTTGACCACGCAACTTATGACCAAAGCGCAACGCTTAAAATGAAAGATGTTATTGTGCCGACCGTTACTTTTGATCCTGCCCATGGGTCTCAAGATGTTCCCGCAAACAGAGATATAACAATTACATTCAGCGAGTCCATCCGCAATATAGATAATAGTGAAATTACCGATTTAAATGTTGCTGGATTAATTGATCTCAAAGGAAACAATGCTTCGGGTGCAGATTTTAATTTTGGTGCAACCATTAATGCTGACAAAACGGTTATTACGGTTGATCCTCTCTTTGATTTTAGTTCAAATAGCACTGTTTATGTAGGTATCGGCACCGTTGTTGAAGATGATGCAGATAATGCCATTGCAGCATCTAGTTCTATCTTTATGACGGGTATTCCAGATGTAATTGGACCAGCAGTGTCTAACATTACTTCAACTAAAAGTAATGGGACATATACGGCAAAGGATACCATAAGAATAAACATCGACTTCAATGAAGTCTCAATCGTTGAAGGAACACCCCAGATAACATTGGAGACAGGGTCAACAGATGGAATCGCCAATTATTTAAGCGGTTCTAACAGTAAAACATTAGATTTTATCTATATTGTAACAGATCAGCATAATACAAGTGACCTTGATTATGTCAGTGATAATTCATTGACATTGAATGGTGGCTCTATAAAAGATTTTGTTGGCAACAACGCCAATTTAGCATTGCCTAACCCAGGAGCTGAAGGATCACTTGGAGCCAATAAAGATATAGTCATCGATAATATAGGGCCTTCAGTTACTTCAGTCAGTTCATCTACTAGCGATGGTGCGTATAAAGCAGGTGAAGTCATTGTGATTACGGTATCCTTAAATGAAAATACTATTGTTACAGGAAGTCCTCAGATCACACTGGAAACTGGTACAACAGATGGAGTGGGCGTTTATTCAAGCGGGAGCGGTGGCACAGCACTTTCATTCAACTATACAGTAGACGCCAGTCATAATTCTCCAGATTTAGGTTATGTAAGCACGACGGCATTAGCTCTGAATGGCGGTACGATGAAAGATATTGTTGGATTAAATGCAGATCTAACGCTTCCAGCACCAGGTGCAGCAGGTTCATTATCTTCTAATAAAAATATCGCTATCGATAATATTGCCCCAACCATTTCCACAGCTTCAGTTCAAGATAACGGGACCCTGCCTGTATTAGCTGACTCAAAGATAACATTTACAACATCTGAGGGTGTAACAACGGCAACAATGCTGCTGGAATCTAAACTTGGAGATTCAGTAACAGGTGCATTAACAGTGGATGATCCTACCCATGTATCGGCAAACCTTAGCTCTCCATTTACAAGTGGTGATGAATTAACCTTAACGATTAATGCTCTAACTGACTATGCAGGGAATGTGACCGATGGACTGGTTTACAATTACAATATTGCCCTGATTGCTGACTACAATGTAGACGGATCAATCGATGCTGCGGATCTCACTGTACTGATTAATGGCTGGACATCTAAAGATTATGCCTTTGAACTGGGTCCAGCTGCGGGTGATGTGCCCAACTTAAAACCAGCCACGGATGGGAAGTATGACATCATGGATGCTGCCGTATTAATACGCATGTGGCATTGGAATTTGAACAAAAGCGGGAAGATGCTTTCCCGTTATATCAACTTGGGTACAGAACTAACATACATCAATGAAAATAACACCTTGAGTATTCAAGTATCTAAAGATGTGAATGCTGTCGACTTTTATTTTGATTACCCCCAGGATAAAGTCAGTATCAAACAATCCCAAGAAAGCTCATCGGATAAAGAGATAATGCTCACCCACTTAGATACCTTAGGTGGTCAGTTTTTAATAACAGCGGGTTATTTAGAACAGAAACTTCAATCAATTGAAGTACCCTATATCATCAACGGTAGAGAAGATGTGACCATCACAGCCATATATCGTATGTTTAATACCAATGGTGAAGTTATAAGCCAGGGTACTAAAGAGATTACATTAAAACCAGTCCCGCAAGAATTTGCCCTGCATCAGAACTATCCCAATCCATTTAACCCAGTGACTACGATCAATTATGATCTACCGCAGCAGACTCATGTGAATATCATGATCTATGATATATTAGGTAGAGAAGTGGTAAAACTGGTCAGTTCAGAAATACCTGCTGGTTATCAGTCAGTTATATGGAATACCAGAAACAACTTTGGGCAGCCAGTATCGGCAGGGATTTACTTTTATCAGATTCAGACCAAGGGATTTGTTAAGACACGAAAGATGGTATTGCTAAAATGAACCGCCTCTGGTTCAAATAAAGGAGAACAAAATAAAAAAGGAGGTTTAAAAAACTATTATCTATACTATTTTTTCTTTTTCTTCCATTTCAAGTATAGATTATAATACCATTCTTTTATTTTTCTTCCCCTTTTTGTAGTTGGTTTTTTATACCACTGCGTATCTATAGAAAATTGGTGGACATCTTCAATATATTTATCTCTCTTATTCTGCATAGCTTTTATATCTTTAGCTGCCATTTGGCGGGAAATTTTGAGTCTTTTTGCAATAAATGTTTTTGAGCCCCAATCTTTACCGCACAGGAGAGATAACTGCCAAACATTAAACTGTCTTTCTGTAAAGCCTTTTTGCCAATTTAGGTTTCTATCTTTGTAACCATCTTTTTTATAGACTGCAAGTTCAAACCCCAATAAATAAGAATTTGCCCAATCACTCCATTTATTTTTTTTATACTTTTCCCAGTCTATCTTATCCTCCTCCACAATTTCAGCAACATCATATTCAGCTCTTCTATAAAATCTCTCTCCTTCATACTTATATATTTTTTTGTAACCGACATACTTATTTGTGTTTGCTATCAGTTTCAATTTTTTCCATTTGCGTTTGTCAGGCTCAATTGGAGTGGTTAGCATATAAAGTAATTGCAAAGCCCTGAATTTTTCTATTACGCCATCCCTTAATGGAAATACTCTATTTAAATCATCCTCATGTTCACTGTCGTCAGCCCAGGGATAAAACGGTAATTTCTTAAGCTCCCCCGTTAGGATAAGATTCATTAGGGAGGTTAAATCGTTGAGACGCTTTACTCTTGTCTCATAAGGTATTTTTTCAATATTTAAATCGTAAATCCCCATAAATGATGAGTATAATTTACTTATTCATCATTATTTAAAAATAATTCATAATAAGTAAAAATAAATTGGCAAAAATAGGTTGCGGTTTGACATATAAGTAGAGAGGATGAGTTTGATTTAACTATATACCAGATTGGAGAAGTAAAATGGAAAACCTCGATGCACAATTGTACTCATTGGCAGAACAGTTGGATAGAATAGAAGAAAAAATTGATGGTAAACATCCTGTTCAATTTTTAGATATTAAACAGGTCGGTGAACTGACATCCCTTAGTCTATCCACTATCAGAAGGGCGGTGAGTCTTGGCAGCCTTAAATGCTCAAGAAAACTGGGGAAACTCTTATTTAAACAGTCAGATGTATTAAAGTGGTTAGATGGCTAAGAAACATTTGAGACCAACTGCGGGATTCTTTTTTAAGTACGAACTGCTTTTCAGTACTTCCTATCTTGAACTAACAAAGTCGGCTCGTGATCTACTGCATTGTCTAATAATGGAATTGAAGTTTAGTAAAAAAAACAAGCGGATTAGCTATCCCAACAATGGCAGCGTCTCCTACACTGAAATCCAATTCAAAGAAGAGTTCGGGCGGGCGTCCAATACTTATCTGGCTGCCAGAAATCAATTAATCAACAATGGGCTGATCAGACAAACCTACAAAGGTGGTATGTGCCGAGGTGATATGGCAACCTATAAAATATTAATTACTCCCGATTTACACCCAAGAGAGATGAGATGGCTACGTTACCCCAAAGAAAACTGGGAGCATGAAATACCTAAGCAAAAGAAATATCAAGTTGGAATTGGTACACGGTTCAAGTCAAAAGCCACCCTTATAAATAGTACCCATAATGATGAATTACACCCTTGATAAATGCACCCATACGGTAAATAAGCCTGCAGTTAAATGCACCCATACTTTAATCATATTATTCTGCAAACACCATAATAATTGGATATATAGATAATGATCAGCAAACAGATAAAAAGTAATTAAGCCCTCAATTTATTAGGGTATCTTAATAATAACCATGTAACTAAAAAAAAGGAAAAGCAAAATGGATAAAGAGTTCAGTTGGGAAAAGATAATGTTGGTAATGGATAATCCTTACAAGTTTGGAATAGGTGAAGGTGATGGGATAAATCTTATCTTTATGGGAAATGGTTGGAGAGTTGAATTAGATAAAGAGTTCACCAGTCCTGATGTAGAGATAGACTTTGGAAGTTCAGATGGGTAAGGATTTTCATAAGGAGTTTACCAGTTTAACAGGCGGGAAAACGGAGAAGGTTTCACTGGTAACAGAGAAAACAGATGGACGGGGAAAACACCCTAATTCAAGGGAGAATCTTGAGCCTTTTGAAAAAGGAGTAAGTGGTAATCCTGATGGAAGACCAATGAAATATGTAAAGTTAAAGAATGCTTTGCAAAGAGTTGGTAAGGAAGTGAAGTATAGTGATTGGGGTAACTGGGGAGAATACAAACCTGAAAATTCAAAAGATTCTATACTTTATAGGATATGGTATGAGGCTGAAAGTGGTAGTATTGCTCATATCAGAATGTTAGCTGAGTTGGGTTGTTTAGATGATGATTAATGGGTTTTATAATAAATTTGATTAAACTGCCAATGTCATCGTCAATTATAGACAATCAAAAGGTCCATTTTTGGTAAATTCTAGTGCTTAAATATCAATACATAACAGTAAGAAAAAACTCAGAAGTGAGCATCGGTAAAGTCTCTGATGTGGGTATTGAACAATTAAGCCTTCTGGGTATTACTCTGCGTTAAGGAGGTCATTATGGCTACGCTTAAAAAACGCAGAGGCATGTGGTATGCAAGGAAGCAATGGAAAGATGAAAATGGTACCAGAAAAGAAAAACAAATCCCACTCCGTACCAATTCAAAGGTGACTGCAATTCAACGTCTATCTGAAATCAAAAAAGTAGAATCAGATATGGTAGATGGATTGTCTTTCTCATTCCCCTGGCTCAATGGTGAAGGTCTAACAAAAATAAAGATCTTTCAGCTTGAGGAAGCGGTCAATGAATGGATGTCTCATCGAAAGAAAAACAAGATCAGAGAAAAAACGCTCGAAATCAATCAGTTGGGTTTGAAGTACTTACTTGAATGCTGTGGATCAAAGCGATCTTTAGCCTCAATTGGTAATTCAGATATTTTAAACTTCATTGATTTCCTGGATTACAAAGGGAACTCTGATACCTCGATTAACATCCATTTAAGGACAGTTAAAGCCATGTTAAGGCACTTTAATAGAATGGGAAAGCTGGACAAAGTTCCTGTCATTGAACAAAGAAAAATAGCAAAAACAGATCCCGTATATATCACCGATCAAGAGTTCCATGAAATCATGGGACTTGGGATATTGGATGCCTTTTATAAACGGGTATTTTTGCTATACCGAGAAACAGGAATGCGCCTTAGAGAGCCATTCATTTCATCTTTGAATGGCAGCTGGATCGATATTCCACCAGAATCAAAGTCGCATGCAGTAAGAAGCATCGAGCTCAATAAACTTTTGGTTCAGATGTTTACTGAACTGAAGGTTTGGCATGATACTGGTTATGGTTCGGTTCTATCTGATCCAGGTGAACACTTGAGTAAGATCTTTAAAAAGTGTTTGAGAAATATCGGTGCCAGTGAAAAGAAGCATTTCCATTCGCTTCGTCATACCTTTGCTGTTCGTAAGCTGATTATGGGCACTTCCATCTATGATGTAAAACTCATGATGGGGCATGCATCAGTCACGACTACAGAACAGTATTCAAAAATGAACTTGAAGCGCGTTGCTCAAGATTTCCCCACATTGGTGTCTACCTATGCGATAGAACCAAAAATGGGCAAGGAGGACACGCTTTTGGAGGACACAGCTCATATAATTGAAGGTTATGTGCCTTTATATGATAAGATAGAGAGTTAGTTCTTCTGCTTTGGGAGCAGGAGGTCGGAGGTTCGAATCCTCTCACCCCGACAACATGTATGTCTGACGGAGAGCCCTGTTTTAGGACGGGGCTCTTCT
>Ga0315339_1003263_pt1 | contig 11524 bp, 14 predicted proteins | sample ASW17metaG_FD_204514 | JGI IMG/M metagenome (GOLD analysis project Ga0315339, IMG submission 204514) | Ammonia-oxidizing marine archaeal communities from Pacific Ocean, United States - ASW #17 | ecosystem: Environmental > Aquatic > Marine > Oceanic | place: USA: California | collected 2016-12-05
CACATGCCGAGAAGTTCGATCCCGACACTGCTGCAAAAGTTGATAGTTGGACTCGTAATTGGCGGAGGTGGATGGGAATCGAACCCACCAGCCGGGTTCACCGGCTCACTGGTTTTGAAGACCAGGGGAGTCACCACATATGCGCAAACTAGAGTAGGCCATTGAACTTGAGCACTGGGAGAGAATCAATGGGTTAGCGTCGATACCGACGTAACAATCCGATCCTCTTATAGATCTCTTTTTGAACGCCACTGCACATGATTTGCACACGCCAAATGGGGAATCTAACTACCATGATAGCGAGGTTCACCTTGCCTCTTAAAAGGGGGTAGGCAGGAAGACCATAGCCCCTCATACTCATATTAACTACTGCTCACACATTTCTAGCCAATTTTGGCTGTGAACCAATCTCAATCTGGGTGTACTCTTAGAAATCTAGAAAACTAGAGCTTGAACCAATCAAGCCAGAAGCAGACTTGGGGGAGTTTGTGATGAGACGAACACTACCTTCTAGCCTTCGCCTACTTAGGCAATGCCTCCTATTAGGTTTTCTTCTGTCGCCTGTTATGGCTGTTGGGCAAACTTTTTTTGAACACCAACTAGGATTGGCTGAAGAAGGTAATGCAGAAGCCCAATACAATCTTGGCGCCATGTATGCCTTTGGTGAAGGTGTACCTCAAGACTATGCAGAAGCGGTGAAGTGGTATCGACTAGCTGCTGATCAAGGACTTGCAGAAGCCCAAGTCGTTCTTGGCCTTACGTATCAGATGGGTGAAGGTGTTCCCCAAAACAGTGCAGAGGCGGCAAAGTGGTTTCGGCTTGCTGCTGATCAAGGGGAGGTACTTGCCCAAGTCAATCTTGCCGTCATGTATGTCACTGGTGAAGGTGTACCTCAAGACTATGCAGAAGCGGTAAAGTGGTATCGACTCGCTGCTGATCAGGGGAATGCAACAGCCCAATCCTCGCTTGGCTACATGTATAACAGAGGTGATGGTGTACCTCAAAACTATGCAGAAGCGATGAGATGGTATCGACTCGCTGCTGATCAAGGGCATGCAGAGGCTCAACATTCTCTTGGCACCCTGTATGGCAATGGTTGGGGCGTACCGAGTAATTTTGTAACAGCGCATGCGTGGTTCAATGTCGCTGCAGCTTCTGGACTTGAAGAAGCGTTTAATTCTCGGTCAATCGCAGAAGCAAGAATGACCCCTTCCCAAATTGCCGAAGCACAACAACTCTCTACAGAGATCTTTGAAAGGATTCAGCAGGGGAATCAATAAGGTTAAGCAGATGAAAAAAGAGCGCAGCTCAAGAGCTCTTACTTAAATTTTTCTAGATAGGACAGCTGTGAAAAATAATAATAATTCCCTACTTCGCTTTGTAATAATAATTTTTTCTACCTTTTCATCATCTCCAGTTTGGGGGCAATCATTCTTGCCAATACCAATAATTTCGGAGATGAGCGCCCAACAGATAGTTGCCGTAGCCGTAATACTTCTAGTTTTTTTTGGGTGCCTACGCGGACTACATTCCGATAATTCTTTTCTAAACAACTTATCAGCGAATGCAACAACAGTGCTCACGTCGCTGGGGATCTTTTTCACTTTTTTTGGAATCCTCATAGCTCTAAGTGCCTTTGATGCGACAACTGAACAGGGAATCACCAACTCTATCTCGCCCTTGTTAAATGGCTTGAAGTTAGCGTTTACGTCAAGCGTCCTTGGATTAGGCTGTGCATTGGTTTTTCGATTTTTAAAGCCGCTATTTGAGAAGGAAAAATCGTCTGATGAAATTTCAGCAAAAGATTTATTGTCCGAGTTACAACAGCTTAACGAGGGAATGCTATCAGTTAAAGATGCCCTTGTAGGAGATGGTGATTCAAGTCTTTCTACACAATTCAGCAAACTTAGAAATGATTTTCGAGATTTTGCCGATAAGGTAGCTGAAAATGGATCGAACGCCTTAATCGAGGCCCTAGAGAAAGTCATCGCTGACTTTAATGAAAAAATAAATGAACAATTTGGTGAAAACTTTGCGCAATTGAATGAGGCTGTTGCTGCTCTACTCGTATGGCAACAGGAACATAAGGAACAGGTAAGGGCGCTAACAGAAGCTTTCACTGAAACCCAAAGAGGAATAGAGATTGTAAAAACTAGCGTCGAGACCATTGAAAGCTCCACCGCAAGCATCCCCGAGCAAATGGATAAGATTCAAGAAGTCTTTCAGGCCACAGATAACAGGATGGTCGAATTACATGAGGGGCTCTCTGGACTTTCGGAGATGCGTCAACAGGCCACTGATGCGCTACCTTTCATCGAGGGACAAATTACAAACATGACCGCAGGCCTGGAAAAAAATGTTACCGACCAACTCGGGTTCCTAAAAGAGAGAATGGAAAGTTCAGAACAAATCTTTACTAAGCAGCAAGGGAAGTTTGAGGGTGTTGTCGACAGTATGAATCTTTCAGCAGACCAATTGCTCGAGTCTACTCAGAAAGTTGGCTCAGAACTGGAAAATATAACCCAAAATTTTGGTAATTCGATCACAAAATCAACTGAAGAATTTGGAAGTCACATTCAGGAGATACTCACGAATTTTGAAAAAGAGCATAGTGGTTTTTCTGATTCTATTCGCTCAACTATGAATGATACAGGCAACCGAATACAAGAGATTCTCGAACAGTCAGTGCAAAACCTAGATGAAAGCATGCAGCAAGAGATCCAGCGATGCTTGGACAGCATGGGAAATAGCCTCACTGCTATTACAGCAGCATTTGTTGAAACCTATGAACCCTTTTCAAAACGTGTTGCCGCACTGATGAGGACAACAGGAGATCAGCATGAATGAGTTTTCCCGGCTCTTACGCGTCAACAGAGGCGAGGAAGAATCCTGGATCGCCACCTCAGACATGATGACAGGATTAATGATGGTTTTTCTTTTCATCGTAATCATATACAGCCAATTAATTTTTGGAGCAGTTGAAGACGTTACCAATACAACGCAACGATTATGCAGCCAGCTCGAAGAGACCTTTGATGAATATCAGGAAGATTGGGAAATTTCAATCTGTGAAGATGGATTAATTGTTCGATTTGAGAATGACGCCAATTTTGCAAGCAGCCAGTGTGAACCTTCGGATGTTTTTTCAAATATCCTCGATACTTTCTATCCACTTTTAATGAACGTGGTTTGGGACAATAGGAATGACATAACTGAATTAATGATTGAAGGTCATACATCATCCGAATATGGAAACGAGATTCCACTAGGCGCTTATCTTCTAAACACTGAGCTTTCTCAATGCCGTTCAAAACAAGTAATGGAGTACGTATTAGATCTTCCAGAAATAAATCAGGATTCGCGCTACATGGAATGGTCCTTTAGCAATCTAACAGCGCATGGACTTTCTTCTTCTCGGCTTCTTTACGATGAAAATGACAACGAGGATAGAACTCAATCAAGAAGAGTGGAGTTCCGAATTAGAACCAATGCTCAGGAAGATTTATACGAAAGCATGAGTATTCTCAATGAAGCTGAATAATTCTTTTGAGGAATTATCCAGACTGCGCGGGCGGATAGGCGCAAGCGATCAAAAACGCTCATTTAGTAAGGAACTTGATGAATTAGCTGAAATAAGGTTCCAACTAGAACATCAAGGGATTGAAGTTAAGAAAAGCGAGATCGAGCTAATTGGGCCTTTTATCACCTATCAAGGCATTCAGGCCGTTTTATATATTTTCGATTCGCAGAAAAGCAAAGAGGTCCTTTCAGTTAGAACAGTGGCGCAAAAGGGACCTCGATTTCATTTGACCTGGTGCCGAACTCTGGAGGACATGGAGAGTAGAAACCGAGTTGATAGATACATTCTCTCGAGGCGAAAGGACAATTGTTTTGACGTACGCGCAACAGAGCGTGCGCCTCATCTAATCTCCAAATGGGGAAAAACCCATGAAATGAAAGACGTGCGTCTCTGGGTTTGCAGGAACTGCCTAGATCTCATTCACTACAAAGATTTCAGCCTTACAGGAATGGCTAAACCGCAAAGAGATTCTACAGTACAAGACTTCGAAACTAGGAATTTTTTCGATGAAAACGAGGCTACATTAAATACGATTAAATTTTATAAAACTCAGTACACAGATACTAATAAACCCACCTTTGACTATACAGACGATTGGTCGGAGATTTCACGAAAACGACGAGAAAAAGAAAATTGGGTCTGTTCTAAATGTCATATAGATTTGTCCACAATGAAAAAGGGACTACATGTCCATCATAAAAATGGAGTGAAAAGTAACAACTCACCATCGAATCTACAGGTCCTTTGTGCATTGTGTCATAGGGACGTTGACCCAAGTCACTCAAAAATGCACGTCTTTCCAGACATAGAACGCTATATTCAAAAGAACCGAAAATTTAAAAAAGCCGGCTAATGCGTACTTCTACCCTCGGCTTTGGGCTAATAGGAGCTAGATAGGAAGCAATATGAAAAAGTTTGTTCTAGCAACTTTTCAGCGATAGCAGGCCTTGGGGAAAGGAGAAATAATGAAATTTAGTATTAATACTATTTTAGGAATAGTCCTTGGTGTTGCAGCATTTTTGTTCTACGTATCAAATGTTCGGCCAGTGGGTTGGTTTGATTCGGTATTTGGTCTTTTACTAGCAGGAATTGTTTTTTTAATTGTAAAGAAATTTAAGGGCATTAAGAAATAGAGACAAAAACAATGCTGGAGGAAGAACTAGCCCAACATGGCGTGCGCAATAACAATATTGATGTGCTCGCAAGATGTAAGGCGTGCTGGACTTCGAAAGCAATGACTGGATTTAGACTAGAAAATTATAAAAATCTTAAATGCAAGAACTGTGAAGAAAGAGATCCTGAATTATACATTCCGTATGAACAAAGCTTTGTTCGTTCTAACAGAACGCTCCCGGACAAAGTGGATGACACTGACGCTAACGCCCTAATAACTCTATTTTCATCTTTTGATTCTAATCGGATATTTGAAAATGATGTTTACCCATTCATCGAGCTAGTTGACAATTCTGACGAGCTAGTTACGCACGAAATGCATGACAAAATTAGTGCGGTGCTTGGGGAGTGGGCTGAGTCGTTTGTGTACCGTTATTTTAAGAACTTGGATATTTGTCCTACGATTTCTTTTGCCCCTGAGTGGATTAAAAATTTCGAAAATTCTACGCCGTTACCGCATGAGAAACTTCTTACAGTAAAAAAGGATGCTAGCTTTTTACGACTTTCCAAACTTTTTTTACTCCTCTCGCCCATAGATTGTGGACGTTGCGGGTTAAACTATTTCCTTCATGTCCCGTGGGGAAAGGATCTGCCTTCTTTTTTTTACTCACTCAACCATCGTGAGCCTGAGTTAAAAATTTTTGATATCGCAACTATGTGGGAGAAACGTTTTCCGTATTGTGCTTTTTGCTCTGATTACAATTACAAAATAACACTCGTGGAACATGGAGACCTACAGAGGCACTACGAAAGATATCCAGAATCTTCTTTCGACGACGAAACAGAGTACTAGTCGAAGAAAACCTAGATCCTTAGAGAGCTTGAACGCAATCAAGCCAGTGATAGCAGCAAACATCACTATTGGAGAATTGTATGTCGCCGAAAACACTTATAGCTACTCTTCTGCTGGGTGTGTGGATGTTGCCCCTCTGGGCTGTCGAGGCTGGAGATGAGGCCCCCTCTTGGGTTAGTAGTAATGTTCACGGCAACGTCGTCTCGTTTCCGGAGGTGACAAATGGAAGACCAGCCGTCGTCGTGTTCTGGGCGACGTGGTGTCCCTACTGCAAAGCTTTCATGCCATATCTGGAAGACATTCAGAGTGACTATGCCGCAGATGGCGTAAAGATAGTCGCCATCAACGCCAAAGAGCGAGGGATTGGTGATCCAGTCGCTTATCTAGACGGCCTAGGGTTTCCGGTACTGGGTATTCTCGAAGGCGATGAAATTGCAGACGCATACGACATCCAGTTCATACCCGGTTTGATGGTCGTCGATGGCAGCGGCGTCGTCTCCTATCGGCGGTCGTCTACTGACTTACCTCCTGGACAGACTCTGTCCGAATTCTGGGGAGCGGAGGTCAGAGCGGCGCTCGATCTTGCACTGCGCTAACGAGTGGCTCTCAAGGCATTTTAGGCTCATGTTTTAGACCCCCTTCTACAGGGGAATCAATAAGGTTAAGCAGATGAAGCAGCCCTCCAAACTCTTCTCAAATCTTCGCCTACTTGGGCTAGTTCTTTATGGGTTGGTTTTGAGTCCCTACTCTTATTCTCAGGAGGTCGTTACGGGACCCTTCCTCATCAGGGATGGTATTTACTACCACCAAGATACTAATGAACTCGTTACTGGAACCATGGAGTCGTTCTACAGGAACGGTCAATTAGACATGAGAGCAAACTTCATAGGCGGTGTACAAGACGGTCTCTCTGAGGTGTTCCGCGAAAACGGTCAATTACAGTTAAGAGACAACTGGAGAGATGGGGTAAAAGAGAGTCTCTCTGAGATGTTCTACGAAAACGGTCAATTACAGATAAGAAGCTACTACATAGACGGGTTACAAGACGGTCTCACTGAGATATTCCACGAAAACGGTCAACTAGAAATTAGAGGAAACTACACAAACGGTAAACCAGACGGTCCCTTTGGGAATTTCGACGAAGACGGAAACTTTATCGGAACAACGACGTTCAGAAACGGAGAACGGGTCGAAGAAAACAACAACCCTTAAAACACCTCAAACCAACCCACCACATTCCGTCAGATTTCATAATCCGACCGTCTAATTTCCCCACTTTTATGCCTTTCTGTATTGCTAGCCTGACTAGCATGAACAGATTCAACCTACTCCTGCTCTTTTTCGTAAGCCTTACAACGCATTCCCAAGTGTCATGGGTCATGCAAGAAAGGGAAAGACCCGACAGCTGGACAATAAGTAGTAATGAATATGGGTATATCTATGCCCGTGTAAATGGACAGGTCATATACGGCGATGGGCTACGGCTCACCCTGAATGGCAAGAAAGACAGATGTGAGAACGCTGTACTCGGCACATCTTGGTACATAGGCCTTGATCCATCCAACCTAGCAAACGACCTTGAAGATACGTCAATAACACTTGAGGCGTTTGGAGGAGAGATAGAGGCATGGGTAATGCTTGTCACCGAACACGGTAGGGGTGAAAAGGTTGCTTATGTAAACATCATGAGAACGGATACTGCTCAAATGGCAGAATTCGTGGATGTAATGAACCAAGAATACGAAACGGTAGAGATGGCGATTAAACCTACAGAGTCATTCAGAGCCGACAAGATATTCCCAAGCCTAAGAAATAGCTGGTCGCTTGACGGAAGCAGAGAAGCCTTTGGAAAAGCTAGAGAGCTATGCAAAAGAATGGTCGAAGACACGGTCACATGAGGGCATTAAAAGGACTACAAAAAAGGACCCGGGTTGGACTTCCTGTCTAGTGACTAGCACTCAAACTTCCAATGCCGGGTTAAACCCGGGTCCCAATGGCCTCCCGGCCAAGCCTGGGATCACCGGTTCGTGGGGGAGGAGTGATCCGGCGATCACAATAGCTAACTTTTCAACTACCAGCGGGTACGTCCATACAACGCTACAATACGTCGACCGTACACAAACGATTGCTGGCCGTTCAGAATCGAGCCCTCTAGTCGAATCTGCACAAGTCCTTTGTACTCTTCGCTTACCGTTTGGCTGTAGGTTTTCATTTGCGACTCAAACAAAGCCTGCTGGCTTTGCTTCTGAGAGGTTTCTGCGTCTGCTTTAACAGAGGAATCCTCCTGCGCCCAAAGCGGGAGACTGAACACCGCAAGCAGTAGTCCCAGCCCCAAATTGCGAAATGATCCTTCCAACTTATTACTCAATGCAGTAAACACGACCTTCGTCCTTCCTTTTCACTTAACTCCGATAATCCATCTTTAGAAAACTAAATGATGGGTCTTAGTATTACTTATGCAAATAGCGTGCCAACTTCTTTATTCAGCTATAACAACACTTTACGCATATCGTTAAAACACGGAAAACCGTTAAACCACGGAAAACCGTTGAATATAAACACGGAAAACCGTAATATGATGGAATGAATGAAAGATATCAAAGCCTATTTCGTAAAAGCCCCAGTATGATTGTGATAGTAGGTCAGGATGGTTGCTTTTCTGATGCAAGCGATACGTGGCTTGAACGTTTTGGGTATACCCGTGATGAAATTGCCGAATTTAAGCCACAAGACCTTGCAAGTTCGGCTGCTGCTAATCGCATTGTGGGAGACTACCTTCCACTCCTAAGGCGTACTGGTCGTCTCTACAACGTACCAGTAGATATTCGAACAAAAGGTGGAAAGTTCATTGAATGTCTGGCTAGCGCTATCGTGGAAAACCAAGATGTTGAAGAACATCTGGAGACCGTAGTCGTATATTCTGAGGTTGGAGAAAACGCTCAGATCGAGCAGCATTATCAAGATCTCTATCGTGATACACCCGCAATGATGCATACGGTGGATAGCGAAGCACGCATTATTCACGTTAGTGATCGATGGCTTTTGAAGCTTGGATATAAACGTGAAGAGGTTATAGGTCGCAGTGTCATAGATTTCATGGCCGAGGACTCTGGCCTGGATCAACGCTCCTTAATTAACATCGTTGCTCAAGGGGATCTGGATAATGAGTCTCGTCGTTACCGTGCTAAGGACGGCAATATCATTGAGGTCTTGGCATCCTCTCATGCAGATAGGGAGGATGATGGTCGCGTTAATCGAATGTATGTAGCGCTGAAGGACGTCACAGAGCGGAATCGAGCGGAGCGCCAACTGCGAGCGGCATTTGATGAAAATGAGCGCCTCCAAGCAGAGCTTGAACAAGAGAGGGATTATCTTCGAGAGGAGGTACAGATCTCAATGAACTTTGGGCGCATCATTGGTGAGAGCCAGGTCTTAAAGAAGATGCTAGCCCAACTGGAGGCGGTTGCTCAGACTTCAGCCAGTGTGCTTATACAGGGTGAGTCCGGTGTAGGTAAAGAACTTGTAGCTCACGCAATTCATACCAGAAGCACGCGTAGTGATGGCCCGCTAGTTAAGGTCAACTGCGCCTCAATTCCTCATGAACTGTTTGAAAGTGAATTTTTTGGTCATGTAAGGGGCGCCTTTACGGGCGCTCACCGTGATCGTGTGGGTCGCTTTCAACTGGCTGACGGGGGCACACTATTTTTGGATGAAATTGGTGAGATACCACTCGACTTGCAGGGAAAACTTCTTAGAGTGCTTCAAGAAAGCGAATATGAGAGGGTTGGTGATGATAAGACACAATCTGTTGATGTTCGGGTTGTTGCGGCAACGAATCGTGATTTGGAGAAGGAGGTTGAAGAAGCATCCTTCAGAGAGGATCTTTATTATCGCCTTAGTGTCTTCCCTATTCAGGTGCCGCCTCTTCGCAGCCGTGGCGAGGATATTGTCCAACTGGCAAGTCATTTTTTAAAGAAGATATGCCAGGATTTCGGCCATCGCCAGCTGAAACTTTCTCGCCAGCAGGCTAGCCTGTTAAAAAAATATTATTGGCCAGGAAACGTACGGGAATTAAACAACGTTATTGAGAGGGCGGTAATACTCTCTAAAGGGAAGGTTGTGCGGCTTGATCTGGCAATGGCTGACATTCTCAACGTCGCTCCCACCTTGGATCAAGCTGGCGATGGCCTAGATCAATCTGTGGTGATGACAGAAAATGAGCTCACAGCACTTAGCAGAAGAAATATGCTTTCCGCTCTCCAGCTAACAAACTGGCGGGTATCCGGCCCGGAAGGCGCAGCAGCATTAGTAGGACTGAAATCTTCAACATTTGTCGATCGAATGAAAAAATTTAAGATTGCTAAACACAGCGAATAAACATATCCCTCATCCTTGGTTGTCTCTTTGTTATTTATATAACGCTAGGAGCCTTATCTCTTTGGTATCTCTGTAAGGCAGCAGGTATCTAAATCGTTGCTTTCAACTTTAGAAAGGCACGCAAACTAGCGCCACCCAAGGGCTCTAACCAGTCTCAGGCAGCAAGAACTGCTGCAGTTTCTCCTCCAGCGCCGCGCTGATTTCCTCTGAGGAACGCTCAGGTGCTCCGACCGTGTCAGTAGCTAAGGATTTAGCGACGGTTTCAGTTTTGACTTTAAGCGAGCTTCCAGACTGCGGGCGCTGCTCCGGCTTCATCGGTATGGCTGGATTTTGCATATCACTCCCTCCCCCGTTTTGGCGGTTCTTGTGATTTCTTACCTTTGTTACGTTGAGAACGGGCGTCAACAGAGGTAAAACCAACAACCCCACTCATTTTTCTGAGGTGCTCGTCTTCCTGCGCTCTGGTCGGCCTTCCGACTGGTTTCAGGTACCCCACTCCGCCTTCTGTTTTAGCGGGTACAAATCTTCTAACCATAACTGTTTCTCCTTATGTAACTATTTATAGACCAATGCTCTCTATCGCTTTCCTACCTATGGTTTTCTACGAGACACAACCATCTGAGGTATAAAGTCCTTTTGGTCCTCGATCCCTTGTTTCTCCAATAGCTTTTTGCCCTTCTTCCTTTCTATCGGGAAGCCGTAGGGAAACGCCCATCTGTCATCGCCAAACAAAGTGTAAAGGTCAGAGCCCTCGACTTTCTTGAAGTAGGCTCCGTAAGCCTTGTGTTTTTCTGGTGGTTTCAGATCGCCTGCCTGATCGGTACGTCTGAAAGATGAAAACAACCCCCTGACTACACCAATCAGCTTTCTCAGCTTTGATTTCTTTTCCTGCTTCATTTTTCTCTCCTTTAAAACACACAGCCTTACAAGCACGTGACTTCAGTCCATGCAGGAGAATGACTTCGATGCAGAATGACCCGTTTAGTTGCCGGGTTGGCCACATCCTCCCTTTCGAGAGAAACCACCTTGCTCGGGTAGAGCAGGTTGGCGGGGACTTAAATCCCACTCCTGATGTTTCAGTTACAAAAAAACCTGCCAGCTTTCGCTAAACAGGTTCCTATAACCTCTTTAGCTGAATTTATTACACGCCCGCAAGCTGGTTCAAATTGGCGTAGAGAGAATATTAAATCATCGGTGTGTGCCGAGCAAGGTATTTAGTGTGATATGGATATACGCTAGGTGTATGCTTGGGAAGCTTCAAAAGACTTGAACAAAACAAGCCAGAAGCAAACTTGGGGGAGTTTGTGATGAGACGAACACTACCTTCTAGCCTTCGCCTACTTGGGCTGGTTCTTCTGAATGTCCACTTGTAGTTCTCAGAAAGTCTTTACGGGGCTTATTCGCTTCAGGGAGGATATTTTTTGCCATCAAGATACGAATGAACCTGTCACTGGAACTTTTGAGCAGTTCCATGGCAACGGTCAATTGGAGTGTAGAAAAAACTTTATAGACGGAAAATTAGAAGGTCTCGTTGAGTGGTTCAGAGAAAACGGTCAATTACAGGAAAGAGGAAACCGCAAAGACGGGGAACAAGACGGTCT
>Ga0315339_1003264_pt1 | contig 11521 bp, 7 predicted proteins | sample ASW17metaG_FD_204514 | JGI IMG/M metagenome (GOLD analysis project Ga0315339, IMG submission 204514) | Ammonia-oxidizing marine archaeal communities from Pacific Ocean, United States - ASW #17 | ecosystem: Environmental > Aquatic > Marine > Oceanic | place: USA: California | collected 2016-12-05
CACTCTCAGCGATCCTGGCTCCTTCACACGGATGCCAGTCAGGCCCTCGGCCGAATTCCGGTGTCCTTTCAAGAGCTTGGCGCAGACCTCATGACCCTTTCCTCCCATAAATGTGGGGGGCCACCAGGGATTGGGGCTCTCGTACTCCGTCAGGGAACTGAACACCCCGCGCTCATTCTCGGGGGGCCTCAGGAATCCTCACGTCGAGCTGGGACAGAGTCCGTTCTCCTCGCTCAGCTCTTCTGCGCCGCCACCGAAGAGGCTCTCGCCCGCCACCAAGAAGAAAAACGAACCTGGAACCGTTTCTCAAATCTCCTTCGCAAAGAGATTCCAAAGCTTGACCCTGCTTCCATTTTCATCTCAAAGACCTCCGATTGCCTGCCTAATACGCTGTGTGTCGCCTTTCCTGGTCGGCCAGGCCCCGCGCTGGTCCACCGCCTCGACCTTGAGGGGGTGAGCGTCTCCCATGGCTCTGCATGTGCCTCCGGATCACTCGAACCTTCACCGGTTTTAGAGGCCCTGGGATGCCCGGAAACCGTCTCCCACTCCTCATTGCGAGTCAGTTTTGGCCACGGACATGCGGACCGCGATGCGGAGCTCTTTCTTGAGCGACTCAAGTTGACGCTGGACGCTGTACAGGTACGCACAACAACTCAAAAAAACTCAGCGGGTCACGAGCAGTAACGAGTGCGCAAACACTGCTTTGTATTCGCACGCTCATGTGGCGGCCTGTCATGTAGGTCTGACCCGTTGACAGCATCACGAAATCCACCATAGTGGCTCCGCACACTCGCCATCAGGGGGAGTTGCGAGTTGCCTTGTTGCTGGTACCGGGTCGGGCTAAATGAATGACCCACGGACCAGGGCTGAGGTGATAGAGGAAGGGTAGGCCGCCCGCATGCAGGGGACATTGCGTACTGCGTCCATTGCCGTTGCGTGCGTCATTCGTTGGTTCCCTTGAGGGATCCTCCTTCCGCGCCGTCCGAGGATCGATTGACCTAGCCTGGCATTGCATTGTTCGCACTTTTTCCCTGGGGAAGCCACGAAGCATGAGTTTGGCCGTGACTCCCGACATCCTTACCGATCGCCTCCACGAGGCGCTCAAGGAACTGGTCAGTCGGAGGAAGTTCGAGCTGTGGTTCTCCGGCCTGCGCGTCATCTCCCAGAGCGCAGAGAGTCTCGAACTCGCAGTTCAGAATTCATTCCATCACGAGTGGGTCATGACCCACTACACAAAGGAACTCCAAGAAGCCGTTCAAAGCGTCTTTGGGGAGACCTTGAAGTATCAACTCGTCGTCCGAGAGCCCCCTCAGACCGAAGCCTCTCCGGCCCTGATCCAGGCTCCACCTGTAGCTGATGTGCGCCCACCGGCGCTCGTCGACGATTTCCGCAGCCGAAACACCAACTACTTCCAGCAACACTCTGATGTGACGCTGAACGAGAAGTACACCTTCGACAATTTCGTCGTGGGGCCGAGTAACCAGCTCGCTCATGCGGCCGCCATGGCTGTCGCAGAGGCCCCTGCCGGCTCTTACAACCCGCTCTTCCTTCATGGGGCTGTGGGGCTTGGAAAAACCCACCTGCTCCAGGCTATCTGTCACAAGGCCATGGACTCCGGCCGAGCTCTCAAGGTTCTCTATCTCTCGAGTGAAACCTTTGTAAACCAGTTCATCGCTGCCATCGAGCAGGGGGATCTGAGTCGGTTCCGATACAAATATCGGAGCGTAGACCTCCTGCTGATCGACGATATCCACCTACTCGCAAACAAGGAGCGAACTCAGGACGAGTTCTTCCACACGTTCAACACCCTCTACAACGATCAGCGACAAATTGTGCTGTCCAGTGACAGCCCCCCGTCGGAGATCCCCACCCTGAGGGAGAGGTTGATCAGCCGGTTCAAGTGGGGCTTGGTCGCAGAAATCGAAACCCCGGGGTATGAAACCAGGCAGGCAATTCTTCGCCGAAAGGCTCGAGATCGAGATGTCGAGCTTCCCGAAGAGGTTTTGAACTTCCTTGCTGAGAAAATCAGCACCAACATCCGCGAACTCGAGGGAGCTGTCACCAAGGTTCATGGATATGCGCAGCTAACCGGCCGAGCAGTCAACCTAGACCTTGCGCGGGAGGCCCTGGGGCATTCTGGCGACGACACCCACCAGAGCATCCTGGGTGTCGATCGAATCATGGATGTTGTCTGCAAGCATTACGGGGTTCGGGTCACCGATCTCAATGGAAGGCGACGGACTCAATCGATCGTTTTACCCCGACAGGTCGCGATGTATCTCACCCGCAAGATGACACCCCTCTCCCTCATGGAGATTGGTGCACGCTTTGGCGGACGCGACCACTCAACCGTCCTCTATGCGGTCAGCAAGATCGAAGAGCGCATCAACGGGGGCTCTCAATTCGCCCAGCTTCTTGCCGAGTTTGAAGCTCGACTCCAACATTGAATCCGAACACCTTCTCAGCCTCGTTTGCTACCTGTGGTGTCCGCAATTTGACCAGCCCCTCAAGGGCCGTTCGAAAGCCGGTCAGCTCTCGTGGACAGGCTGTGAATCTCTGGTGGGGAGTTCGGGGAATGTCTACCGAAGTCCTCAGTCCCGGGCTTTGTGGCCACAACCCAGCATGGAACAACTGCCTGCCCGCGGTGCATAATGTGCGTTTTCACCGGCAACGGCGAACTGACACAAGTTTCGTACCTGCCGTGCTTTGATTTCAAACAAGACGACTTACTGACAATCCGAACGCCTCTATGATGATGAATCATAATTCATAGAGAAAAGATAAACACAACACCCGGAAGACCTGGCCTATGAAGCTGGTCACACCTCGCGAAGTTTTTCTACAGCACCTCCAGTTCGCAGCCTCTGTCTGCCCAACCCGGAGCACGCGTCCGATCTTGATGGACGTTCTTGTTTCTGTGGAAGGCGATCACGTACAGATCACAGCGACCGATGGAGATGTTTCCGTTCGACGCCGGTACTCGGCGGAAGGCGTCTCCGGAGATGGGGAAGCAGCTCTCCCTGCCGCAACGCTGCTTTCTGCTGTTCGATCTATGGATGCCGACGAGATCACCATCGAGGAAGAGAACGACGTGCATGTTCTCTCTGGTGGACGGGTTCGATTCCGATTGAACGGCGACGACCCAACGTTGTTCCCCTCGATCCCAACTCTCGAACCGGAACGTGGCCTGGAGGTTCCGGTTACGAACTTCCTCGATCTCTGCAATAGAACAATGTTCTCTGCAGCGAAGGAGATGGGGCGGTACGCCTTCAACGGTGTGTTGCTTGAGGTCGCTGATGACGCGTTGACGCTTGTTGCTACCGACGGCAGACGCTTGGCTCTCGCAAAGCTTGAAGGAGTTGCGGCTGGGCAGGCGGACAAGGTTTCTGTTGTGGTTCCGGTGAAGGGCCTCACTCAGATTATGAGAGCCCAGACGGAAGAAAATGCGGTCCTACGCATTGAGTTTCGGGAGGCCATGGTTGCGTTTAGCCTTCCCTCGGTCGAGATGCAGGCCCAACTGGTTGAGGGAGAGTTCCCTGACTATCGAGCTGTCATCCCCAAAGATGGAGACATCCCGGAGACGGTTACTATCGTGCGAGAAGAGTTCTCACGAGCGATCCAACGGGCCTCGATCACAGCGGGAGATGAGGGGCCCACCGTGACCCTTGGCTTTGGGAAAAACCTTCTGACGGTTGCTTCTCGCCAAGACGGTGTCGGGGATTCACGAAGTGAGATCGAGGTTGACTACACAGGCGAGGCGACCGAGTTGCGCTTCAATCCAGCATTCCTGGGGGAGTTCCTGAAAACCTTGCCCGAGGAGTCCGTGGCCTTTCGTTTCAAAGATCGGATGTCAGCAGGGCTTTTCGAGGCATCTCAGAACTCTCTCTATGTGATCATGCCGATCACCTCGTAAGCCGGGTCTTGAGAGCTCCGTTCAGAGGTGCTGAGAGAACCATGGTGAAGCGATCACAAGGAGAACCAGAGAAGCTCAGAGATGTGTTGGCTTCTCTTATGCGGCGCCGTTCGTACGCTCGACCACTGGAATTGGCCGGGATTCGTGAAGCCTGGATGAAGGCAGCAGGGGAACGGCTAGGAACTCGGTCGAGAGTGGCCCAATTTCGGGATGGGATCCTTACTATAGAGGTGGCTTCTGCCGCCCAGCGATACGAGCTTGAGGCGTTTCTTGGGGCTGAGTTGCTTGGAAAACTCCAAGCAGATTCAAGTATTCAGACGGTTCGCCGTCTTGTTTTTCGAGTTGGACACATCACTTCATGACCAAGATTTATGACTCTTCCTCGATTCAGGTTCTCGAGGGCCTTGAGGCGGTGCGGAAGCGCCCCGCCATGTACATCGGCGATACGCTGACAAGAGGTTTGCACCACTGTGTCTTCGAGATCGTTGACAACTCGGTTGACGAGGCTCTTGCGGGCTACTGCACCAACATCAATGTTGAGCTAAACGAAGATGGCTCGGTGTCTGTCACGGATGACGGGCGAGGCATTCCTGTTGACGTGCACCCAACGGAAGGCGTTCCCGCGGTTGAAGTGATCCTGTGCAAACTGCACGCGGGCGGAAAGTTCGACAAAGACAGCTACAAGGTTTCAGGCGGATTGCATGGAGTCGGCGTTTCTTGCGTGAACGCACTCGCAAAAATTCTGAAAGTTGAGATCTATCGCGACGGCAAGGTGTACGAACAGACCTTTATGCGAGGGGTCAAGCAAACCGAACTCTCGGTCAGTGGGGACACCTCAAAGCACGGAACAAAGATCACATTCTTCCCAGACGAGGAGATCTTTGAAACGACGGAGTTTAGTTACGAGACTTTGTCGAAACGACTTCGAGAGATGGCCTTCTTGATGGGGCGCAGTAATCTCATCATCGAAATTTCCGAACCCACGAGCGACCGAAGGGATGAGTTCCATTACCCAAACGGTCTGGATGATTTCATTGCGTTTATCAATGAAAACAAGCAACCGATTCACCCCAAGCTAATCAGCATCAACGTCGAGACAGAAGACTCGGAAGGTTCCCCGGTTTCTGTTGAGGTCTCGCTTCAATACAACGACACCTACCGCGAAGACGTCCATTGCTTTGTTAACAACATCAACACAACTGAAGGCGGCACACACCTCTCTGGATTCCGGAGCGGGCTTACGCGGGCACTAAACGGCTACGCGAAGCGAGAGAGCATTCTTAAACCCAAAGAAGTTCAGCCCTCAGGAGATGATTTTCGAGAAGGGCTTGCCGCTGTTCTGAGTGTCAAGCTGGCTGACCCGCAGTTCGAAAGCCAAACGAAGATCAAACTCGGTAATCGCGAAATCGAAGGGATTGTTTCTTCGATTGTCAGTGACCAGCTCAACACAGCCCTTGAAGAAAACCCCGCCATAGGCAAAGCGATTGTGAACAAAGCTTTGCTTGCGGCCAGAGCTCGGGAGGCGGCACGGAGGCAGCGCGACATCGTGCGCCGTAAGGGTGTGTTGGCAAGCGGAAGTCTGCCAGGCAAGCTCGCGGACTGTCAGAGCAAACAACGCGACGAAACAGAGCTCTACATTGTCGAGGGTGATTCTGCTGGAGGAACAGCAAAGAGCGCTCGGGATCGAGTGTTCCAGGCAATCCTGCCCTTGCGGGGCAAGATCCTGAACGTTGAGAAAGCACGCCTCGACAAGATGTTGAATCACGAAGAAATTCAAATTCTCATCCAGGCCATGGGAACAGGCTTTGGTGAGGGTGACTTTGACATCGAAAAGCTGCGCTACGGCAAGATCATCATCATGACCGATGCAGATGTGGACGGCTCTCACATCCGCACCCTGTTGCTGACGTTCTTCTACAGGCAAATGGAAGAGCTTGTAAGAAACCGTCGCATCTACATTGCGGTGCCACCGCTCTACAAACTTCGGCGCAAGAAGGTTGAGCGATACATCGTGGATGAACTTGGCCTGAAGAAAGCTCTCTTGAACATCGCCATCGAAGGTGCGCGCATAGAAGCCGTTTCTTCAAAGGATGTCTTTGAGGGAGACCGCCTGGCTGCGCTTATTGAGCAGCTTGTTGAACTCGGCCGGCATGAAGAGTCTTTCGAAAACGGACTCAGGGGCATCGAATTCTCGACATACGTTGAAGCAGCTGAAAACGGCCAGCTTCCTCGCCAAGTTTCTTTCCCTGTGGATAGCGAGCCACGGTTCTTCTTCGAGAATGAAACCTATCGCGAGTATCTGGATTCGCTCGGCGAAGAAAGTACGGAGCGACTGGGATGCCGTGATTTCCCCGATGCCAGCGCCATCGAGTCATCTCTTTCAGCTCTGTCTGATATGAACCTGTCGATTTCGGATTACCTCGGGCTTGCAGAAGGCAAAGGGCGATTTGAGGTGTTCGTGGATGGTTCCGAGAACCCTGAAGAATGTGTGGGTTTACGCAATGTCGTGAACCACCTGCGTCATGCAGCGGAGCAAGGTGTAGACATTCAGCGCTACAAGGGCTTGGGCGAAATGAATGCAGATCAACTCTGGGAGTCCACAATGGATCCCGAAACGCGCACGCTCCACCCCGTTGTCCTCGAAGATGACGTTGAGGCAGACCACCTATTTTCAACACTCATGGGGCCAGGCGTTGAGCCTCGCCGGCAGTTCATCGAGAAGCACGCACTCGAGGTTCGCAACCTCGACGTTTAGTGGACCGAAGCCCGACTAGGGCTCTCTCTTGCTCTGCTGTTCGGCTGAATCATCGGCCGGCGCAAGGGGGTCGAAAACTTCTGACGACGACGCCTGGTCCTTGTTTTCGACAGGCTCTTTCTCAAGGGGCTCATCTTCCCGGCGACCAGGAAGTTGTGGCCTTAAAGCCACGGAGTCATTGTCAGGGTTCATGAGATGTTTTTGGTCCATGCGAGCGGGTCGAGCCGCATGTTCGTCGATTGAAAACTCTCGTCCGAGATCTGCAGCAAGAGAGCGTAGTCGACCGACTGCTTGAGCGGCCTTGCGGGCCGTGGCTGGAAGGTCGCCGCCGAACAACATGACTGCCGCAGCAGCCATGATGAGCAGTTCCATGGGGCCGATATTTAAGAGGGCAAGGTTCACGTCAGCGAATTCTACCGAGTTGATTGAGAAGCGTCTCGCCTTCAGAGGCAAATGACGGCCGAAAGCTAATCGTAATTTGCGTGTCGTTGCGATCTCGGTTGGAGGGGTTTGTCGTTGAAACACGGCTTCTACCCCGGCTTCGGCTGACTTCGACATCAATCAACCACCGGTGCGCTTGCTGTCGAAGAAGAATTCCTCGGCGCGCATTTTGATTCAAAAGCAGGTCTTCTTGGTTGTAAGCCGCAATGGTCCAGCGCGGAGTTAGGACCCACTGGACTCCGACGGAAAGAAAGTTAGAGACATTCTTCACCTTGTTCTGGGAGACAATAAACCGTTGGTCGTCTCCAAAATCCGAGGCATAAGAAGCGAACGTTTCCAAATTTTTCCAGCCACTGGTGTCGTAAAGACTTCGATAACGAATGGTTGCACGTCGAAGACCAGGAATATTGGCGCCGGGTTTCCATTGCATGTCGACTCTGAGTGGGCCGGCTGTTTGGCCCTTGAACTCATCAGGAGTTTGGCCCTCTTCGGGTATGGGGTTATCTCGGTCTTCATTGGGATAAAAAGGAATCGAGATATCCGTGTCGAGGGTTGTCACAACTTCGTTCTGTTGGTGGGTTTGAATCCTGTGACGAAGACCTACGATGAATGCGTGGCGCTTCGCAAGGGTTTCAGTGCGATCGATAAGTAACAGATCGTCTGGTTCCTCGTTTACGAGGAAAATGCCTTCGTAGCCAACTCGTGGCTCGAGGATCTGGCGGACACCTTCCATGTTCCAGAGTTCGTTGTTGTATTCAGCGGTGCCGGAATAGGTTCGGGACCACTCGACGCCGCCTAGCAATGCGTAGCGAACAGCTGATCGTGCGTCACTTTCGCTTTCGTCCAGAGGGTTTGTGAAAGGATTATCCTTTGTCTTGGATGTGCGATCAAAAAACGTCAGGTCATAACCACTTGTGACAGTGACTCGGTCTCCGCCAACTTCAATGGGCCACTGGACCAGGCCTGATGTTCCGGCGCGAATGTTGCGCTCTGAATTGGGCTGGGTTGGGTGAGGCTCTCCGTAATCATTGGGAGGTAACTTGGAAGACCTCAGAGCAACATTGTCCGCGAAATTTCTGGTTGTGAAGTAGGCCGTTCCAAACGGGCCGGTCTCAACCTGTTCACCGGTCATTCTGTATTCGAAGCGCGGTAAATATTCGACTTGTGTCTGATAGTTGTTCAGCCGCACTTGGGCAAGCACAGATGAAGCCCGGTTGTCTTCGACATTCAGGTAGTTGATGTACGTCTCTGGAGGTTTGTCGACTCGCTCTTCCTGGGGATAGTATTCGCGCAGGTAGTTCTGATCACTGACGTAGGAAACCTCGATGTTGACGGTTTTCTGTTCGTCAATTCGGGTTCGATGTTCGAGGTCGAACCGCCCCCTTGTGTGATCAAAAATGGGTTGCTCTAGATAATCGCGCTTGGCCTCGTCGTGGATGTACGAACCGAACACCACTCCTTCGGAGTTCTCCGTCTCGTAGGTCCATTTAGGTTGGTAGAAAAGTCCGCGACGCGAATAGTTGTTCAGCTCCAATTCCCAGTCCGCTTTGACTGGCCCATCCACACCCAAAACTTCTCCAAACTTCGTTGCAATGTCTGACGCGTCCCCCCCCCAGGTGGTGTTGGTTTCTGTGCCGAACTTGCTGGAGGTTCCAAACCCGACACGGCGTAGGGGGGGTCTGTCGCGGTCGACGTTGATGTGAATCCCCGGCATCCATACGAAGGGAAGACCGCCAAGCTGAACACTATTCCAACTGGTGTGCAGAACCTTGCCTGCATCGGTTGGAACAAGTCTTGCCCAGGGCGTTTTGATGGACCAGTGTGCGTGCGCAAAGTCGCATGTCGTGTATGTGACGCCCTCCATTTCGCGAACGCCATTCGCGTGCTCTCGCATGACTCGGTAGCGAACAATAAGAGGCGTTTCGCTCAAATTTGAACGCCATTCGCCTTCCAGAATTGTCAGGGTTTTCTTCACATGATTGATGTAGATCGAAGAAGCACCCAGAATCTGTTCGTCGCCTTCTTGAAGAGTGACGCGCCCGTCAACGAAGAGTTCGACGACGTGGTCACTTGGCAAGGTTGATTCATCTGATCCCAGCCTGGAAGTCGTCGCTGCGACGGCACTTCGCTGCAAAATGGCAACAAGGGTGTCACCGTGCATCTGACGGTTTCCCTGCGTGATGTCTACGCCGCCAAAGAAAACCATGACGATGCGATTTGGATCGTCTTCGTCGAGGAAACCCGTGTTGCCGCCCTGGGATCGGATGACGACAGACTCGGACTGTCCATACACCGCAGATCCGGCGACCATGACCCAGAGCAAGGCGAGGCCGAGCAACCCGCCTAAACGGATTCTTTGAGCGCGCGCAGGCGGCCGCGTGATACGCGAAACAAAGGGCTGGTCAGGGTTCGACATCGATCTTCGAGACGTTTCGTGGGATGTACCACTGCATGGCTTCCGGCCATGCTTCGATGTAGGGCATGCTCATCCAACCACCGAAGACCTGAAGGCGGCAGTCGCCCGACATCACCATGTGGTCATCGGGCACACTCCAGACAAGCTTGTCACCCTGGAGTGTCATGTCGCCGGCAACCAGCTCAACTCTCCCGGTGGCATCCAACTTCACGGGCTCTCTTTGTAAGTCTGTCTCGATCCGGACGTAGCCAGACGAACCAGTTTTTAGCTCATAGACTTTTTCTTCTCGAAGTTGCTGAACCTGACAATTTCCAAAAAGCTCTGCCTTGTTTTTCGGCATGTCCATGATGAATCGATCTGCAAAGAAGCTGCTGCCATCTGGGTTGCGTCCGACAACCTTGTCACGAAACTCACCGATTCCTTGGGCGAAAGGGTCAAGCGAGCCTGGAGGAGCGCTCCAGGTAAACACTCCATCGCATGTGATCTCTACTGCGGTTTCGTTCAACTCTGACAATGCAATGAGCACATGACTCGAGAGTGAGAGGAGACCCTCCTCTTCGTTGTAGTTCAGACCTGTTCCGTAACCAGAGATTTGACTGCTGGTCCATGTGACAAGAAGAGGTGATCGAATGACGAGTCCCTCTGGGCTCGAAAGAAGGTGGAACTCTTCCGACTCAACCTGGCCATCGGTGGGATGGGAAACGACGGCTTGTCCGACGAGGTCGGCAGTCTGAAGCATTCCGTCGAGTTCTAGAGAATCTGCCGTGAAGCGCACGCTGTCTGCCGATTGCCCTTTCACCGGCCCCCGGAACTCTCCGTGTCCCTGCGCAGGATCTTTACTGCCGTCTGCTGGGGCCCACCAGGTCAAACCGCCGAGAGCTTCAATCCACTCGACTCGACCATCCTCAAGTGTGCGCGAAACATGAGCCGAGTCGTCGACCTTGAACACTCCCAGGGTGTTATCCAGGAGCAACCCAACTCCCGTGATATCCAATCCATTCCAATACAAATCAAAAGCTTCTGGCGCCAATGCTTGCGTTGCTGTCACATTCAGGCGCGGTCCCGCGAGACGTAAGATCAAGCCAGAGTCAGCATGCTCGGTCAGCAACACCTCTCCTTGGGAACTCACGGAGGAGGGCGCCCCGAGTTCATCAAGAATGACAGTGATGCGTTCGCCGGAAAGCTCGCGAGTTCGGTCTTGGAGTTCGAATTGGGCGAGAGCTGATCCGCTGAGCACAACCTCCGAGGCATGTTCGTCGTAGGTCAACTCTGCACAGCGAAAGGAACCCACCCCTGGAGCAAAGGCTTCAACAGGTCCGGCAAAGCGCGCACGCTTGCCCGAATCATCTGTTGTGAGAAAGAGACCTCCAGGAGCGGTAATGTGAGCTCCAGAAATTCCTGCGTTCGGGCTGGTTGAAAGGTAGTCGATTTCTACATCCGCCAAGAGGTCTATCTGACCACCTGACTCGTTCCATATCAGCCCAGTGCTTTTGAATGAGACTTCGCCGTATTGGCCACGTACTGGGCCGCGAGTCACCAGTGATTGATCGAGGCCATCGAGCTGATTTGTTTCAAACCATCCGGGCGGATCGGCGTTGTCTGAGGCAAGGCGAACCTCACCCGCTGCGCGAGTCAGTTCCCACTCGCCCACCTGAGAAACTCTCGTAGTGATCGTGTCAGCGGAGAGTGTCCAGAGTGCGCCCTGGCGAACGATGTCGTAGCGCGCGTTGCCGACAAGCGTGGCTGAGGAGGCGTTTTCACTCAGCATGAGCCGGTCACCCTCAAGGCGAGATCCATCGGTAGCCTTTCCCCTGACGGGACCGAACAGCGCTCCATGGCCACCTTGATCGCCAGCCTCCGCAACAAACCATTCGAGGCCAGAAGGCGATTCCATCACGGCCCCGAACTCTTCGAGCAGCTCAATTTTTGAAACAGATGCGAACGTCAATTTGCGTATTGCGCCTTGCCACTCCATGTCGGTTCCGAGCATGGCCAG
>Ga0315339_1003265_pt1 | contig 11521 bp, 12 predicted proteins | sample ASW17metaG_FD_204514 | JGI IMG/M metagenome (GOLD analysis project Ga0315339, IMG submission 204514) | Ammonia-oxidizing marine archaeal communities from Pacific Ocean, United States - ASW #17 | ecosystem: Environmental > Aquatic > Marine > Oceanic | place: USA: California | collected 2016-12-05
ATTATAGGCCGCAATTGCAAAAGGATAAGATCCTTCATAGTTAAGAATTAATCCTGCCATATAGTAGGATCCAAGATTAATATTATATTCTGGGTCCTTTGTTAATTTAGATTTTGAGTAGGGTAGTTTAGCTTGTTTTGATACTATTTTGGCAGTATAGGGCATGAGCTGCATTAATCCTTTAGCTCCTGCATGACTGTTTGCACTTATATCAAATTCACTTTCTTGTCTTATGATTGATAAAATAAATGCGGTTTCAGGAATTTTACGATCTTTTACTTTTTTAGGAATACTGATTATTGGATAATTGAAATTATTGTGAAATCTTTTTTCATAAGAAGCTAATTTTGCAATTTGTATTGCAAAATCATACCTAGAAATATTTGTTGCTAATTCTGCCGCTAATATTTCGCTTCCATTTTCAACATTTTCTGCAGCAAGGTGTTTCAAAATATCTTTTGTATACTTATCTTTATTCAATTCATTTAATAAAAAGACGATTTTTACTAAATCTTTTTCGTAAAATTTTTTTCTATATTTAGCATCTACATTAATTTGTTCTTTAAGTTCAAACTTTTCATTAGGTTTAATTTTTAAATAAGCTAATTGACCATAATAAGTTGTGAGGTATTTTGTTGCTTCTTGGTACCATTTGATAGATTTTTCATTATTATTCATTTTTTCATAGGATTTACCTAGCCAATATGCACCGCGTGACAAACTAATAGGATAGCCAACATTTTCATAAAAATTTTGGAAATGTTTGGTTGCTAGTATTGGATCATTTAAAAAACTTAAAGCAATCCATCCACTCATCCACTCAGCTTCAGCATACTCAGGACTACCACTTTCAATAGAATGTTTGCTAGTTATTTTATAAGCTGTTTCATATTTTTTTTTGTATAATAATGCTCTTGCAATAATAGATCTTTCTTTCCACCATTTATCAGGTCTTACCAAATAATCTTTATTATTTTTTATTTTAAGTAAAATTTCTAATGAATCATCAACTCTTCCTCTTTTACGTCTCCATTTAAGGCGATCATAATTTAAACCAGCATCATTTTTTAATTCATTAGGAACATTTTTAATAGCGTTATCAACACCGTATGATTTACTCATTAAAATTCGTCTGGCGGTATAAAGTAATTCATAATCTTTAGGTAAATACCTAAGCATTCTTTTTAAATCCCAATGTTTATTTTCCCATGCCAAATAATCTGCTCTTTTTATATAATCATCAACATTTAAATATTTTTTAAATTTTGTTCTAAAGAATTTCATATCTGATCTGCTAAGTTTTGCTGTAATCCATCCATTTTTAATTAACTTAATGCCTTCAGTTGTATTACCAATATCAATTAAACTTTCACCCAAAATTAAGTTACCAAAACCACTTAAAGGTGCATTCCCATCAAACCATTTTATTATTTTTTTTGGATGGATTTTTTTTGTCGATAACTTATGTTCAGCTAAATATTTTAACCTACCTATTCTTGGATATTCATTATTTTCTTTTATAAATTGTAGATAATCATAAAAACTAGCTTGATTTTGTTCTGTGAGCAAGAATTTCCACTTAATAAATTTATATATTGATTTATCTTTAGCTTTTTTAGCTGTGGACAAAGCTGCGACCCACTTCCTTTTTTCCATTTCGGCAATAGCTTTTTTAGCTAAAGCAAAATCTTTTTTCCTATAATATTTTGAAGTTTTTTTTAATTTGGTTTTTTCTTTTTTTACAATTAGAGGCTTACTTTTAGGCACGATTATGTCATACTTTTTTTTTTCTTTTTTAATTTCAACAACCTGTTCGATTTCAGAAGTAACTTCTTTTATAGGTTTTTTTAGAGGCTTGATAATATTTTTAGATATTTTTTTTTCTTTAATTGCTTTATCTAAAACAGGCTTCTTTTGAGGCTTTATAATATTTTTAGATATTTTTTTTTCTTTAATTACTTTATCTAAAACAGGTTTTTCTAAAGGAATAATTGATAATTCTTGAGCAAGCAAATAATTAAAAATCAGTAAAAATACTACGATTATATTTATAAAAAAAGATATTTTTTTAGACATAAATTTTACTAAATGAATCAATAAACTATGTTATAAGTATTTATGTTTAAAGGATCAAATGTTGCTTTAATAACACCATTTAAAAATAATAAACTGGATGTTGACGCTTATATAAAATTAATACACCTACATTTAAAAAATGGGACAAATGGTTTGGTGCCCGCCGGCACAACTGGAGAATCTCCAACCTTATCTCATGATGAACATCAAGAAATTATTGAACTTTGTATTAGAGAAAGCAATGGTAAAATACCTGTTATTGCTGGTACAGGATCTAATTCTACAGAAGAGGCGATTTCACTTACAAAACATGCAGAAAAAGTAGGTGCTAATTGTGCATTAGTTGTTACACCTTACTACAACAAACCATCTCAAGAAGGTCTTTATCAACATTATAAAGCAATTAATGACTCTTGTGGTATTCCTATAATTATTTACAACATTCCTTCTAGGTCAGTGATTGATATGAGTGTTGATACAATGGCTCGATTATTTGAACTAAAAAATATTATTGGGGTTAAAGATGCTACTGGAGATTTAAACAGAGTAGATCAGCAAAAAAAAAAATTAGGAAAAGATTTTATTCAGCTTACAGGAAATGATGACAATGCTTTTGAATTTAATAAACGAGGAGGCGTGGGAGCTATAAGCGTAACAGCAAATATAGCACCAAAATTATGTTCTGATTTTCAAAAATTTTCAATTTCTAAAAGTGACAATGAACAAAAAGAAGCAGAGAGAATTAATAATATTTTACAGCCTGTTCATAATTCGATGTTTATAGAGAGCAATCCAAGTCCAGTTAAATATGCTGCAAAACTTCTTAATTTATGTAGTGATGATGTAAGGTTACCTCTTGTCAAAGTTACTGAAAGCACCAAAGAAACAGTTAAAAAAGTTCTGATATCAGCTAGTTTGATTTAAATGAAAAAAAAAACCGTCTCTGGTTTGAAAATCATTTGCTTAAATAGAAAAGCAAGTTTTAATTATTTTTTTGAAGATTTAATTGAAGCTGGCATAGCTCTTAAAGGATCTGAAATTAAATCTATTAGAAATGGAATGGTAAATATTTCCGATTCTTATGCTGTTGAAAAAAAAGGAGAAATTATATTAGTTAATTCCCATATAGCTTCATATAAACAAGCCAGTTATTCAAATCATAACCCTATGGACGAAAGAAAACTTTTATTAAATAAAAGAGAAATAAATAAATTGATTGGAAAAATGCAAAGAGAAGGTTTTACTTTAGTTCCTACAAAAATGTATTTTAAAAAGGGTAAAGCTAAAATTGAAATTGCTGTTGCTAAAGGAAAGAAACAATACGATAAGAGAGAAACAAAAAAAAATAGAGATTGGAATCGTGATAAAGCAAGATATTTCAGAAAATCGAGCTAAATTTGTATATTTGGGCATAGGCTCTAATCTTGGAAATAAAAAACTTAATATTGAAAAAGCTAAGTTTCAAATTGAAAAAAATAACATAAAAATTGAATCGTGTTCAAGTTTTTATGAGAGTGACTCATGGCCAAATAGTAATTTTCCAAAGTATTTTAATATTGTCCTAAAGGCTAAAACTTTTTTTAAACCACACAATCTTTTAAAAAAAATAAAGGAAATAGAAATTTTACTAGGTAGAAAACTTTCATTTAAAAACCACCCTAGAATTTGTGATATTGACATTATTGATTATGATCAAAAAAACTTAAAAATAAATAATGATAATCAAAAACTAACTATTCCCCATCCAAAGTTGCATGAAAGAAATTTTGTTTTATTGCCTTTATATGAAATTTCAAAAGATTGGTTACATCCCAAAAAAAATAAGAAAATCTCTGAATTATTAAGAAATCTTGATGTTAATAATTTAAGATCTATAAAACAATTATAAATTGATGTAATAATGATTAATGCTGAATTCAGAAGAATTAATAAATAAAGTTAAATCTTATAATAAATTTTTAAACCCTATAACACTAGGTAAAGCATATAATTTTGCTATTAAAGCGCATGAAAATCAAAAAAGACAATCTGGAGACCCTTACGCAATTCATCCAATTGCTGTAGCAAGTATCTTGTCTGATTTAAAGCTAGATAGTGCAACCATAGCAACAGGTTTGCTTCATGATACTATTGAAGATACTTATGCAACATATGAAACTATTAAAAATGAATTTGGCCAAGAAGTTGCAGATTTGGTTGATGGTGTAACAAAAATTTCAGCATTTGAAAATCAGGCAATAATTCATTCAAAAGCTGAAAATTTTAGAAAATTAATATTAGCTACTTCAAAAGATATTCGTGTTTTATTAGTTAAATTGGCAGACCGTCTTCACAATATGAGAACAATTGGAGCAATTAGTCAAATTGAGAAGAAAGAACGTATAGCAAAAGAAACTATGGAAATCTATGCACCATTAGCAGATAGAATGGGCATGAATAGAATTAGAGATGAACTTGAAGATCTTTCTTTTCAAGTTCTAAATAATAAAGCAAGAGAACTAATTAGAAAAAGATTAGATGAAATAAAAGATGATAAAGTAAATAGTTTTAAGTCTATATCTTATCAATTTAGTGATTTATTAAATCAACACCATTTAAAAACAGAAATTATTGGAAGAGAAAAAACTCCTTTTTCTATTTGGAGAAAACTTCAAAAAAAAAGAATTTCTTTAGAAGAAATTTCTGACATTATTGGTTTTCGAATTATAGTAGCCAATGTTGAAGAATGTTACAAAGCCTTAGGAATTTTTCACAACAAATGGAACTGTATACCAGGAAAATTTAAAGATTATATTTCATCTCCAAAAATTAACAAATACCAATCATTACATACATCAATTATAGGACCAAACAAAAGACCAATTGAAATTCAAATCAGAACCACGTCTATGCACGAATTTGCTGAAAGAGGTATTGCATCACACTGGAAATATAAATCATCAGAAAAATTAAATTCACTGACATGGAAAGAGTACGATTGGTTAAAAGATCTCGTTGAAATTATTGATAGAAATGAAAATCCTGAAGATTTTTTGGAATATACTAAACTTCATATGTTTCAAGAAAACGTTTTTTGTTTTACACCAAAAGGCTCGATTATAAAGTTACCCAAAGATGCTACGCCAATAGATTTTGCTTATGCAGTACACACAAAAATTGGAGATACTGCTACAGGCTGTTTAATTAATGGTATAGAAAAGGATTTGCAAAGCATACTCAGAAATGGTGATATTGTTAAAGTGATCACTTCAAAAAAAGTTTCACCTTCTTTGCATTGGTTACCATTAACTAAAACTGGAAAAGCAAGGGCAGCAATAAGAAGATATTGGCAAAATAAAGAAAAATTTGATTTACCAAAAACAAAGCAATACAACACAACATTATGGATTTCTTTACCAGATATACCTGGTAAACTTGGTGAAGTGACAACCTTAATTGGGGAAAATAAACTTAATATTTCTAGTGTTGAAATGAAAGAAAAAACCAAAGATTACATTAATTTTAGATTTAATTTAATCATAGGTGATTTGAAAAACTTTACAAATTTTATTAGTGAGTTAAAACAAAAAGAGTTAAAGTTTAAAATCATAAGACATGAGGATAAAAAATATGCTTTCACCAAAAAAATCTTTAAGTATTTTAAAAAGAACTAATGCTTTATTAGAGGGTCATTTTGTTTTATCCTCAGGATTACACACATCTAAGTATATACAGTGTGCAAAACTACTTAGCTTTCCTCATATAGCAAATAAAATTTGCCAATCATTATCAAAAAAAATTAAAAAAAATTTTAAAAATATTGATATAATTTTAGCGCCAGCAATGGGAGGTATTATTATTGGCTATGAAATTGGAAAATTGTTAAAGAAAGAAACTATTTTTTGTGAAAGAGTTAAGGGTAAATTCACACTTAGAAGAGGCTTTAGTATTAAAAAAAAATCTAGAGTATTAATTATTGAAGATGTTATTACTACAGGTAAATCAAGTCTTGAATGTGTTAAACTTATCAACAAATTTAAAGCTAAACTTTTAGGTTTTTCCTGCATAATTGATAGATCAGCAAAAAAAAATTTGAAAATTAAAAAAAAAATTGTTTCACATTTAAAAATTGATGTACCAACTTATAAAAAAAATAAATTGCCAAAATATCTAAAATTTACTCCAATTAGTGTACCAGGCAGTAGGTTTATTAAATGAAAAGATTAGGTGTTAATATTGATCATATAGCCACTTTAAGAAATGCAAGAGGTAGTTTTCATCCAGATCTTTTGTTAGCTGCTAAACTTGCTATTAAATATGGGGCACATTCTATAACAATACATTTAAGAGAAGATAGAAGACATATTAAAGATCAGGATTTAGAAAAATTAAGTAAATATAAAAATATACCAATAAATTTAGAAATTGCAGCGAATATGCAAATGCTTAAAATTGCTTTAAAAAACAAACCAAATTTTGTTTGTATTGTTCCAGAAAAAAGAAAAGAAATAACTACCGAAGGGGGTTTAAATTTAAAAAAACATTATAGTAAAATAAAAAAAATTATATTAAAGCTTCAAGAATTAAAAATTAGAACTAGCTTATTTATTGACCCAAGTATTAAGAATATAAAACTTTCAAAAGTGTTAAATGTAGAGTGCGTAGAGTTACATACAGGGAAATTATCTAATTTAATCAAATCAAATAAAAATTTTACAAAAGAATTTAAAAAGATTAAAAGTTGTTCAAAATTAGGAAATTCTATTGGACTTGAAATACATGCTGGACATGGCATGGATTATAAAACCACTAGAATTTTAAATAAAATTAGAGAAATAAAAGAATTTAATATAGGACACTTTATTATTGGCGAATCTATATTTGATGGTTTTAAAAAAGTAATAAAAAATTTCACAAAACTATTAAATAATTAATTTATGAAAATTATTGGTACAGGTGTTGATATAGTAAAAAATTCAAGAATAAAAAAATCAATAGCAAATAATTTTTTTTTAAATAGAGTATTTACTAACAAAGAAATTTTAATTTCAAAAAAAATAAAAAACAAAACTTCATATTTTGCCAAAAGATTTGCAGCAAAAGAAGCTTTTGTTAAATCGTTAGGTACTGGTTTTAGATATGGACTTAATTTAAAGGACATATCAATAATTAATGATAAATTAGGAAAACCTTCTTTTTTCATTAATAAAAAAATAAAAAATCTAATAAAGAAAAGATTTAAGATAAATTCTTTTAATTTCTTTCTATCAATTTCTGATGAAAAAAAATATTCTATTGCTTTCGTAGTTTTTCAAAAATAATGAAAATAGATAAAAATTTTTTTATTGATAATTTTAAGACTATTTTTTATGCATTAATTATTGCTATATTAATTAGATCAATAATTATTCAACCATTTTACATACCTTCATCTTCAATGGAACCAAATTTACTAGTTGGTGATAGATTATTTGTATCAAAATATTCTTTTGGTTATAGCAAACACTCTTTTCCTTTCAGTCCACCAATATTCAAAGGAAGGATAATGTCTAAACAACCTAAAAGGGGAGATGTAGTTGTTTTTAAAACTCCAATTGATAACAGAACTGATTATATTAAAAGATTAGTAGGTTTACCTGGAGATAAAGTTCAATTTATTGATGGTAGTTTACATGTAAATAATAACGAAATTTTAAAAACAAGAATTTCATCTACTGATATTATTTATTGTGGAAATGACACTATTCCTGTTTATACATTTGAAGAAAAATTACCTAATGGAATAAAATATAATGCTGTTTATAGAAAAAATTATAGTTTTCAAAATTCTGACGAATTTATAATTCCCTCAAAGCATTATTTTTTTCTAGGAGATAATAGAGATTGTTCTAAGGATAGTAGATTTTTATCAAGTGTTGGATATGTACATGAAAATAATTTAGTAGGAAAAGCTCAATTTATTTTTTTTTCCTCAGACTATCGAATTGGAACTATTTTCAAATTTTGGCAATGGCATAAGATTTTGCGTATAAATAGGTTTTTTAAAAAGATTTATTAATGGATTTAAACTTAATTAAATTAGAAAAAAAAATTAATATTAAATTTAGAAATACTAAACTTCTTATCAAAAGCTTGACTCATAAAAGTTATAATTCAATTAATAATAATGAAAAATTAGAGTTTTTGGGAGATAGAGTGTTAGGTTTAATTATTTCTAAAAAACTTTTAGAAATATATCCCGATGAAAAAGAAGGAGCTTTAGATAAAAAATTGGCTTCTTTAGTAAATAAAAAAAGATGTTTTGAAGTTGCTAAATCGTTAGAGTTAGAAAAATTTGTATTTGTAGGTAATACAAGAAAAAAAATAATAAAAATTGAAAATAAAATTGTTTCTGATTGTTGTGAGGCATTAATTGGTGCAATTTATCTTGACCAAGGTTTAAATATTGCAGAAAAATTTATTTTAAAAACTTGGAAAATTCACATAAAAGCTAGTGCTGTTACTTTTATTGATTCAAAAACGAAACTTCAAGAATATTCTTTAAAGAAATTCAAAACTTTACCAATTTATAAATTGCTAGAAAATTCGGGTCCAAAACACAAACCTATTTTTAAAGTAGGCGTTAGACTACAAAATTTTGAATTTGTTAATGCTGTTGGTAACTCAAAAAAAGAGGCACAACAAAAAGCTGCTACATTACTTTTAAAAAAAGTAGATAATAAATGAACTGGATTGATACAGGATTTCTTCTATCAAAAAATAGATATAATGAAAATTCAATAATTGCTGAAATTTATACTAAAAACCATGGAAAGTGTTCAGGTATAATTTTTGGAGCTACTTCAAAAAAAATAAAAAATTATCTACAACTAGGAAATAAACTACATATTAATCATACGTATAAAATTGAAGGCAAAATAGGTTATTTTAAGGTAGAGATTTTAAAAGCATTAACCCCTTTATATTTTGATAATAAAAAAAAATTAATGTGTTTATCGTCAGCTATGAATTTAATAAAATTACTAACTGTTGAGTCTCAGGAAAATTCAAATATTTTTAAATTAATTGATAAATTTTTTATGATTTTACCTGAAAAAAACTGGATTAAAGAGTATGTTTTTTGGGAATTGAAATTACTTAAATTAGTTGGTTATGACCTAGAGTTGAAAAATATGGTTAATCAAGAAATAATTAACAATGAAAAAAAATATTTTGTTAAAAATAGCACTGAAAAAAAAATTGTACCTAATTTTTTGATTGATCTTGATAATGATGAGTTGAACAATATTAATTTATTAAATGGGTTAAAACTTGTAGGTGATTATTTAGAAAAAATTATATTAAAACCCAATAATATTAATTATCCAACATCAAGATTAGATTTTATTAATATCTTAAAGTAACTTGAGACAAAAAAAATGGTGTTAGTTATCTTAAATATTTTGAAATTTTATCTGCGTAGTAAGTAACTATTGCATTTGCACCAGCTCTTTTAAAAGATATTAAGCTTTCTATTATTGTATTTTTATCAATAATACCTTTTTTTATACCATTACTAATTAAACTATATTCTCCAGAAACTTGATAAGCAAAAACTGGTATTTTAAAATTATTTTTTACTAAACTTATTATATCTAAATATGGCATACCTGGTTTAATCATGACAATATCTGCTCCTTCTTTAATATCTAAAGACACTTCCCTTAAAGCTTCAAATTTATTTCGATAATCCATTTGATAATTTTTCTTATCACCCTTTAATAAACTTTTAGAACCAACAGCATCTCTAAATGGTCCATAAAAGCTAGAAGCATATTTAACTGCATAAGAAAGTAATTGTACTAATTGATATCCATTTTTATCTAAAATTTTTCTTATTTTCATAATTCTTCCATCCATCATATCTGATGGAGCAAGTACATCACAACCCATTTGAGCTTGTAATAAAGATTGTTTAAGTAAAATTTCAATAGTTTCGTCGTTTAAAACATAACCAGATTTAAGTAAACCGTCATGACCATGTGATGTATATGGATCTAAAGCAACATCACACATAATACCTATTTGGTTTTTGTATCTTTTTTTTATATATCTTATTGCCTTACAAATAATATTGTCTTCATTAAGTGCTTCAGAACCAAATTTGTTCTTTAACTTAGAATCTACATAAGGAAAGAGAGCAACCATTGGCAATTTAAGAAATATTGCCCTATCTATAATTTTGCTTAATTTATCAACACTGTATCTAAAAACACCAGGCATAGTTTTTATTGTTTGAACTTTATTTTTCCCATCTATTAAAAATATTGGCAATATTAGGTCATTGCTGGATAAGCTGGACTCTGCCACTAATCTTCTTGCCCAATCTGTTTTCCTATTTCTTCTAAGCCTTAAATTTGGATATCTTCCTGTTATCATTTGTATTAATTTATTTTAAAAATGCGACAAAAGTAATATATAAATATGTAGCATATAATATATTAAAATAGCAAATGACACTTAATTTCAACGATTTTCAAAAGCAGAACATAAAATTTGATATAAATAAGTTGCAACAAGCATATAAAGAAATTGTAAAAACAAAAAAATTTGAAGATGCTGGGGTTACTAATTTTGGAGCAATCTCATTAACACAAATACCTGGTAATCCTGAGTCGATAATAGGCAGTAATGCTAGAGGAATTTATTGGACAAAACCTGATAAAACTGGAAAAGAAGTTTCAAGAGACGTTAATATAAAAGAAGAAGATTATTCTGAATTTATTAAAGAATATGAAAATACATACTTTAAAGAAGTGTATGATAAATTATCTTCAAAATATAAACTTGGTAGAGTTAGAATTTTATTAAAACAACCAAGATCCACACTAAGTTGGCATAGAGATCCTGAAGCAAGATTGCATATACCAATAATCACTAATCCGGGATGTATAATGGTTATAGATAATGTAGCACAGCATATGCCCGCTGATGGTTCAGTTTGGATTACAAATAATACAAAATATCATAATGCTTTTAATGGAGGTGAAGAAAATAGGATCCATTTAGTAGCTTGTGTTTTAGATCGTAAATTTAATTAATTTGAAAAAAATTTTTATTTCTTCTGATCATGCTGGATTTAATTTAAAAGAAACTATTAAAAATTTTCTTATTAAAAAAAAATATAATTTTGTTGATCTTGGTCCTAGAAATAATAGTAGAGTTGATTATCCTGATTATGCCCATTCAGTTGCTAAAAAAGTAAAAAAAAGTAAAAATTATAGGGGAATTTTAGTTTGTGGATCAGGCACAGGTATGAGTATTGCCGCAAATAAACATAAAAATATTAGAGCTGCTCAGTGCTATGATGCTAAATCAACTAAATTATCAAGATTGCATAATGATGCAAATATCATTACATTGGGAAGTAGACTATTATCAAAAAAAAATGCTTTAAATTGTGTAAGTATTTTTTTAAAAACAAAAT
>Ga0315339_1003266_pt1 | contig 11519 bp, 10 predicted proteins | sample ASW17metaG_FD_204514 | JGI IMG/M metagenome (GOLD analysis project Ga0315339, IMG submission 204514) | Ammonia-oxidizing marine archaeal communities from Pacific Ocean, United States - ASW #17 | ecosystem: Environmental > Aquatic > Marine > Oceanic | place: USA: California | collected 2016-12-05
CCTCGAGGTATAACGTAGTGATTGAATCTTAGTTTCTGTTCATGCTACTTCATATTATCATCTGGTAATTACACCACTCGAAATAAATAACGGATCTATTTCATTGCTTAAAATAACATACCTTTTGTTTAAAAGTGGCTTAAAGGGAATAATAATTTATCAGAAATTTAATAAAAATTTTATACCACTAAGAGTCCATCCAACTAGCGACGCCTATTTACAGGTTAAAAGAAATTTATTCAACTTTGAAAGTTTCTAAAAAGAATAACATTCACGCCATTTTTCTTTTTAATAAAAATCGTTAGAAACATAATGAGAGAAAAAATATTAAGTTATAGATTGTTACCTTAATAATTATATACATGGGACTAAATGTATTATCTAATTTTTGGTATTAAAAATGCTTTAAATTATGACCAGATAACAACTTAAACTCTTTTTCTTTTAGCAAACTATAATTGAGAAGTATAGGAAAACAGATCCGCTATTTATTAAGAACGCTATAAATAAAAAAACCCAAAGTAACAATTGTTACTTTGGGTTTATAATTGGTGCGGATGGAGAGACTTGAACTCTCACGGCCTAAGCCACAGCCCCCTCAAGGCTGCGTGTCTACCAATTCCACCACATCCGCATTTTTTAAAAATTTTATTACTCAGGTATTTGAGTTGAGGTATCTACTTCTACAGGTATTTCAACAGTTTCTTCAACGGTTAAATCAGAAAACACTTGGTCTTCAGACACTTTATTAGTAGATAAGTTACCAAGTACAAGACTTAATGCAAAAAAAGCAATTGCAAGGATAGCTGTAGTACGTGTCATAAAGTTACTCGCACCACCTGCACCAAATACTGTATTTGACGCACCTGAGCCAAATGAAGCACCCATACCTGCACCCTTCCCCTGTTGAATTAAAACAAAACCAACGAGAATAATTGAAACAACCAAATAAACAACTAACAGTATTTCATACATAAAATATACCTAATATTCCTTAGAAACTTACCCACTCTAATAGTAGAGCGGGCGAATAATACTGAAAAGAGGGGTAAACCACAAGACAATAACGCGACAATTTTAATGTTTTACTGTTTTAATAGTTTTATTGTCTACTTTTCAATCAAAATCGTGGATTATGCTTTTACATTATCAGCGATACGTTGTGCGTATTGTTGAACAAGATCTTCTTTTTCATCTGCTTCAACCATTACACGAAAAACTGGTTCAGTGCCGGATTTGCGCAACAACACGCGTCCTTTGCCTTCTAAAAGTGCTTCAATTACTTTTAGTTCAGCTAATACATCTTCATCTTTAAGCGGGTCTATTTCATTATTAAAACGAACACTAACTAAGACTTGAGGGTATTTTTTCATCCCTTGTCTAAGTTCATTTAACGACATTCTACTTCCTTGCATTGCGCTAATAACTTGCAAGCCAGATACAATACCATCCCCCGTTGGCAAATATTCAGAACATATAACATGGCCTGAGTTCTCTGAACCAATACACCAGCCATTTTTCTTCATCAATTCCATGACATGCCGATCACCTACGTTACTGCGATCAAAAGGAATGCCTAATGTTTTTAATGCTTGCTCAAGACCAAGATTAGACATAATAGTACCTACAGCCCCACCTTTAAGCTCGCCAGTGCGTAGTTTATTACGTGCGATAATGTACAGTAATTCATCGCCATCAAGCACATAACCCGTATGATCAACCATCATCACACGATCTCCATCACCATCAAAAGCGATACCAAAATCTGCTTGCTCTTTAACGACACGCTCTGAAAGTGCTTGCATACTAGTAGCACCACAATTAAGGTTTATATTAATACCATTTGGTTCTACCCCCATCGGTATCACTTTTGCACCTAATTCACTGATAACGAGTGGAGCGATGTGGTAGGTTGCACCATTTGCACAATCAACTACTATTTTAAAATTACTTAAATTATATTTATTAGGGAATGTACTTTTACAAAACTCAATATAACGACCAGCGGCATCATTAATACGGTAAGCCTTACCCAATTCACTAGAATCAACACACTTAAGTGGTTTATCAATTTCAGCTTCGATTTCTAGTTCTACTTCTTCCGATAATTTAATACCTTCATCAGAGAAAAACTTAATTCCATTATCATGGAACGGGTTATGAGAAGCACTAATAACAATTCCGGCAGTTGCACGAAATGTACGCGTTAAGTAAGCGACAGCAGGTGTAGGCATAGGCCCCATTAATACCGGTCGTAGACCTGCAGCAGTTAAACCCGCCTGTAATGCAGCCTCTAGCATATAACCTGAAATACGTGGATCTTTACCTATTAATACTTTTTTAGATCCAGTCTTAGCAAGCACACGCCCAGCAGCCCAACCTAATTTAAGTGCAAATTCAGGGGTAATCAAAGATTCGCCAACTTTGCCACGAATGCCATCAGTACCAAAATATCTTTTATTCATGTTTATCTTCTTATTGTTAGTGTAACTACCCAGATCGTCGACATTTGAGGCAATTTCTTCATTGAAGAATGCTCATTTAAACCACTAAACTGAGTTTTTCACCTTGAACTTAGCAAAAAATGGCTTAGCTCAGAGCATTTACAGTCTATTTTGTACAACACCTTTTAATTAAAAAAGTATTCTGAATAGTTACTCGTTAGTTAAAAGAATTAACTTCTTGTAGCACTTTAATGATGTCGATTGTTTCTGCGACATCATGTACTCGAATAATTTGCGATCCTTGCTGCATTGCGATTAACGCTCCCGCTAGACTCCCTGCGAGACGTTCATTTATATCACGATTTAGTAATTGGCCAAACATTGATTTTCGAGAAACCCCAGTTAATACAGGATAACCTAATGTAACAAATTGTTTTGTTGCCGCGAGTAATTCGAAATTATGTTTAAGTTGCTTACCAAAACCAAAACCGAGATCCAATATTATATTATCTTTTTTGATACCCGCATTGATACAACATTGAGTACGTTGCAATAAAAAGGTCTCAACTTCTGTCAATAAATCAGCATATTCGGGTGCTGTTTGCATTGATCGAGGCGCACCTTGCATGTGCATCAAACAAACAAGTACATTCGCGTCCGCTGCAGCCTGCAGTGCTCCCTCTTCCTGCAAAGCACGTACATCGTTAATAATATGTGCACCAGCATTAACAGCTTCTTTCATAACAATAGCTTTACTGGTATCAATTGAAATCCAGCAATCTAAAGATTGCGTTATTCTCTCAATCACCGGAATAACTCTATCTAACTCTTCTTGCGTAGCAACATCATCAGCCCCCGGACGAGTAGACTCTCCTCCAATATCAATAATTGTTGCACCTTGTTTAACCATCTTTGTCGCTTGTTGTAAGGCATTATCGATATTAGAAAACTGGCCTCCATCGGAAAAAGAATCAGGTGTTACGTTTAAGATCCCCATGACTTGAGGTGTGCTTAAATCTAATGTTTTATCACCGCTTCGTAAGTACATATTTATCTCACAGATAAAAAAACCTAAGCAAGCTTAGGTTTTCGGATAGTCATTGCTATAAAAAAGAGAGGGTTACTCTTTGTCTTCTTTATCTTCTTCTTTCTCAACGCTTTTATCTGTATTTTTATCTACATTAACAGATGATTTTTTGTCCATGTTAAAAGGCGTTTTATTAACTGTTGTTGGCTCTTGTGCTGTCTCTTTTTTGTCAGATTCAGCTTTATCATCCCAGTTAGAAGGTGCGCGTACTTCAACACGAGCCATTAAATCATCAACCTGCAAAGTATCAATCGTTTCATACTTCATGAGTGCATCTTTCATCGCATGCAGAATATCAATATTATCAGTTAACAACTGAAAAGCGCGATCATAGTTGCTTTCAATGAAGTTACATACTTCATCATCAATCAATTTACCAGTTTCATGAGACACTGTATTTGAGCGTAATGAGTTTGCTTCCGCGGTTAAGAGAATAGGACCTAATTTTTCCGAGAAACCCCATTCAGTGACCATTGCACGGGCAATCGCAGATGCTTGTTTAATATCTTGCGACGCACCTGTTGATACTTTGTCTTTACCGTAAATCAATTCTTCCGCAATTCGTCCGCCATAGGCGACAGAAATACTACTTTCAAGCTCTTGACGGTTTTGGCTAATTTGATCGCCTTCCGGTAAAAATTGCGTCACACCAAGTGCACGTCCACGTGGAATAATCGTTACTTTATGGATTGGGTGATGCTGTGGTACTAATTTAGCGACAATTGCATGACCTGCTTCATGGTAAGCCGTCGACTCTTTATCTTCTTCACGCATAACTAAGCTACGACGTTCAGATCCCATTAGGATTTTATCTCGTGCTTGTTCGAAATCTTCTTTCGTAATCGTACGCTTATTTGAACGCGCGGCAAATAATGCTGCTTCGTTCACTAAGTTTGCAAGATCTGCACCAGAGAAACCAGGTGTACCACGTGCAAGTATTTTCGCTTCAACATCATCAGCTAGCGGCACTTTACGCATATGGACATTTAGAATTTGCTCACGACCACGTACATCCGGTAAGCCAACTACAACTTGACGGTCGAAACGGCCTGGTCGTAATAGCGCGGCATCAAGTACATCAGGTCTATTCGTCGCAGCAACAACAATAATACCTTCATTACCTTCGAAACCATCCATCTCAACCAATAATTGGTTTAATGTTTGCTCACGCTCATCGTTACCACCACCAACACCACTGCCACGTTGGCGACCAACAGCATCAATTTCATCAATAAAAATAATACATGGCGCAGATTTTTTAGCTTGTTCGAACATATCACGTACTCGTGATGCACCAACACCAACAAACATTTCAACAAAGTCAGAACCAGAGATTGCAAAGAAAGGTACTTTTGCTTCACCAGCAATTGCTTTTGCCAGTAATGTTTTACCTGTACCCGGAGGGCCTACTAATAAAACACCCGTTGGAATACGTCCACCCAACTTTTGGAATTTAGTCGAATCTTTAAGATAATCAACTAATTCTTTAACGTCTTCTTTTGCTTCATCACAGCCTGCAACATCGGAAAACATGGTTTTAATTTGGTCTTCTCCCATCAATTTGGCTTTACTCTTACCAAATGACATTGCACCACCTTTTCCGCCACCTTGCATATTACGCATGAAAAAGACCCACACACCAATAAGCAAAAGCATTGGGAACCAAGAAACAAAAATAGAAGCGAGGAAGCTTGTTTCTTCCGGTGCCGTACCTTCCGTTTTTACATTATGCTTGATGAGATAATTCATTAAATCAAGGTCAGGTGCAGGGATATAAGTAACAAAAGGACTCTGATTTGTTTTAAGACCGCTGATCACTTGACCATCAATCTTAACCTGTTGAATTTGTCCTTGGCTAACTTCTTTATTAAAAGTAGTGTAATCCATTGCAGCTTGTTTACTATTATCTGTACCAAACCCTTGAAATAGGGACATTAGTACCACTGCGATAACCAACCACAATATTAGGTTTTTTGCCATGTCGTTCAAGATGTAAACCTCATGTTAATAAATAAAAATTCAATTGTTAGATTACTACAGTTTAAAAATAGTCGCCACTAGATAGTTGCCATAAAATGACGAACTTACCCAAATTTTATAAAGTTAATGTAAAATATTCAGGCATATACACACCGATTGCTTATCCTTTAAAACCTGTTGCGACTATATACACTTCACGTGAGCGTGCTCGAGACGATTCTGGTTTGCGAGTTTTAACGACTTTAAACATTTTTTTCACTGCTAGCATAAAGTTATCAAAATCCCCTCCCATGAAAACTTTAACGATAAAACTGCCATCTTTTACCAGTACATCGGTACACATTGCAAGTGCAAGCTCAACTAAATAAATAGATTTAGGCTGATCCATCGCTGCATTACCACTCATATTTGGTGCCATATCGGATAACACAACATCGACTTTATTATCGCCAATACGCGCTAACAAAGCATCCAATACTGCTTCATCACGAAAATCACCTTGTAGGAAATCAACACCCGCAATCGAATCCATCGCTAAAATATCGCAGGCGATCACCTTGCCTCTTAACCCAACAGTATCTACACACCATTGTGACCAGCTACCCGGTGCGGCTCCTAAATCTACTACAGTCATACCCGATTTAATAAGTTTATCTTTTTTATTTATTTCTTCGAGTTTAAATACAGCACGAGAGCGCAAGCCTAAGCGATTTGCCTCTTTTACATAAAAATCATTAACATGCTCTTGCATCCAACGTTTCGAGCTACCCGAGGAACTTTTCTTTAATACACCCGGTTTTGATTCGCCAGCGTTGACTTTTTTGCCCATGAATTTTTCTCGTATAGTTAGATACTCATGTTATTTAAAATGTGTTATCAGGTTCGAATTCGAACACCAGTACAGACGCAATAAAAAATAATGATTATTCTCATATCGAATAACGATTAAAAAATTAACCTGCTTAACGTTAATTCACCCAAAAGAGAATTAACATGGTTAATCGCTCAAAAGGGTTAATTTTATGCCTAGCATCTTGGAAAAAATATCTTTGCTGACTCCGCATTTTTAAATATCATGGGTATGAATAGTAAAAGGTATTATTTAAGGGTAGAATGACACGTTTTCAACCCTAAAATGAAAGAATTTGTATGAATTTATCAAATAAACAAAAGAAACACCTAAAAGGCTTAGCTCACTCGCTAAAACCTGTTGTGTTGCTTGGACAAAATGGTTTGACTGAAGGTGTACTTGCTGAAATTGAGAACGCTCTTAATTTTCATGAGTTAATCAAAGTTAAAATTGCAACTGATGATCGCGAAATGAAACAATTAATCATTGATGCAATTGTGCGCGAAACTGAAGCTATTAACGTAGCTAAAATTGGCCACATTGTAGTTTTATATCGTCAAAGTGAAGAGAAAAAAGTCGACTTACCTCGTAAATAATTTCTTTTTCTTCTATTAAAAAGCCCAGATAACCTGGGCTTTTTTGTATCTGATAGCTAATAAGGCTTTACTATACGATGTATTGTACTTTGATTATTTCATAATCGATAGCACCACCTGGTGTTTGGATAGTTGTTTCATCATCTACCATTTTTCCTATTAAACCACGTGCAATAGGCGAGCTTACTGAAATTAGGTTTAATTTAATATTCGCTTCATCATCACCTACGATTTTGTACGTTACTTCTTCATCAGTATCTACATTAACAATCGTAACAGTAGTACCAAAAATAACCTTACCATTATTAGCTAATTTACTAACGTCTATAACTTGTACATTTGAAAGCTTAGCTTCGATATCTTGAATACGCCCTTCACAAAAACCCTGTTGCTCACGGGCTGCATGATATTCTGCATTCTCTTTAAGATCCCCGTGTTCACGTGCTTCAGCGATTGATGAAACAATCTCAGGTCGGGTTACATTTTTTAATTGATCAAGTTCACTACGTAAAGAAGCGACGCCTGTTGCAGTCATTGGGTATTGAACCATGGAGTTTCACCTTAAATTTAAACAATTTGAAAAAAGCAGTTATTTTACGCTGAAATTTATTATTATGCCATTCTTAATAGGTTTATAGAGAAATATTATGTAGGAAAAGAGAGTAAGATCAAAGTAGGAAATTAATATAAATATTTTACTTTTTAATATCAAAATAAATGATTTTAATCACTCAATTATCCATTAATTTGTCAGATCAGTATTTATCATTGGATAGTGAAAAAATATTGTGCATATTTTCATAGAGTTGCCTAGCAACTTGCTCCTTTGGTTCACTTCTTAAGCTCAAAAAACATTCAAAAATAGGAATAATATTAAGTGGGGAGTTATTTTTTGTTGCTTGCTGATAAAGAGGCATATCGGGTGCATCAGTTTCTAATAGCAACACTTCTAATGGTAATTGAGCAAAAGTGTGGCGTGTTTTAGTTGAATTAGGATAAGTGATCACGCCACCGACTCCCAGTTTAAATCCAAGTTTAATAAATGAATGTGCGACTTCCAGACTACCAGAGAAAGCATGATAAACACCACCTTGGGTAAAATTATGTATTTGCAATAACTCTAAGATACGTCCCTGCTTTTTAACGCAATGTAAAATAATCGGTAATTTAAGTGACTGCGCAATATGAAGCTGCTGAATAAACACTGATTCTTGCTGTATTTGACTCGCTTGAGCAAACTTATCTAATCCAATTTCTCCCAATGCGACACATTTATGATCACGTGTTAGCAACATATCGTGCAAACGCGTTAAATCACTTGCTTTAAATGACGCTAAAAAATGTGGATGTAGCCCTAATGCATAATAAATAACCGGATAGCTATCCGCTATTTTTTTGATTGCGCTCCACCCACTTTCTTGCGTAGCAGGAATAAGTAATTTAGTCAGTTTAATCTGCGCTAGTAACAATAATAAATGCTCAAATTCAGCATTAAAACACGGAAAATCGAGATGACAGTGGCTATCAGTAAACATCAAGTACCTCGATTATTTTTATTGATTTTAGGAGGCTGAAAATTCAAGAACATCGCACCTAATATAATACCAGACCCTGTGATAGCCAATAAACCAAAGGGCTCTTGATATAAGAAGAAACCAATAATCGCGATCAATGGTAGCCGCATAAAATCAAGTGTCACAACAGTTGTCACCGTACTTGTGAGCATGGCCTTAGCCATACAAAAATGTGCAGATAACGCAGTTATCGCAATAATAATAATTCCCATCCATTGAGTCATCGTTGGATTTGTCCAATGAGGTATCATTAACACACCTGAAATAGGTAGTTGCACTAAACACATATAAAATAAAATAGTGAATGGGTGATTATGTTTTGCTAATAGCTTAGTACCACTGTGCGCAAAACCATAACAAATGGCAGCACCTAAGACAATCAATGAGGCATTATCAAAGAATGCTAAAGAGGGTTGGACGATCATTAACACGCCTATAAAGCCAACAATAATGGCACTTACTTTGACCAGTGTTAAGCGTTCTTTTAAAAATACGGAGGCAATAATAGCAGTCCAAAATGGCACGGTAAATTCAATAGCAAAAACCTGGGCAAGCGGTAATATTCCTAAACCAATAAACCACGCATATTGGCCCAAAAAATGAAAAATATTGCGTATTACGTGACCTTTAACTTGTGTGGTTTTAAAGTATTGTATTTTTTTAGAACAGAGGATAATTATAGTTACTACAATTAGACCAAGTAAACTTCTGAAAAACAGTACTTCAAAAGTATTAATTTGACCGCTTAACTCACGTCCAATAAGCGCCATCAAAGTAAATGACAGTATCGTCCCAGTCATCCATAGCAAGGTCTGTTTCATGGTCGCCTTTGATGAAAATGAAAAAAAATAACCTGAGTAATTGATAGATTAGGCTTTATTATATGCCAGTTATCAATCAAAATTTTTTATTCAGTTGTCACATCGAACACTGAGTCAAGGCACAGTCCGATGACCTTTCGAGCATTTAATAATTAGTTAGAAAGGTTCGATTGAGCCCGTTAGATCTTCAACTTTCTGCCTAGAATCAGTTCACCTTATAGCTTGCTGAATTTTGCATATTGAATGATAACGGGCATGGAATCTTAATGCTCTCTTGTTTTACGGAAATTAACCGCAGGGTAACGTTCAATAGCCAGGTTTAAATTAACCATTGTCGGAGCAACATAGGTAAGGTTATTACTGCCATCTAATGCGAGGTTATCATAAGCTTTCTTTTCAAATTCAGCCATTTTTTGCTCATCATCACTATCAACCCATAGTGCCGTCGCAACACTAATACCTTCATAAATAGCCTCTACTTTGTACTCTGATTTAAGACGTTGCACAACAACTTCAAACTGAAGTACGCCAACAGCACCTACGATTAAATCATTGCTTCGTAGTGGACGAAAAACCTGCACCGCGCCTTCTTCAGAAAGTTGCATTAACCCTTTTAGTAGTTGCTTTTGTTTAAGCGGATCTTGCAAACGAATACGTCTGAACATCTCCGGAGCAAAATTAGGAATACCCGTAAATTTAAGCGATTCACTTAAGGTGAAAGCATCCCCTATTTGAATTGTTCCGTGGTTATGCAAACCAATAATATCACCCGGATAAGCTTCTTCGGCAGCAGTTCTGTCGCCAGCCATAAAGGTAACGGCATCTGAAATACTGACCTTTTTGCCTGTACGAACATGTAGCATTTTCATGCCTTTTTCATATTTACCTGAACAAACACGCATAAAAGCAATACGGTCACGATGTTTTGGATCCATATTAGCTTGAATTTTAAAAATGAAACCAGAAAACTCTTCTTCCGTTGGTTCAACAACGCGCTCTTTAGCCATCCGCGCTAACGGTTTTGGCGCCCACTCAGTTAAACCATCAAGTACATGGTCAACACCAAAATTACCCAAGGCAGTACCAAAATAAACTGGCGTTAATTCGCCACTTAAAAATAGATCTAAATCAAATTCGTTAGAAGCGCCAACCACCAATTCCATTTCTTCACGTAAATCATCAGCATGAAGTGGTAACACTTTATCCAACTCAGGGTTATCAATTCCTTTAATAATACGTACTTCTTGAATGGTATGACCTTGACCGGTTGAGTATAAAATCACTTCATCACGTTGAATATGGTATACACCTTTAAACTCTTTACCCATGCCAATTGGCCAAGTAATGGGCGCACAGACGATATTTAAAACATCTTCAACTTCATCCATCAAATCAATTGGATCACGCGTATCACGATCGCACTTATTCATAAAAGTGATAATAGGCGTATCACGAAGGCGTGTTACTTCCATTAACTTAATCGTACGTTGCTCTACACCTTTAGCGGCATCAATGACCATCAAACAAGAATCAACCGCCGTTAATGTCCGGTAAGTATCTTCCGAGAAGTCTTCATGTCCTGGGGTATCAAGCAAATTTACAATTGAATTATTATAAGGGAATTGCATTACAGATGTAGTAATTGAAATACCACGCTCTTTTTCCATTTCCATCCAATCGGATTTAGCATGTTGTCCCGATTTTTTACCTTTAACCGTACCCGCTTTTTGTAACGCGTTTCCGAAAAGTAATACTTTTTCGGTAATAGTTGTTTTACCCGCATCAGGGTGAGAGATGATTGCGAATGTTCGTCTAGAGTTGACTTCCTCTAGGAATTTAGCGTCTGCCATGTTTTATATTCTCTTCATATGTATACATTTAGGTACACAAATAATTTTTAATAGGGATCGATTTTTTCGAATGAGCGCACTATAACAAATTAACATTAGCAATTCATTTATTATCAAAGCTTAAAAGTTAGATCTGGTGAATTCAATTTAAAGGCCACATTCAGTTAATATAATTTAAGTATGTGATCTAAATTTCGCGTAGGAAAAATGGCTTAATTAAATGGCCTAAAATTGCGTAGGAAAAATTGATGCGAACAAGGCGTTTGATTGAGTAATAGCCGGCTATTGGGATTGAAAATAACGACGTTATCGTCAAT
>Ga0315339_1003267_pt1 | contig 11516 bp, 11 predicted proteins | sample ASW17metaG_FD_204514 | JGI IMG/M metagenome (GOLD analysis project Ga0315339, IMG submission 204514) | Ammonia-oxidizing marine archaeal communities from Pacific Ocean, United States - ASW #17 | ecosystem: Environmental > Aquatic > Marine > Oceanic | place: USA: California | collected 2016-12-05
TTGCGCCCATTGTCCAATATTCCCCACTGCTGCCTCCCGTAGGAGTCTGGGCCGTGTCTCAGTCCCAGTGTGGCTGATCGTCCTCTCAGACCAGCTACGGATCGTCGGCTTGGTGAGCCTTTACCTCACCAACAACCTAATCCGACGCGGGCCCATCCAACAGCGATAAATCTTTCCCCCCAAATCATCGCTGATCTGGGGGCGTATGCGGTATTAGCCCCGGTTTCCCGGAGTTATTCCGTACTGCTGGGTAGGTACCCACGCGTTACTCACCCGTGCGCCACTTTCCACCAGACCGAAGTCTGGCTTCTCGTTCGACTTGCATGTGTTAAGCCTGCCGCCAGCGTTCGTTCTGAGCCAGGATCAAACTCTCATGTTTGATCGGGGCACCGGCTATGGTATCGCCGGTGCCTTATATCTGCCTGCACACAAACGTAGCAAGTGACTCGCCGCCACGGACTTTTGACCACAAGGGCCATCGGCCGTGATCGACAAGGTAACTTGCGATGCGCTTGCGCCGGCGTGTCTTCACGGTTACGCCGCCGCCCACGCATCCCTTCCTCTTCACGATGTCAAAGAGCCGGCCCGCACCCTCGCCGGCCAGCCGTTGTGGCCAACCGGTCCGAAGCGCAGGAACCGGGCTTATACGGCTCCCCCGGGTGCCTGTCAAACCCCCGTTGCGCGGGCCACAGGCCGGCGGCGTTTTCGGGGCACCATCGCCTGCGGAATCGGATACCATCGCACACCGGACGATGGCCTCACGGTGGGTGGTACGAGACGCGGCTCCGCTCGACGATGTTTGTGTAGACGACGCCACCTGCGGCTGGGCCCACATCGGTGTTTTGCGGGGGCTGGAAGCGGCGGGCATCGTCCCGGATGTGAATCTCTGTGGGACCTCGGTCGGCGCACGGGTTGGCGGGGCCTATTTGAGCGGCCATTTGGACGTGCTTGAGGAGTGGGCGCGCAACCTCAACAAGATTCGCATTCTCCGCTATCTTGATTTTAAACTGGGCGGCGGCTTCATCGACGGCGAGCGCCTGATAACATTGCTTAGGGATGACATCGGAGATCTCCGTATCGAGGATCTGAGCCCGTCATTCGCGACCATCGCCACTGAGCTCGCCGCGGGTCACAAAGTGTGGTTCCCGCAGCGGTTCCCTGGTCGAGGCGATGCGCGCGTCCTTCGCGATGCCGGAAGTGTTCCCGCCAGTCAAGGTGGACGGCGAGTGGCTGGTCGACGGCGCCCTGGTCAACCCGGCGCCTGTCTCCGTGTGCCGGGCCATGGGCGCGCGCATGGTTATCGCCATCAATCTCAGCGCCGATATCATCGGCAGGGCCGGCCACCCCGATGAGGCGCCACGCCGCCGGCATTTTGGCGCGGCGCTCGCGTGAACTCCGCCGTCCACCAATTGGTCACGGGCGCGCGAGACTGCCTTGAGGTATTCGGGGTCATGGTCTCTTCGCTCAACATTATTCAGGACCGGCTGAGCCAGAGCCGGCTCGCCCGGGATCCGTCCGACGTGCTGCTGGCGCCGCGCCTTAACCACGTCGGTTTGCTCGAATTCGACCGCCGTTGAATTGATCGACATCGCTTAGGCAGCGGTCGAAGCCACGATGCCGGCCCTCTGCGACGCTCTGCGCGTACTCAGCCACCATGCGGCGCCAACGGAGGCACGAGCGCCAGGATAGCGCCTAGAGATCGCCGTTGATGTAGCGTGGAAGATAGCACCCTGCGGCCCCCAGCACGATGGCGCCAAGCCCGAAGGCCGCGCCGGCACGCCACGGATTCCAAAGCATGCCGATCTGCCCGCCCAGCACCGGCCATCCGATCCGATCAGCGATAGGCGTCACGACTTGTTCCGCGATCAGAAAGCTGCTCCATCACGACCAGAAATCGACGAGCAGACCCCGCACCGTCGGGGCGGCAACGTAGAGGCCGCATCCGATAAAGGCCAGTACCGCCGCGATCGTGATGACGTAGAAGCCGATGATCATGCGGCCACCAGGTTGACGCTAAGCGTCCGACCCGCAGTGCCCAACGCGAGGGCGGGCCGCCGTGAGCGGCTCAGCTTTCGTTCATCGCCTTGCCGGTGCTCGCGTCGAACGTGTTCACACGGTTGGCGTGGAAATTCACCCCCACCTGCGAGCCGACCGCGATCGGCTGGTGCACGTCGAGGCTCACCACCACATGTTCGCGCCCCTTCAGCAGCTCGGCCCCACCGTCGATGGTGATGAAGGCGAAGATCACGCCGCCATACGGCTCAGTGAACTCAATGCGCCCGTCGAGCAGCGCGGTGCCGGGCTCAGCGAGAGCGACATCCTCGGGCCGGATGCCGAAGATGACGGGACCGCGACCCGCGACCTCGCCGCCGTTCTGGAAGGGTTTGCCGGCGATGGTCGCGCCGTCGGCCGAGAGCTCGCCACGAACGAAATTGATGCTCGGGCTGCCAATGAAGTCGGCCACGAACTCGTTGGTTGGGTGCTCATAGATATTGACGGGATCCGCGACCTGCTGGATTAGCCCCTTGTCCATGACCGCAATCCGGTCCGACAGGATCAACGCCTCCGCCTGATCGTGGGTGACGTACACCGTGGTGACCTTGTTACGCTGGTGCAGTCGTTTAAGCTCCGTGCGCATCTGTTCGCGCAACTTTAGATCGAGGTTGGAGAGCGGCTCGTCCATCAGATAGCACAGCGGGTCACGCACCATCGCGCGCCCCAGCGCCACGCGCTGACGTTGCCCACCTGAGAGTTTCGATGGCTTGCGATGCAGCAGTTCCTCAATGTCAAGCATTTTGGCCGTTTCTCGGGCCCGCTCAGCCGCAGCGGACTTTGTCATACCGCGCACAGTGAGGTTCAGCGTCATGTTCTCCAGCGCCGTCATGTGCGGATAGAGCGCATAACTCTGGAAGACCATGGCGATGTCGCGATCGCCCGGATCAATGTTGGTCACGTCACGATCGTTGATCGAGATGGTCCCCGCCGTCGGCTCCTCAAGGCCGGCGATCAGACGCAAGGTCGTCGTCTTGCCACACCCCGACGGGCCCAACAGCGTGATAAATTCACCCTGTCGAATATCAAGATCAATATTTTTGACGGCTTCCGTCCCGTCAGCGAAGGTTTTTTTCAAATCCCTGAGCAGAACCGTCATGGCGTTTCCCTGTATCTCGTGCCCCGCCCCGCAACCGCGGCCTTCCGGCACACATATCACGGGGGCCTCGTGTCGACAACAGCCGACGCTCGGGTCGGCCACGCCCTCGAACCGAAAGAAGTCTGAGGCCGATCATCATCAAGGCGCCTGCGGGCACCCCGATTTCGCGACTGCTACTTTACGGCGCCGAGCGCTAGGCCGCGGATCATGTGGCGCTGCAACAGGAATACCACGATCACCACGGGGATCAGCTGCATGATGACCGCGCTGCTGATCGTCCCCCACAGCACGTTATAGAGATCCACCATCTTAAAAACCTGGATCTGCGCGGTGACAGCGTGCGACTGGGTTAGATACATCGCGAACAACAACTCGTTCCAGTCAAACACGAAAGTGAAGATCGCCGTGACCGCGATGCCGGGCAACGAGATCGGCAAAATGATCCGCCAAATGACTGCCATCCAACTGAGTCCGTCCAGCCGTGCCGCTTCCTCAATCTCTCGTGGCAGATCGAGAAAAAAGCTGCGCAGCAGCCACACCGCAAACGGCAACCCAAAACCGACATAGATAATGATCATCCCGATATGGGTATCCATCAGGCCGGTTCGCTGGAACATCATGAAGTAGGGAAGGATAATAACCATCCCCGGCAGGAACCTGAGCGAGAGAATCACCAGCGAGAGCGTATCGGCCCCGCGCAGCTTCATACGCGCAAGCGCATAGGAGCAAAACACCGCCAACAACATGGTAATCGTGGTCGCCGTGACAACAATGATCAGACTATTGAGCAGTCCGTGTCCGAACTTGAAGCGGCCGAACGCCTCGAAGTAATGCTCCCAGGTCGGCTCGAACGACCATACCGGCACTTTTTGGTTGATCAGTTTGGTCGGCTTGATCGAGGTCAGGGTAATCCAGTAGAGCGGCGCCAAGTAGATCGCGACGACAAACACCGCGAGGACGTCAAGGGCCTTTCTCAGAGGAGTCCGGGGCATTAGGCCGCCGCCGGGGCCGCGCGTCGCGTCTCTTTTTCCTGGCGATAAAGCACGCGAAGGAAGCTGACGACGACGATGTTGATGGCGATGAGCAGCAGGAACCCGTAGGCCGCCATGATGCCCAGTCGCCCGGCCTGGAACTGCGAGTACATATTGACGCTAGCCAGCAACGACGAGGTCCCCGGCCCGCCTCGAGTTATCACCCAAGCGAGATCGAAGACCCGGATCGCGTCGACCAGCCGCAGCAGCACGACGACCGTGACGACCGGCCAGATCAGTGGCAAGACGATGCGCCGCGTGTAGGTCCAGCCGCGTACACGGTCAAGGCGCGCGGCCTCCACCACTTCGGTCGAAATTCCCTGCATGCCGGCCAGCAGAATCAGCGTGACAAACGGCGTCCATTGCCAGATGTCGGTGATCATCAGCGATATCAGCGACGACTCGGGCATGGTGTGCCAAGTGTAGCGGGCGAAGCCGGCGGATGTGATCAGGTAGTTGATGATCCCGCTGATCGGCTCGTACATGAACCGCCACGTGAGACCCATGGCCACCGGCGAAATAAACACCGGGATGACGATCAGTGTGCGCAGGATGCCAACCCCACGCATGGTCGAATCCAACAATACCGCCAGCATATAGCCGAGCAAAAGTTGGATCGAAACAGTGACCGTACACCATAGGCCGGTCAGCCACATCGTCTTCCAGAACGTCTGGTCTTTTGTCAGCAAGAAATCGAAATTGCGAAAGCCGATCCACTTGCCAGCGGCCGGGTTGAATAGATTCTCTACTCGAAACGCCATCATCCCCGCCCATATAAGCGGGTAGATCGACAGTATGAACAAAATGACCAGAGTAGGGGTCACCAATAGCAGTGCTACCCGCCGCTCCGGCAGGCGACGTGGGTACGACGACGCCGCCGCCGTACCCACGTTTTCCCTAGATGGCACTCCGGTCATACAGATCGTTTATCTTAAGAACGCACAGATGGCGTTGACGTTAGTCGTAGTACCCGCCGTCAGACATGATCTGCGTGACACCTTCGTCCATAGCTTTGAGCGCCTCGTCCCGATTCTTCTCGCCAACCACGACGGCCGTCGCTTCATTGCCAACGAGATCGAAGCAAGCGAAGTTTTCCGGGATCCACGGCAAGCCGGGGGTCCCCTTCGCGAAGGACTTCTTGAGGCCAGAGAAGTAGGGCTGATGACTAGCGTACTTATCCAATAGCGACAGCCGCGTCGGCTGACCCGTGTTGGTACAAAAAGCCTCACCAATACGAGTGTCTGTGTAGTCGGCCGAATTTACGTGTTTGATCCACTCAAACGCTGCGGCTTGATCTTCACCCGAGGTGTTCACGTAGAACGAGAAGCCGCCCATTAACGGTTTGTTATCGCTTCCGGGCCTCGTGCCTTTGGGAACGATCTCAGTACCAAAGACGTCCGCGAACTCGGTGTACTCGGAATCAGTGAGGATCGAGGTTCCCCACTCGAACGGCGCGAAAACGGCTGTGCCATTCGCAAGTGCTTGGTTGGCCTCGTCATCAGCCGCATTCAGCGTGACCGGATGGCGATACTCCATAAGCCGGATCAGGATATCTATGGTTTCGTGGCCGATATCAGTATTGAACTGCGGGTGATAACCGCCCGGCGACATGCTATCGAATGCCTCACCTCCGAGCGTCTTCAGGATCTGATAGAACTCGAACCCCATATAAAGGCCACGCCGACCTGTACCGATAAAGCCGTACTGGTCCTCGTCCGGACGGTGCAACGCCTTGGCAACTTCGATGGCCTCTTCCCATGTCCCTGGATACTCGGTGATACCCGCTTCCTCAAACTTGTCCTTGCGGTAATAACCAAGCTTACAGTTGCCATCCCAGGTCAGGCCATAGCACTCACCATCGGGTGTTTGCGGCCAATTGTACCCGTCGAGGATATTCTGAGGTACGTCGCTCATGTAATCCTTGGCCCACCCCGGGTCGGCCGCCAATGTCGGCCCAAAGCTTTCACATGCTTTAATACCCTGTAGCGCGGACCACTGCATTGCATCAGCTATGGCGGCGTTAAAGGAAGACGACTTTGACGCGGCGCGCATTTGGATCTTCGTGTAGCCCTCACCGACGGGCTCGTCGATCAGTTCAATCTCAACATTCGGGAACCGCTCAAGAAAGGTCGGAATGGTCGCAGCCGGGGGAATTCCCCAGCGCTGCCCGGCGAAGGTGATGCACGTCACTTTGCCTGTGAGCTTGTCGTCGGTGTACCAACCTGGGCCGTGCGTATCGGCGCCCGCGGCGCGGGCCTCTCGCAAGTTACTGGTGACCGCCGCTCCCGCGGCCATCGCCGCTGAGGTCTGAAGCAAGCGCCGCCGCGTAATCTTGGCGCGCATGTCTTTAGCCTGCGCCATCGTCCGTTTGTATACGGTCTCGTTGTCCATACCCATATGGTACCTCCTCCCAATACTCGTCTCCGACCGGCCGCACACCCGTCGCCGAGAGTACGCACCCCCCGGACCCATCAGTGCCGCTGCAGCCAGATGGCGCAACAATTACATTTGCTCTAGCCCCCTGTCCACAATGATCGCCCCCCGGCGGTGCACCACCGGGGGGCGAAAATCATGAGGCGCGACGAACGTCAGTCGTCGTAGTAGCCGCCGTCAGCCATCACCTGCCTGCAGCCCTCGTCCGCAGCCTTAAGCGCGTCCTCTGGACTCTTCTCGCCGACGATGGCCGCCGTCACCTCGTTGCCGACCAGATCGGCAAGCGTAAACGTCTCCGGCACCCACACGAAGCCCGGCGTCCCCTTCGCGAAGGATTTTTTGAGACCGGAGAAGTACGGCTGATGCGAGGTGTACTTGTCGAGCAGCGACAACCGCGCCGGCTGTCCCGTGTTCGTCGCAAAGGCCTCACCGATGCGCGTATCCGTGTAGTCGCCGGCGTTCAGGTGCTTCACCCACTCAAACGCCGCCTCCTTATCGGTGCCCGAGGTGTTTACATAATTAGCGAACCCGCCCATCAATGGCCGATGGTCGCTGCCGGGGATTGAACCTTTGGGGCAGATCTCCGTACCAAAAACGTCCGCAAACTCGGTGAACTCGGGGTCGGTCAGAATCGAGGTGCCCCATTCCATGGGCGCGTACACGGCGGTGCCGTTGGCGAGCGCCTGGTTGGCCTCGTCGTCCGCCGCGTTCAGCGTTACCGGGTGGCGATACTCCATGAGCCGCAGCAAGAGAGCCATGGATTGGTGACCGATCTCGGTATCAAACTGCGGGTTATAACCACCCGGCTCCAACTTATCGAACCAATCGCCGCCGAGCGACCTGATGATCGCGTACAGCTCGAGACCGGCATATAGCCCGCGCCGCGCCGTGCTGATAAATCCGTATTCGTCCTTGTCCGGCCGGTGCAATGCCTTGGCGGCCTCGATCGCCTCTTCCCAGGTCTCCGGCACCTTGGTGATGCCGGCTTCGGCGAACTTGTCCTTGCGATAATAGCCGAGCTTGCAGTTACCATCCCACGACAGCCCGTAGGTATCGCCGCTTGCATCCTGTGGCAGGCGATACCCATTGGTGATGATCGGCGGCACGTCGTTGAAGTAATCCTCGGCGTAGCCGGGATCGGCGGCCAACAGCGGCTCGAAGGACTCCATCGCGCCAATCTGGCCGAGCGCCGACCACTGGTTCGAATCGGCGATCGCGGTGTTGTACGACGACGACTTCGACGCCGCTCGCATCTGGATCTTCGTATAGCCCTCACCGACAGGCTCATCAATCAGCTCGATCTCGACGTTGGGAAACCGCTCAAGGAAGGTCGGAATCGTCGCCGCCGGCGGCAGGCCCCAGCGCTGGCCGGAGAAGGTGATGCACGTCACTTTGCCTGTGAGCTTATCGTCGGTGTACCAGCCCGGGCCGTGCGTATCGGCGCCCGCAGCGCGGGCCTCTCTCAAGTTACTGGTGACCGCCGCTCCCGCGGCCATCGCCGCTGAGGTCTGAAGCAAGCGCCGTCGCGTAATCTTGGCGCGCGTGCTCGTCGCTCGCGCCATCGTTTGTTTGTAAAGTGTTTCCTTGTCTGTACTCACAGTATCCTCCCAATCTGATTCCGTGACCCCGCCTCCGAGGTCGCCCAGAGTCGACTATTTCCAGCACCGCGCAGAGCGGCCGCCGCTCGTGGCGTAACAACAACTACTATCCACACCGGCCCGTGTCCACAGTGATGCTGATGACGCCGCGCCCCGTATCACGGTCAACCACCTACGATCCTTCAACCGAGGCACTGAGTTCACGCCGGTACGCGGCCGGGGCAAATAAGGTGGAAACGATAGCCGAATTGCGCTAAGCCGGGGCGAGGCTTCTGGCGGTCGGAAAAAGTTTTGGGGAGGGACGCGGTTTAATGGCTGACCTCAAGGTCACGGGAATTCAGAAATACTACGGAGACGTCCACGCCGTGCGCGGCGTCGACCTTACCGTCGCCGATGGTGAATTCGCAGTTCTCGTGGGGCCATCGGGGTGCGGCAAGAGTACGCTATTGCGCGTGGTCGCCGGGTTGGAAGAGGTCAGCGAGGGGACGGTCGAGATCGGTGGACGCGTGGTCAACGACGTCCGGCCCAAGGACCGGGACATCGCCATGGTGTTCCAGAACTACGCACTCTATCCCTACATGTCGGTATTTGAGAACATCGCCTTCGGGCTGCGAGTGCGCAAGACCCCAGAAGCCGAGATACGTCAGCGCGTCCAGCAGGTGACCGAGCTTCTGGGGATATCCGAATTGCTGACCCGACTCCCACGCCAGCTTTCCGGCGGCCAACGGCAGCGGGTGGCGATGGGGCGCGCGCTGGTGCGCGACGCCACCCTCTATCTGTTCGACGAGCCGCTCAGCAATCTCGATGCGCAGCTGCGCGACGAGATGCGGACCGAGATGAAGCGGCTTCACCAAGATATCCGCAAAACCATGGTCTATGTCACCCACGATCAGGTCGAAGCGATGACACTCGCCGACCGGATCGTGCTCCTCAACGAGGGGAAGATCGAACAACACGGCGAACCGATGGAGCTGTACGAACGGCCAGCTACCCGCTTCGTGGCCGGCTTCCTCGGCTCCCCGCAGATGAACTTCCTCGACAGCGAGCTCGTCGAGGCGAACGGCGGACTCGCTGTCAAGCTTGGTGCTGACGTCGTGCTCGCCCTGCCGGCGGCGCAAAGCGACAGCACGAAGTCGCACGCCGGCCGACGCGTAATCCTGGGCGTACGCCCGGAGCATATGAGCAAGGCACGCGGCGAGCCGCGGCCGGAGGCGGCGGTGCTGCCGATCACCGTCGCGCTGGTCGAGCCGACGGGCTCGCGGGCCTATGTCAACTTCGATCTCGCCGGCACGTCGGTGCTCGCCGAACTCGAGCCCGGCGATGTGCATGGACCTGGTGAAGACCTGACGCTACACGTGGACATGAGCCGTGCCGTGCTGATCGACCCCGCGACCGACCGCGTGCTCGCTTAGCGCCTGCGGCCAGGTCGGTGGCCTCAGTCGAACAGGGCGTCGATTTCCGCTTGAGAAATTTTTTCGGCTGAACTATTGGGCTTGGCCGGCGCGTCGTCGGTTGGCGGATCATCGTGAGGGGCCACGGCCGGCTCTGGCGCACACAGGATCGGGGCGACCGCCGGTTCAGACGCTGTGGCGGCAATCGGGACCGGGACCTCGTCGGGCCATGGGGCCACGACGGGCGTTGTGTCAGCGCTCGTATCTTCCCCGGTCGGGGCGAACATCGAGTCAACATCGCCCTGTGTGACGCCCTCGTGGGGCGGCTCGTCGGCAAGACCATCGGCAGCGCCGAGCAGCCTGCCGAGCCAATCGTCGATGAAGGTGAGGGTCTGCACCACCTTGCTGATACGCTGTCCGGTGACGTCCTGAAACGAGCAGGCCTCGTCGACTTCCGACTTGGCCTCGGCATTCGAGAAGTAGGCGCTCATGATCGTCTCGGCCGCCTCCATGATCATGTTGGTGGCCTCCTCGGTGGCCCGGACAATCGCGTCGAGCTCCTTGCCGGCGCGCGGGATGCGGTTCGACGTGATCTCCTTGGGTCGCGCGCCCCCGATTTTGAGGCGTGCCTGCTTGGTGTGGTCGGCGAGGCTCTTGATCTCTCCATACATGGTGGTGTCGATCGACACGGAGTAGTTCTCCATGCATTTGATGAGGACCTCGGCGATCGAAGCGACATCCGTGATGTGTGGCCGGATAGCGGTCCTCGGAGCGCAGAAGATCTGCGAGATCGGAGAGATTGCTGGAGAGTTTTTCGACTTGCATCGGACAATGACTCACTGCGGCCCGCGTCGGTTGAGCATCCTTCGGAATGCTGAAAATCACGTTAATGTCGGCCCGGTCGGCCGCTTGCTGGGTCACGAGGTCTTGGGTATATAGGACCCGTCGCGATTCTCGTTGAACGAGTGAGCACAGTCCGCGCTGCTCGCCGGCGCAGGTACAAGTGTGACGCGACGGCGAGGGCAACCTGCGGGCGAGAGCCGACGGCTAGGTGCGGGTGCTAGGCCCGATGCGCGGGTGGAACGGGGATCGCGTCCGATGCGGGTGATTCGGTATGGGCGAGATGCTTCCGCGGCGCTCGACGGTGCGGTCTTCGCCATCGGCAATTTCGACGGAATCCATTCCGGTCACCGGGCACTTATCGGTCGGGCCAACGACCTGGCACGGGCCAAGGGAGCGCCGCTCGGCGTGCTGACCTTCGAGCCCCATCCGCGTAGCGTGCTAGGGGCCAACATGGAGCCATTTCGACTGACCTCATTTCGCGGCAAGGTACGAGAGGTTGGCGCCCTTGGGGCCGATGTCCTGGTTGCCCTCCGCTTCAATATGGAGCTTGCGCGGGTGAGCGCGGAGAATTTCTTGCGCGACATCGTCGTCGGCCAACTACGCGCCAGTCATCTCGTGGTCGGCTACGATTTCGTTTTCGGCCACAAGCGCTCAGGCAACGCGGCGCTACTGCGCCATTTGGCCGCCACGGTCGGCTTCGGCCTGACCGTCGTCGATCCGGTTGGCAACGGTGGCGAGGTGTTCGCGTCCGGCAGGGTGCGCGCGGCGCTGCGCGATGGCGATGTTCTTTTGGCGGCCCGCGTGTTGGGCCGGCGATGGGAAATCGAGGGCCGAGTGCGCGCGGGCGAGCGGCGCGGGCGGGCGCTCGGCTTCCCGACCATCAATCTCGACCTGGCGGACTACGTGCGGCCGCGCCTCGGTATCTATGCCGCGCGGGTGGCGCTGACGGACGACGCGGAGCCGCCGTGGCGCGATGCCGTCACCTACATCGGGTCGCGGCCGACGTTCGATGGTGAAAACGTGGTCCCAGAGACACACATCCTGGACTTCGACGGCGATCTTTATGCGC
>Ga0315339_1003268_pt1 | contig 11509 bp, 16 predicted proteins | sample ASW17metaG_FD_204514 | JGI IMG/M metagenome (GOLD analysis project Ga0315339, IMG submission 204514) | Ammonia-oxidizing marine archaeal communities from Pacific Ocean, United States - ASW #17 | ecosystem: Environmental > Aquatic > Marine > Oceanic | place: USA: California | collected 2016-12-05
TATCGACGAGGCGATTGCCCTTAAGTAGCCCGCGAAGTCGACCCTTCGATTTTGATCAATCGCTGGCTGCCGTCCTTGTTCTGGTAGATCATCACTTTCAGTCCTTGGCGACGGGCTTTCTCCTGATAATCATCGAGCAATTCGACCGTTCGCTGTTTTTTCAACAAATCATTACTTAGCAATTGCTCAAATCCTTCGCGCGTCACCATCCCCAACTGTTCGCCCTGAAAATAAACGGCATAAGCCCGCACACTCCGGTCTTCCCCGTTCTCATCTGGATCCCCTTCTTCGCCCTGACGGCGCTCCCGCGTATAGGTTAATCCGAATCCAATGAGATTGGCTAAAACGACAGTGAGATCACTCACCCAGATCGCCGTCGTCAACATGGAGAAGATCCACAAAGGCAGCAGACAGACCAACATCAAGCTAGTTATAAAGAAAAAAACCAGACGAAAGCGGTCGAGCCCCAACCCCTGGCGTTTGCGCCCCAGCATAAGGGAGATCTCGATGAGCGTGCCGGTAAAGAAACAAGCAAACAGCACTAATGCCAACGTTTCTTGCACAGGCTATACAGTCTCAGGAAAATCGTAAAAACGAGCCTCTAAATCCGCCGTGTCGATTGCCCTGCCAACCGCAATACCCCGACAGCGATTGCGTGGTATTTGCTCCCGACGCAAATGCCATGCACCAGCAATGCAGCGACTCGGCGCTATGCCCCATTGCCCATTGACCCGCCAAGGCACTGGGCATCCTTCGATTAGCTTACTCATGGCATTTATATTGAAGGCGACAAGCCCCCGCGTCAAGAGCCGTTGCCGCAATAAAACATGCAACCTATATTGCTCTCGAGCATACCGAGAAAGGAATGTCCGATGACAATCGTCGATACACACTGCCATACAGGAATTCACAAATACGAACCCGTCCAAACCTTGCTCTTCCATATGGAACGCGCACAGGTCGGCAAGGCCGTGCTCATTCAACACGGCGGTGAAACCGACAACAGCTACCACGTCGAGTGCTTGCAACAACACCCTGGTCGTTTCGCCGCGGCGATGGCTGTCGAGCCCGAGGACGACGGCACCCAGATTCGCCATTGGGCAGCACGAGGTATTATCGGTATTCGCCTTTCGGCGACTTCGCGAGCCCAGCACGCCGATCCCCTTGTCCAATGGAGAACGGCGGCCGAGCTCGACCTAGTCGTCAGTGCCCCGGCTACTCCCCCCGCCCTTCTCGGTGACGAATTCACCGAAGTACTGCGTACTTTTCCAAATCTTTCGGTTGTAATCGAACACCTCGCCGGCGTCGGCAGCAAAGCCGAACCACCCTATGAGGAATACGTGCGTGCCCTCGCCCTCGCCGAATACCCAAACCTCTCGATCAAACTACCCGGTTTCGGTGAATTTTGTGCGTTGCCGCATCCGTTCAGCGACGTTCCTCCGTTGGCCGAGATGGCCATCGAAGCTTTTGGCCCAAGTCGGGTGATGTGGGGCAGTGATTGGCCTCCGGTCAGTTCGCGCGAAGGTTACGACCACTCTTTGAGCTTCCCTATGGAACATCTTTCTTCACTGAGCGATGATGAACGAGCCTGGATATTTGGTGAGACAGCACTCGAAGTGTGGCGTTTTTAACACCCGCTCCACCTATCCATAAACGAATCTGAAGTTTGATCAGACCTTGCCATATGTAATTTATATCTCGATAATGTACAGGATCTTAGCCAGGTAAAATATCTTCTCTTGCCGATGAAGAAGTATATAATTACCCTTGTTGTATCTGTGCTGAGTCTCCCGTTGTCTTCGCGATTTGGCGAATCGCATTCCGAGGTCTTTCGATTTGCAAAAAACATATCCTGGTTATAGACGACGAAATGGTCGTTACCCAGGTTTTGGCGCAATTGCTGATTCGCTGCTCCGACAAGGTTACCATTGCACTTAATGGCCAACAAGGCATTGAGCTGTTCCGCGCCGATCCCGCCGATTTGGTCATTGTCGATACATAGGCTTGAAGTAAACGGTATCCAGGTCATCCGCACGCTAAAAGCGGAAAAGCCCGCAACCAAGTTTCATCGCTATTTCGGGAGGGTCCCTGCACGATGAAGGGAATCGCCTGCCGGAAGCGCTAGAGTTAGGTGCCGGTTACACTTTTGGCAAACCGATCGACAATAAGGAACTGCTCGAAACCAGCGAAACCTTGCTCGGGGTCTGAAGGCAATCAGTGGATATTGGCTTCGATACAATCGGCAACGCCACACTGATTTGCTACGATAAAGGTCCTGTCCTGACGACTGACCCTTGGTTAGGGGCCAGTGCCTATTTCGGCAGTTGGATCCTCAAACACCCCATTCCAGAAGAACAGTTGCAAGCCATTAGCGAATGTAAATTCGTCTGGCTCTCCCACGGCCACCCGGATCACCTGCATTCCGCATGGCTGGACCAGATGGTCGGCAAGACTATCCTCCTTCCCGACCACGTGGGACGACGGATAGAAGGCAGCCTCAGCGAAAAAGGCCATGTTGTAAAGATTTTGCCGGACCGACAATGGGTCGCGCTTTCCGATCGAATTCGCGTCTGCTGCATCGCCGATTATAATCAAGACGCCGTTTTGCTTATCGACGTCAATGGCCGCCTGCTCTTCAATATGAACGACGCAGGTGACCAAGGTTGGGCTAAATCAGTCAAGAAGATTATCCGAGGCTACGATACCAGCTTCCTGCTCAAGGGCAGCGGCTTGGCGGATATGGCCAACTTCTATGACGAGGACGGCGATTTCATGGCCCCGATCATCCTGCCATCCGGTCCTTTCCTCGCCAACCTCGCTGACAGTTTCGGCGTCACGCATTTTATTCCCTTCAGTTCCAACCACTACAACCAGCGTAGCGATTCAGCATGGGCCGAAGAGTACAGCACTTCCTACGAAGATTATCGCATCGGCTTCTCATCCGAGCAATGCCAGATCCTACCGCCTTTTATTCGCTACGACTGCGCCAATGATACTTTTACAGAAATAGCGGTCACCGCTATCGAGTCGATCGTTGAAGCTCCGGAAAAATTCGGCGACGATTGGAGCGCCCCCGTAGACAAAGGGGACTTTGCCAAGATCGAGCGTTATTTCCACTCGATCTCCCATCTATTCGATTTTCTGGATTTTATTAACTTCAGAGTGGGGGGCCAGGATCACCATATCAGCTTCAACAAAGAAAAATTCCGCCGGGGTGTGACCTTTGGAGCCCCACGAAATTCGCTGATGACCTGTATCGAATACGAAATTTTCGACGATATGCTGATTGGCAATTTCATGAAAACAACACTGCACGGCAAATGGAGCGAGAGCAAATTATACCCCGAGTTCGGTCCCTATATCACCAAATATGCCGACAATGGTCATGCAAAATACAAAATTGAACTGAGATCCTACATGGAACAATATCGGCGCAGAGCACCGCTTGAATTCCTTATGCACCGCCTAGAGTTCCATACCAAAAACACCTTCCGCAATTATGTAACGCACGATTCGCGGCTATACAGCATCGTTCGCGGCCTCTACCACCGACACGCCTAAACCCTCTCCGCACCGCACCAGCCCCAGCGCCAAACCCGTCCACAGCCAATACGTCATGCGCATCGTCGGCTCGTTCAAAATATCCCAAGTCAGCATGTTGACGGCCAGACTGATATATCCCACAAGATAAGCCCAGAGCAAATCCTTACCCGCCCCATCTACCGCCCGCAGCCAAGCTCGTAACACCACGAAGAAGATAGCAACCATCAAAATCAGACGGCTTATTAGCCCCAAGATCCCTGTTTCGGCGAGAAACATCAGATACATATTCTCAGTTGTGTGTTCGCCGAATTCCCTCACCATGTAGTTTTCGCTATATCTATAGCGTTCGAATTCCCTGGTAAATGTTCCGAAACCGACCCCTAATAGCGGATGCTCCGCGAGAATATTGCCCACAGTATAGTACTGGGCGATGCGAAAGCGCTCGGTATATTCTAATAGGGAACCATACTCGTAGACTTTACGGTCCCCCCGAATCGTAACCGTCTGTGGCTGCAGAATCTCACTCCAGCGCTGCTGGACTTCCTGCAATACACTATCGACCTTCGCATTTCGCGAAAAAAATGCCCCTAACGCCACTATCGCAATAATAACGAGCCCGCCATAGAGCTTGCCCCGGGTATTACGCACAAGCGCCGGTCCGAGTTTCTTCAGCCAAGGCACCATTAACAAACAGCACAAAAGCGTCGCCACCTGCGTACCGCGCGTCTGTGTCAATAGTATCACCGACACAAAGAGAGCGCAGACGATACCCCAAGCAATCTTGAACCACACTCGCTGCAAAACCGAAAAGATCCACACAGCCAAAGGCAGTAATAGCATCGCGTATGTCGCGGTAGCCACCGTATGGCCAAAAGGTCCCATCGCTCGATGACTGGTGTGATACGGACTATACATGCGCTGAACTGCGTCCCAAAATGGCTCTTGCTCGACAAAGGGGTAGAACACTGTATAGCTCACTGCGCACCCCCCCACCAAGGCAATAAAAAATGCCGCCCGGCGAATTACCTCCCAAGACGTGCAATACTGAACCACCAGTAGACACAAAACACCACCGGTAACATTGTAATACCCCCACTTACTCAACCCCGTCAAGGCGTAATTCGCGCCGAGGAGGCTGAGCAAAGCGACCGCAAGATATAAGCCCAGTAAACGATCGATAGGGGTTCGCAGGACCGGCTTAGAATATTTGACGATATCGAAGGAACACAAACAACAAGCGCTTCCGGCCAGGAAAAAGGGAAGGTACTTAACCAGTGAGAACATTGGAGGCCCGTCGAGACTTTGCGATTGAAAATAATAAAAAGGCACTAAGGATATATAGGCGAATAATATCGCCAATAAGACCCAGATTATTTGTTCTGTCTGTTTGTAGAATCTCAACGAAATCCTCATGCCCGTTTATTCATCTATTCGCTGTAAAAAAAGGACTGTAATGTTTCTACAGTCCCCTATAAGTATCTATGGTGCCGAAGCGGGGACTCGAACCCCGACGTCCGAAGGCACTGCCGCATCAAAGCGCTCGTTAGCAACCTTTTAACATCTAATATATCAACTACTTACGACTCAACTTCATAATCATCAATCACTCAGCCAATGGACAAAGTTAAGCTCTGTTTAGTTCATGTCAACTCCGATTTTAGTGGAGTTGTACGCTTCGATGAATACTTTATGGAGACCCAGGGCTACCCCGCGCTCTGCCGCTCTACAGGTATCAGCTGCGCTAGCCACATCCTCAGCCGCTTGCAGATGATCAGGAGCCATGTAGGCGTAGCGCATCGTTACGCGAATATCCCGATGCCCCATGAGTTTGGCCACGGTCCTAAGATCTACGTCCTTCATCACCAGATGACTGACGAAGGTATGGCGTAGATCATGAAATCGGATATGCTTACCCAGTTTCGCTCGCCGAACAGCGCCATCAAAGCCGTTGCGTATAGATTTACGTCCTTCACCATCGGGCTTAGCGAATACATAGGACTCGTCCCTACCGCCGGTGATATTCCGCAGCATGGTCATTAGGATCTCTCGGACAAGGGTATTCATCGGAATATAACGGATATCGTGATTCTTCGACTTCCGCACCATAACAAGCCCTTTGTCCCCTGTATCGAAGTCAATATCTCGCCATTGTAAGTTCAACAATTCGCCGCGGCGTAAGCCCGTATGGAGAGCCACAATCACTTACAGGTTTAATATGGGCCGGACAGAGGTTGAGGAGTTGCCCTATTTCTTCCCCACGCAGAAACTCGACCTCTGCAGCTTCCTCCCGCTGTTGACCTACCCCCCAAGCAGTATTCACCTCCAGGTATTCCCCATCGTCCGCTTTAGGCAGCATGTTCTTGAGACAGGACAAAGCTCGATTCAGTGTGCCAGGTTTGACGCCAGCAGCTTTGCGCATTGCGACATATTGTTCGACGTCGCGTCTTTTGATTTTACCGATGTCCTTCTCGCCAAAATAGGCCTTCAGATGATTCATACTATAAGTGTCGCGGAGGTGAATCGACGGCTGCTTCTTGACCTTCGACCAATTCCACAGATACTCATCTCCAAAAACATTAAATGGCCGCGTTGTGTGCTCCTTCTTCCTTCGCACTTCACCTCTAAGCGCATCGGCCTTACGCGTCAGGCGCCACTCCTGGGCCAAGCCGAGCCGATGGATAGACTTCTACTCGCGGATTTGCCGACAGGTCTGAGGGTCAGGATAATTAACCTCGGTAATGTAGCCCTCAGCACCGGCCCTGCGACAGATGCCGGGCTCCATGCGGTCTCCTTTTTGTTGGCCATTACGCAACCCTCCTTTCTTTTTGTGCATCCTTGTAGGCGCGAAGGTTCGCCAGGATAACCTGAACTGGCTCCCGACGACAAGCCTTCAGCGGACGCTCCCGCAGGGCGGAGTTCTGGTATTTCAACCTTTTCTCCATGTTATTTGCTTTGGGATTGGGGATCATCGAGGGTGTCTTGATAGATGAGGATGCAGAAAAAAGCGTCCCAGTTATAACGGCAATGTCTGCAATTTTCAGTTTGGCCCTAAGTATGCCTTCCTTGGCGGTTCACACCAGACGCTTGCATGATATAGACAAGTCGGGATGGTGGGTGTTGTTATGGTTTATGCCCATCATCGGTTGGATCCCACTTTTCGTATGGTTAATCAAGTTAGGGACAACCGGGCCTAACCGTTTTGGAGCCGATCCCAAGGAAGATGTTTGAGGGAGTGAGGAGGGGGTATAACTGTTAAGCCTCAATCAGCTCTAACTCAGGCGTGCCATGCTCCGCTGCCGCAAGATCGTAGACGAGCGCCTGGACGATGTCTTGGATGCCTTTAACGAAAACGGCGAAGAGCACGCATTCGATCATTGGCTATCTCGGGCAACCAAGGCGAACCACCTTGCCACCCGCGGCGGACGAAGGCGGAGCCCCCCCGAGGCAGCGCGCGCAACGCCCCACCGCCCCGGCCATAGGCTTGGATGGCCGGGAGCTTTTATTTTGATGACGTGATCGCAGTCACAGAATATCAAGGCCCGTGGCCATAGGTTATCTTACAAAACCACTGTTCACGCCAAGCGACCATGCCCTAAGGTTTTTTCACTCACATCTCAATAAATGAGCCCCAATGAACAGCCGTACACTCACGTTACTCGTCGCAGTAATGCGCTACATACCCCCAACGTCCGAGCCCTCAAATGGGTTGAGTATGACGGCCGCATACCGGTAAACGCGGTTATGGTTGATGAGGGCACAGAAGATGCCGTTGTTTGTCGTGCGACGAAGGGAAGTCGTTCACGCGTTGGGCTATTTGGCGACAAGGGATTTTGCATCACCATCGGTTTAGTTGGGTTTCAATATATTTATTCGAAAGACGATGGGTTTCATATATTGGTCGATACCTCTGAGCCAGAGATTATTGAGTTGGAATTGATGATGGAGGAAACGTATACCTAGGCAGAGTATCAAGCGGCTACTGATGGTATGTATACCTAGGCGGGGTGCGATTGGCGCAACAGGTTTAGTGCAAGATGATTGAGAGACGCAGTTATACATTATGGTCCAACAGCAAAACGTTGGGTGATCTGATTCCGACGGTACGCGGCGACGGCCAGGTGCTGGAGCGGGCGGGGTGAATATCGTCAATCGCATTTGCCCGCGTTTTGGGCATCAATGCCGCCGGCGGCACATATACCGTCGCCGATACTCACCCAGAAGTAACCCGTAGACTGATTGAACGGACCATACGTATATTCAACACACTTCTTACATTCATCGCAGTCATCGTTATTCCTATAACTGCCAGTTGTGGTCTCTCCCCCTAAAGCAGTACCATTTGGAATGATAGAAACAGGGCACTATTTTGAGGTCGGAAGGAGTCCGATCATGAAAGAAAAACGTTTCACTGAAGAGCAAATCGTCTTTGCCTTGCGGCAAGTAAAAAGCGGCGTGCCGTTGTCGCCGGGGCCGACATAATTGGAATAGGCCGCGGCTTTGTGCTCCGCGTTTTTGTGGAAGTAGATGTTACACAGGTTCATTTTCTTGTAGCTTGGCGCCCTAGAAAAGATACGCGTGTTGGTCCCCGCCTTATTATCAATGTTCCTTGGCGTTTGGGGGCCGAACCCTTTACAGATGCCCGCATTCTCTTGCGCCTGTGTGCCGGGACTACCGTTATCTCCTCGCCCTTTCGTCAATTCCCAATACCTCGCGCAGATGCGCCGCCGCCTTGCCGATCAACTCGGTCCGGTCGGCCTGTTCCCGCCCCTCGTAGACGATGGAGATACAGCCATTGTAGTTGGCCCTTTGGAGTAGGCGGGCGATGCGTTCGCAATCGAGCACCTCCTCGCGTCCACCGGCGATCTGGTAGATCTTGCAGCGCACGTATCCCGCGTGGGGCAGCGTCTGAGCCATGTAGTCGTAGATATCTACTTCCGGATCGGCGTCGCCTGAGGCGCCCGGGGAACCGCGCCACTGTCCGGTATCCATGATGAAGGAGAGGTTGGCGTGGTCGACATCCCGGATGATGCGCAGCACGTCGGGCCCGGTGGAGGCGAGGTTGCGGTTGTCGTGGTTCTGCAGGGCGACGACGACGCCCCGCTCCTTTCCATAGTCGCAGACCTCGCGCAGGCACCGGGCCAGCGCCGCAAACATTGGGTCGCGCCCCTCGGTCTCGAAGGTGTGCCAGCCGAACACGCGAATCAGCGGCGCGCCGAGGACGAGTGCCATATCGACGGCCGACTTGGCCTCTTCGATCTTGGCCCGCTGAAAATCGTCGTCGCCAGCGAAGCCACCGGCCACCCCCAGGTAGCCGATGGGTAGACCGAGGTCGAGGCATTGGCGCTTGATGCCGAGCAGGTAGGCGGTATCGGCCGACGCAAAGGCCCGCTGGTGAAAGTCAAGGCAGTCGAGCCGCAGGTTGTGACACGTCTGGATGAAGTCTTCGACGCCGATCTCGGCGCCTTTGAAGCTGAGGTAATTACAGCCGATTTTGATCATCGTTCCCCCTCGGATCCTGCAGACTAGACCTGATGGGCGTGGCCGATCCATTCCAGTTAGTCCGGTCGGCTTTCTCCATGCAGTTACGAACCGCTTATTGCGATGAGCGGGCTACAGCGTGCTGAGTAAAAACCTAAAAAAGCCTCCATGACCTCCTTGGTTACAGACCGAAATGCGCCCGCATGCTCTTTACGATTATTTTCTCTTCCTTCCTCAACGACTCCAGTTTATAAGCTTCTTCGGATAGCCGATCTTTGTATGCTTCGTGGGGCAATCCGCCTTTGCCTGTTTCATTGAAATAGGCCGCAAACTGATACCTCTGAAAGATATTCATCCGGGGATAGTCTTCTGTCCACACGGCTGCATCGTGCAGCACATTGGTAGCAAATACAAGTATATCACCGGCCTGCATCGGTAAGGTGAGCGATACCGGCGGATAATCGCCGACGTTAAGGTCTGACGGAGTTTGGAAAGCGGATTTATGGCTGCCGGGAATCAGGCAAAACCCCGTTCCTTCCGGAACATCCGCTAGGGCCACCCAGGTAGCAAGATGGCTGCAATAGATCTCACTGCCGGCGACTTGGTAGTCGTTTTGGGGATTGCGGAAGCCGGGTGGGAATTTAAAGCCGCTATCGTCGCGGTGGAAACTTTGATGATCTTCGTCCCCCGACTGAGCCTTGACCATTTGGGTGAAATTGCAATGAAACAGCCGCGGCGCCCCCATCGACATTCCGGCGAAGACCCGGATAATCTGCGGGTCACAGTTAAACTCTTGGAACAGGCTATGCCCATACTGAATATGGTCCAGATGCGTCTTATACGGCTCCTAGCGGTAGCGACATACCGACTTTGGCACTTCCGCAGATCAACGGCCAGCCAGTGATTAATCACCTCAAGCATGGCTACCAACCGATCCGGCTTTATCACCCCTTTTAAATGCAGATACCCATGAAGATCAAACTGCCATTTTTCCTCTTCCGTCAACGGATTTGCATACGCGGATGCCATAATATGCCTTTAATCTTACCAACCGGTAAATGCCGAATAAATCGAAATTCAATATAAGGTATATCACAATCTATTAGATAGGACCATGGCAAACACTGTATGGGAATTAGAATAGTCAAGAGGAGACGAGAAAGGCTCAACCGCGTGAACATTAGCCTGAGAGAAAGGTAACAAGCCCGCGCCAACCTGGCAATTATTTAAGAAGGAGATAAAATCGATGGAGACTTTATGGAGACCCAATAAAACCGGCAATAAAAAGGACTTACACCGATTAATGTAAGTCCTTGTAAATATTAATGGTGCCGAAGCGGGGACTCGAACCCCGACGCCCGAAGGCACTGCCCCCTCAAGACAGCGTGTCTACCAGTTTCACCACTTCGGCATGAAGAATAATGCTGCGCTTGTTATTGCGTTCCGCCGGTCTCTTCCGCGGCAGCTGGCGCTTCTTCATTGACCGGCTCGTCAAGCAGGGAACCCGCTTCGCCCAGCGGCGCCGGAATAACGGGCAAACTGCCCTCTTCCATCACCCGCTGGGTGGCCGTCGTTTGCGCGGTTACCGCCGTTTGAAAGGCAACCGACTGCACCAGACAGCTAACGATAAAGGCCGTGGCCAGGATCGCCGTGGCTTTGGTCAGAAATGTGGACGCCGTGCGGCCGCCCAAGACCGAAGACGAAGACATGCCACCGCCGATAGACCCAGCCAGGCCGCCTCCCTTGCCCGCCTGTAGGAGCACAGTCAAGACGAGTAGCAGGCAAATCAGTATATGAACAATCGTAAATAGTATTTCAATCATGATTTATTTAATTTAAGGTCAAAGGGCTGCCTTCACAATAGCGGCAAAACTCTCCGCGGCAAGGGCAGCGCCTCCGATTAAACCCCCATCGATATTATCTTGTGAAAAAAGTTCGGCCGCGTTATCCGGCTTGACGCTGCCACCGTATTGGATCCGCTGTCCTGCCGCGACCTCGGCCCCTAGCTGTTCAGCAACAAAATTGCGCATCATCGCGTGTGCTTCTTCGGCTTGCGCGGCGGTAGCCGTCACGCCGGTGCCAATGGCCCAAACCGGCTCATAAGCCCAAACTACATCAACCACCTCATAAGCCTCCAGCTCCGCCAGCGCTCCACCGACCTGGCCGAGCACGACCTCTTCGATCCGGCCAGCTTCTCGCTCAGCCAGGGTTTCCCCAACGCAAACGATCGGCCGTAGCCCAGCCTTTAACGCACGAATCAGCTTGCGGTTGACCCATTCATCGGTCTCGCCAAAATATTGCCGCCGCTCAGAATGGCCCAAAATTACGTACGTGCAGCCCGCCGCCAAAATCATTCCAGCGGATAGCTCGCCAGTAAAAGCACCCTCCCCCTCCCAGTGCATATTCTGTGCCCCAAGACCAATCGCGCTGCCTTCCAACGCGGCGTGCACGGCTTGCAGGCTGGTCGCGGGTGGGCAAAGTGCGGTTT
>Ga0315339_1003270_pt1 | contig 11507 bp, 13 predicted proteins | sample ASW17metaG_FD_204514 | JGI IMG/M metagenome (GOLD analysis project Ga0315339, IMG submission 204514) | Ammonia-oxidizing marine archaeal communities from Pacific Ocean, United States - ASW #17 | ecosystem: Environmental > Aquatic > Marine > Oceanic | place: USA: California | collected 2016-12-05
CGCCCGCCCCCTATTCGTTCGAGCAATTCGCCGAAGATGCGTACGCCCTGCTTCAAGCACTGGGCATCACGCGCACCCATTTCGTCGGCCTGTCGAACGGCGGCATGATCGCGCAGACCCTCGTGCTGGCGCACCCCGAAGTTATCCACAGCCTCGTGCTGTGTGACACCACCAGCCGTCCACCGCCTCCGGCCATCCCGATCTGGGAAGAACGTGCCGTGACCGCCCTCTCCCAGGGGATGGAGCCCATCGTCCAGACCACGATCGACCGCTGGTTCAACCCCGAAGCCCGCGCACGCGACCCGGAAACTGTCGCCCGCTTCGCGGAGTTGATTCGCACGACATCGCCTGAAGCCTATGCCGCCTGTTGTCGCGCCATCCAGAAGGTCGACCTGACGGATCGCATCCACGCCATTGACGTCCCGACCCTCTTGCTCGTGGGCTCCGAGGATCTCGGCACCCTCGTCGAGGAACACGAGATCATTAGTGACCGCATCAAAGGCTCGGAGCTCGTGGTGTTCCAGGGCGCCGCGCATCTGGCGAACCTCTGCGCCCCAGAGGAATTCAACGCCCGCCTTTCGGCTTTCCTCGACGAAAATTCTCACACCTGAGGTGAAGGAGAATTTGGTCCCGGAGCCGTCGCCGGTCGCGGGGGCCCGGGTTTGGCATGGCCCGGACATGGCCGCACGCAGCGAGCGTTGGACCTACCGGCTCACTGATGGAGATATCGCTGAACTCGATCTGGCCGTCGAACAGACAAAGGCGCTCGGCATCAACGTGGTGGACATCAGACGCGCAAACTTTCCTCTTCCTAGGCTGGAAGAAACGCTGCGTCGGGTCCGAGACGACCTGCTGCACGGCGTGGGTTTCGCGGTCATCCGTGGAATTCTCGTCGATCGCTACGGCATCCGGGAGACCGCGATCGCCTATTTCGGTCTCGGGTCTCACCTGGGGGAAGCGGTATCGCAGAACGCCAAAGGCCATGCACTCGGGCACGTCTGCGATTTAGGCTTCGGCGACAGCCTGTGGGAGGTTCCCACGGCGCGCGGCTACCAGACCGGGGAGAAACTGATATTCCACACTGACGCCCCGGACTTGGTTGGATTGCTGTGTTTGCGGACCGCGAAAGCCGGGGGACTGAGTCGAATTGCCAGCACCAGCACCATCTTCAACGCGCTGCTTGAGACCCGCCCCGACCTGCTGCGGCCGTTGATGGAGCCGATCTATCGCGACCGGCGCGATGAAATTCCGGAAGGACGCAAACCCTGGTACCGGCTGCCGGTCTTCAACCTGCACGAGGGGGGGCGGCTGACGAACTATGTCCGCAGCGTCATTCAAAAGGCGCAACGTTTTCCGGAAGCGCCCCGTCTAACCGATGAACTGGTCGAGGCGATGGATCTGTGGGACCGCAGCGCGGCCGATCCAGCCGTGTATCTGGAGCTCGAGTTCGAACCCGGCGACATTTAGTTTCTCTGCAACCACTACATCACGCATTCCAGAACGGCCTATGAGGATTACCCTGAGCCCGACAAAAACGGCATCTCCTGCGTCTGTGGCTAGCCTGCGATGAAGGCCCGTCCTTGCCACCCCCCTACGACGAATTCATGGGCAAGACAGCGTCAGGTCGTCCCAACGGCTATCTGATGCCGGGCGTCCAACTCAGCGCCCCCCTCGACATCGAATACGGCGGACCAGAAGACCGCACTGAACCCTAAACCTGGTCAGACTGCGTTTAGGCCTCAAAAAGTTTTTGCCACCGAGGACACAGAGGACGCCGAGATCACTGAGGGATCTCGCAGGCGTAATGGTTCGTCCGTAAAATTTCACGAACCGGCAATTTGAACATTTGGTGTGTTTAATAAGGCGCATAGCGCCTCGACAAAATTACCGCCCAATTTCCCTGCGATTAGCTGTGTAGCTAGGTGCTAGTTGAGGCCATCGAGAACGATCCCTCTGTGATCTCGGTGTCCTCTGTGTCCTCGGTGGCAAAAAACTACCGCCAAGCACCGTACTTCTGACGTCGAAAGCCCGCTCAGGCCACCATTTCGCCGGCATACTCCGCCTCGAGGGCTTTCAGACCCCGCTCGATTTCGGCCTGGCGTTCGTCGCCGTCATAGGCGTCGCCGGCGAAGATCGCCTGGATCACTCGGCGGCCGAGTTTCAGCATTATATCCCGATCGTCGACCTCCGGCCGCTCGGGAATGCGCAGGATGGTGTCGTGCGTGTAGGTATGGATCACGCCACTGTCACGCTTTTTGTCGGCCGGTTGTGGCACGCGGGTCTCGCTGTGTGCGCCGTTCCGCAAAATGCGCCGCATGCGGACCACCCCCTCGTCGCTGGCGCCGCGATGTTCGAGGCCGTGAATCGCAATGTCGCGCTGGCCGATTTGGGCCTCGTAGTCGCCGGGGGTGCGCTGCTTTTCCTCGTAAGGCCGCTCGCCAGTCTGGCCAAAGAAATCCACGCTGTTGTCGCCGCACTCTTCCGGCTTACCCAGACCATCGGGGTCAATGTTGGCGTTGTAGTGGCGGAAACCCAAAATCCAGCAGTGCGTATCGTCAATCGGCACCGTCCAGCGCGTGATGCTGGCGCGGCCGAAGTACTTCTCCTGATTTGCATCCTCCCAGAGGGCCGCGACCTGTCCTAGGTTAGGCGCCAGGAAGTGATTGCTGCGCACCCAGACCATGTCTCCGACGCGTCGGCAGTTGATGTAGTACATGCCGTCGTCGAGCTCGCCGAAGTCCACGGTTGGCATATTCCCCCAGGCTTCCGTGAATTGAACGTTGGTCAGGTTCGTGTGGAGGAACACGGCGTGGACCGGATCCATGAAGTTCTCGGCCACCTGCAGCCAATTGCAGGGATGGTGGATGGAGTACGGCACCAATTTGTTGCCGCGCGGCCATTCGAAGGTATCGAGAATGGGGAAATCGGGCTTTTCTTCGGGCGGGCCCAAATAGGCGAAGACCAGGCCATTGTATTCGATGGCCGGATAGGCCCCATGGTAGAAGCTCTCTTTGAGCTTGGACTCCGGGGGCTCGCCGGGTGTCTCGAGGATGCGGCCGTCGACGTCGAACAGCCAGCCATGGTAGCAGCAGCGAATGCCGTGGTCCGCCACGATCCCGTATTCGAGTGATGTCCCGCGATGGCTGCAGTGTTTGTGCAGCACGCCGACCTGCCCGGATTTATCCTTGAAGACGACGAGATCCTCGCCCAGAATTCGGGTGGCATACGGCAGGTCCGTTAGGTTGCTGGAGAGTGCGATGGGGTGCCAGAACTTGCGCAGGTACTCGCCGCCCTTGGTTCTGGGTCCGACGTGCGTGAGCTCGGGATCTTCGGACGGGACTTCGCTGAGGAAGTAACCTGCAAATGGTTCGTTGGGTACTTTTTCCTGCACACTCATGCCGCCTACTCCCTTGTTCCGTGCCTTGAGCTGGCGAATTCGATTCGGTTGGCCACTTGGATCATCCTCAAAGGTTCAGCCCCAAAAGGCCTAAGCCAATACAATCCGTCTAGATTATCATGAAATTTCGGTGAGTTGATGCCGGTCTACGCAATAATTTGCGCTGGACACTTGCGGTTGCGGCGCCGCTACGCCAAAAAGGGCCGCGGAACCAAATAGAGCCACGGAAATTGCCAAGGATTGCGCCAGTCGCCCTCTGGTATAGATTTTAACAAAGACGATCATTCCCGCGCAGGAGAGTGCATGGCAGTCGAAACGATGCAGTTACGCATCCGCCAGATCACCAATGAGGCGGAGGGTATCAACACGTTCGAATTCGTTGATCCCGACGGCAAAGACCTGCCGGAGTTTGCCGCGGGATCACATATTGATGTGCACATCCCGGAGGGATTTGTCCGCCAGTACTCCCTCTGCAACGATCCACGGGAACGGCACCGCTATGTCGTCGGTGTCCTGAACGACCCGAACAGCACCGGCGGATCACGCAGCATGCACGAGAACGTCCGTGCCGGTGATCTGATCACTGTTTCACAGCCTCGAAACAACTTCCCCGTCATCGAAGATGCCAAGCATCACCTGCTTGTTGCCGGCGGCATCGGTGTCACCCCGATGATAGCGATGATCGAGCAGTTGAAGACCATGAACGCCGATTTCACGATGCACTACTGCACCAAATCCGAGGAACAGACAGCATTTCGTGGACGACTGGTTGAGCTCGCAGCGGCAGGCCGGGTCGTCAACCACTACGACGGTGGTGACCCGTCGAAGGGGCTGGATATTGCCGGCTTGCTCAAAGATCGCGAAGACGGGACGCATCTCTACTACTGCGGTCCGAGCGGATTCATGCGGGCCACCAAGGAAGGATCCGCGCACTGGCCATCTGAGACCGCCCATTTCGAATATTTCGCGCCGGTGGCCATTGAGAAATCGGCTGGCGATGCCGCCGCCAATCTCACTGACGGCGAGTTCCAGGTCACCATTTCGAGCACCGGCGCGGCCTACAGCATCCCCAAGGATCAATCGATCGTCGACGTGCTCCGGGAACACGGAATCGACGTCGATACATCGTGTGAAGCGGGCACGTGCGGGACCTGCAAGACCCACTATCTCGAAGGCGAGCCGGATCACAACGACTTTGTGCTGACGGACGCGGAACAGAAAGAATGGGTGATGATTTGCTGCGCCCGCTCCAAGTCTCAGAATATCGTCCTCGATTTGTAATCCCGGCGGGCCGACGGGCCCCACGGACGGCGAGCCAGGGGTAATCATCGCAGGACATGGCCGACGAAGCCTTTAAGGAGCTGACCGTTCTTGTCGCGGAAGACAGCGACTATTATCGGCGCCTGATCGTTACGAACCTGAAGGCCATGGGCGTGGGCACGACGGAAGAGGCAACCAACGGAGAAGACGCCTTCGAACTTCAGCAGAGGAGATCAGTGGGTCTTGCGCTGGTCGACTGGGTCATGGAGCCCATGGACGGGCTCGAACTCACCCGCAAGGTCCGCCGCGACCCACGCAGCGCTGACCGCGAGCTGCCGATCATCATGATCACGGCGCATACCGATGAAGAACGCGTCTTTGGGGCGCGCGACGCCAGCGTCGCCGAAATTCTCACGAAACCGATTACCGCCGAAAGTTTGTATAGCCGGATGTACTCAGCCGTCATGCACCCTCGGCCTTTCATTGACGGCGATAACTATGCCGGCCCCGAACGGCGGCAAGGCGAGCAAGCGTAGCGGAGCAAGCAGGACGATGGCGTAGCCCAACAAACTCAGGGACAAGACTGGACCAATCCCCACCAAACTCGATCTTTCTGTCGTTCAGCGCGTCAAAAGGGAAGTTGCTGCCTTCAATGCCGAAGTGGAAAGTGAACTCGGAGACAGGATCGCCGAGATCCAGGAACTCTCAATGGACGCGCACGGGTTGATGCGTGATTCGGACCGGAGAAAGACCTTCTATGGTTTTGTTCACAGGCTATGGGGGGATGCACCGTCAGTGGGTCATCCGCTGCTGGGACGAGCAGCTGAATTGCTTTGCCTGTTGTTAGGAAACGATGACGATCACGACTCCCAACAAGTCGCGATCCTGGAGCATCATGTGGCCGCCATCACCTCCACCTGGGGGAATCGGAACCAGGGCGATCGTCTTGCAGAAGCACTCATCCGGACGCTGGGGAGTCCACGCAAAAATACAAACCTTAGTTGAGTCGCTTTCACAAATTTCGGTGTGGGGCGTCCGGGATAAAACACGGAGGTAAGTATGGTTTCGTTCACGGAGATTGTCGCCAAAGCAGAACAGCGCCTGGGCAAGTCCAATTTGAACGAGCGCCTGCCCAAGTTGAAGTCGGCACGAGAGCTGACGGCGATGGCGGACGACCGTTATCTGTCGTTGATGTGTCTCCGGATCTTCCGGGCCGGCCTCAAGCACAGCATGGTCGATGCCAAGTGGCCCGCCTTCGAAGACGTGTTCCTGGATTTTGATCCGCGACGCGTCCGCATGATGAGCGACGAGGACCTCGAAGCCTGCCTCGGCAACAAGCAGCTCATCCGTCACTGGGGAAAGCTCAAATCGGTGCGCGAGAACGCTATCGCCATGATCAACCTGATCGACTCGAGGTCGAATGGATTCGGCAGCTATCTGGCGGACTGGCCGGGCGATCAGATCGTCGAGCTGTGGTTCGACATCGCCAAGCGGTTCAGCCAGATGGGCGGAAATTCGGGGCCCTATTTCTTGCGCATGGCCGGCAAGGACGCGTTCATGCTGACGCCGCACGTCATCAAGTCTCTCAATGAATGGGGCGCTTATTCCGGCGACGGCAAAGGAAAAGGTGAGCAGCGCAAGGTCCAAACTGTGCTCAACGACTGGGCCGCCGAAAGCATTCTCCCCCTCGCCCACATCAGCATGATCCTCGCCCAGACCGTCGACTGATCACTGAGGCTTAGAGATACGGAGAGATCGAGACAACTTAGCGGTGCCGGATCTGGGCGAAGTCCTGCTCCGGCACCGTAGTTACTGAGCAAGCATCCCCCCGAGATCGGGGGAGGCTAGGTGGGGGCGACGAACTTGAACAAATGCATAGATTTCAAGGTGCAACTCCTCATTCCGTAGCTTGAGCTCCGCCCATCCCCACATTGAGCAGCCCCACGACATCATCTGTCGTGCGCACGTCACCGATGACTTGAATGACGGCCTTCAGCGTCGCGTTGTGTTCTTCGTCCGTTCGGGTGGCGTTGGCGTCCGCGACGAACACGACCTTGTAGTTCATCATCATGGCGTCCCGCGCCGTCGACTCGCAGCAGACATTGGTCAGGGTCCCCGTGACGATGATCGTATCCACGCCCGTCTTCTTCAGATGCGCATCGAGATCGCAGCCGTCCGGCAGCATGGCGCTATAGCGTGTCTTGTGCAGCGCCACGTCTGCGGGCTGAACATCCATATCGGCGTGAATGGGATATCCGGGGGAGTCCGGCGCCGATTCAGTAATCATGCGCTCAGCGAATTCACCGGACGCCATTACCCCGTACCAAGCCGTCCACTCGGGTATAAAGCTGTGCTGCGTCCAATAAACCTTCCCGCCGCCCTGCCGTAGGGCCGCGGCAAGGCGGTTGATGTTGCCCACGATATCCCGCGAATACGGTACTTCGAGGAATCCGCCTGGCTCGAGAAAATAGGTCTGCATGTCGATGACCACGAGCGCCGTCCGTGCGGGATCGAGAGAGTCGAATACGTCGACCCGCCCCCGGCGGGCTCGAGGCTTTGCCAGAATTTCTTCAGGAATATCGATCTTGTGCATGAAGGCCTCCGCGGCGCCAAGTGGGCACTAATGTTGCGCCCAAGAAGGCCGCTCATCAAGTGATTGAGTTCGTATCGGCGACAGGTCCGCTCAAACACCCGAATTCGGTAAAACCGGCATAGTTGGCGGCCGTCGAGGTGACCATGAGAGTCACGCTGATCGAGATAAAGATGGAACTACCCATGTTCCGCAACTTGTGGAACACGGCCGACGCTTCTGCAAAGTCCCGGTTGGGCAGGGACGAAAACGCGATCATCGTCGCTGGAACGAAAATAATGCCGGTCCCGAAACCTTGCAGACAATTCGTCCAGGCAACATCCCAGAGCGTCATATTCATATCGAGTTGCGCCATACCGAGGCCGGCATCGGAGATCGTCATCGACCAATAGGCGCAGTTGCCCGACACCCCACTTCTTCTCCATGCAGCGTGCGAGGTGGTCGACGCCATCGACGACGGCCTTCATTCGGTCGAAGTCAGATTGCGACGCCATCACACACCTCGCCGTTGCAGCATTCGGTAAGAACGCGATGACACCTTCCACATTGTTCATGACCATGGACTGCAATTGGTCTGGTAACTGCACCGCACCAATCACAAACGACAAACCCCGAGTCAGGTTCGTGTTGAGGTTGTAAAACCCCAAATCCGCCAATGGCGCCATCGCCTATGGTCTCGGGAAATACCGCCGCTGGCGCGCCGCTAACAGTCGGCGCCGCCAGTGGCGATTTCCCTATAGGCGATTTCACCAGCGGCGGTGGCTTTTCCGCCGCTAAACCGCCAGTGAGATATTTCAGCGGCGGAAGGTCCAAAAGACGACTCAGGGTTGTAAAACTCATATCAAACTGCACCCGGCGCTTTACTCAACGCCACCCGAACGCTCTTGCGCATCTTGTGGTCGTCATTCTCGATCTCCTCGACATAAAGAAGTCCGCTCGCGAACCATGCTTTCAATATCTGGTTAGCGGCGTTTTTCGACTTGTTGTACGGCGCATCCATCAAAACTTGGCCAACCCATGTTTTGGGTGTCTGTGACCATGGGCCATAGAAAACGTTCGGGCGGATGCCTCTTTGGATACTGTTGAGGATTTCACCAATCACGGGCACCGTCAGACCTTCAAAAGCGTCCGGTGGCGTCCAGCGCCGTAGGACGCCCATCTGATCGCCCGGCCCTAAATCACCGTTTTCAAGATCGATGGAAACGCGCTCGCACCACTCGGCATCTTCCTATGGCGGGCGCATGTTTGCCTTGGCATTGTCGATTCGGACAAACCACGCCCGGCGGTTCTTTTCGACGTTGAACGCCTCGGCTTCCTGCGAAGTCATGGGTGTGATGGTGCGGGCCGAACGCACTGCCGCTGCCAAGGATGACGCGCCGCGTGCAGTCTCGACGTTACCGGCAAGGTTCATCGTCACGCCGTTTGGTGACTTCCTTGTGTGATGCACCAACTCAATGGCACATCCCGTCTGCGATGCGATCTCGGTGAAGATCGCCATCACGCCGTCGATCTCTTTATTCGAGTTCTCGTCTGCGTAGTGGCTTCGCACGAACGGATCGATAGAAACGTAACCAAATCCATGGCGCTCGATTTGATCGCGTAACGCTGCCGCGTCGACCGCCGGAACTACATTCCCGTGACGGTCACTCGACGCAAAAATGAGACGCTGATCATGCCCGCTATTAACGGCCACCATCTGGCGGACTTCATCCCATTCGACTACGAACGATTTTGCCGTCGCATACAGCCGTCGAAGCAACTCGTCGCTGCTGTCCTCAAGGTTGATGGCCCAAGACTTGGTCTTCTCGACCGGCGTGTCCCATAGCAGTTTCTCCCCGACGGCCAAGGCGACGTGTGCGACGGTCCGAAGTTTGCGGGTTGCAGTGGTCAAACATCGATGAGAAGGCCGGGACGTTCACCGTGACGGTTAAGGGCAACAAAAAATTAACTGTCCACCTCACGCACCAACTCCGCGAAATCTTGGCTCGGAGGCGCGCTGACACGATGGAAGGATGCGACTGGGTATTCCCCAGCGCAACCGGCAACCGGCGCGAGGGCATATTGCCAACGGGGCCGATGAAGTCGTTTCGGGGGAGAACCGGAGATCGGTTTGCCGAAATCAGTGAGGCCGGTGGTGCGAAGTTTTGGCTTCACGCCGCCCGGAACACCTACCTCACAGTATGCCGCGATCTAGGGTTCCCGAAAAAGATGAGGAAGTTTTTGGTGGGTCATGAGCCGGGCGAGGAAACCGGCGACGTGACCGAGGACTATGAAGGCGATTTTTCGCCCGAGCATGTCGCGGCGGCGGCACAAGTCGCCGCTGATCGGATCGAGGCGTTCATGTTCGAGGCGCGTCGCGCCAGAGGATTTGAAACCCGCGTGGCTAGCTGCGGCGGGGGCTGAAACCGCCGCAGCCATGACCACCAACGTCTACTCGCTTGACGTTTCTCGAATGAACCGAGCGATATAGCCCGCCAAATCCGATGCTCGATATCGGACCGCACCCTTCCGGTGTTCTGTCAATTTAACGTACCTTGGACCAACGCCGTCGGCACGCCACCGCGCAAGTGTTGAAACCGAGCATTTCAAAAAACTGGCCGCCTGTTTCGGTACCAACAATTCGTCCGTCAGAAGTGGAGGGCGGCGACGTTATGCATCCCCGTCCCTCCCAATGGCCCGCTTGGCACGCATAAAGGCGTGTAGGTCTTCAAGTGAATAACGCACGAGCCTGCCGATCTTCGAGAATATCGGGCCATCACCGACGGCCCTCAGCTTCTGCAATTTGCTGACACTCATGGCGACAATTCGCGCAGCAAGTTTCTCGTCGACGTACAACGGCTCAATGTTGTCTTGAATGGATTGCATAAATTACCCATGGTCGTTACTCCAGACTTTGGCGCCTCCCTAACGCCAGATTGTGGTTAGGGTTAATCAGTCGATCACAACGGCCCCCGTGTAAGTGAATGATCGCTGGCCGTTCCCAAGCTCATCGAGTGACCGTTCGAGCTTCTTGTAGTTGCTTTTGATCGAGATTGAGACGCCCATAAAAAACCGCCCCGAAGGCGGCTCCTGACGCAGTTGTCGAAAGTATCGGAAGTCCTACTGGCAACAACCCCTAAATTGAAGGGCATTGAGATCGCCAATGATAAGGTCCTGCACCTATCCAAATATCGGGAGTTTTCCTACGGACCCGATTGAAATCGAGTGCGAGGAATGTGGTCGTTATGGCCGCTATCCCAAGGCCGCGTTGATTAAAAGATACGGCGAGGACCTTGTGTTGCCTGATTTGTTGAGGGCGGTCTCGGGTGACTGCGAGAAGCGGTTGGCTCCGTCTACTCAAGCCTGTGGGGCTATTTATCCAAGGCTTGTTCCTCGCCGACGCGAGGGCGGTTAGTCCTTCTGGAGGGTCAGATGGAAGTGCAGTTGTTCATTTTAGGTCACGTTATTTTGTTGGCCATTTGTGTTCATGCGGGTTTAACCCAGCCATCTTATGGTATCGATGATTCAGCAGGAAATTTTGGTGGAGGAATAATCTTATTCCTAATTCTGGAAGTCATTTATTGGTTGTTGCACTGGGTGTTCGTGTGGTCTCCATTAAAGGAATTTGTTTCATAATGTTCTCTAGGTTCAACTAATTTTGGAACGGCACGACGTACTTTTCCCAAAGCTCGGACGATAGTTCCTGACCCTTGGCGATCTGCGCGGACGCCATCACTCCCCTGATAATGCCTTTGTTCTTCTTGGCATTTTCATTCCCCTGCGCGGCAGCGATGCTTGTCCACGCGTAGGCTCGCACAAAGTCCTCAGGCACGCCTTCGCCTTCGTCGTACACCAAACCGAGAATGTACTGTGCCTTCGCATATCCCTGCTCGGCAGCCCTGCGATACCAGTAAACCGCTTTGGCGTTGTCCTCGGGGACGCCTTTGCCATTGGCGTACGCCAAACCGAAGCTGAACTGTGCATCCGCATATCCCTGCTCGGCAGCCTTGCGGTACCAGTGAACCGCTTTGGCGTAGTCCTGAGGGACGCCATCCAGGTCGGCAAAGAAAAGCTACGGCCCGAGTACGCGGTGACCGAGCGCTACGAGCGGACGGATGACGGTATAACGGTGTTCTTCGTGATCGTCGAGGAGGAGGAGCGAGGGTGGGGGACATGACCCCGATTGCTCCTTCCCCTCACACCTGCATGACTTCGATCACCTCGGGGGTCGTCAGCGTCGAGTCGACGTAGCCGAACGTGCCGGCTTCTTTCGCCTCCCGG
>Ga0315339_1003271_pt1 | contig 11506 bp, 12 predicted proteins | sample ASW17metaG_FD_204514 | JGI IMG/M metagenome (GOLD analysis project Ga0315339, IMG submission 204514) | Ammonia-oxidizing marine archaeal communities from Pacific Ocean, United States - ASW #17 | ecosystem: Environmental > Aquatic > Marine > Oceanic | place: USA: California | collected 2016-12-05
CGCCAGGCATCGCGCCACCCCGCGTACAACTGATCACGCGGGCGGTTTCCGCGGCTCCGGGAGGTTTCCTCGAGGCGCACCATGACGCGTACGAACTGCCAAACCGTGAAGGTGACATCGCCGGTAAACTCACGCGGCGCACGCCGACGGCCCACCACGCCGTCTTTCTCCGATTAGTGCCAAAAGTTACTCTAGACGACCGCGGGAATGAGGCGAATGAAGACAAAACCCATTATGAGGAAGGAGACCAGGATCAGCCCGAGCGCACCGAAACCATAGATGATCCAGGTACTCGGCTCGCTCCAGTCAAGGATGACCCTACGATCTACTTGGGTGCGAGCATCGAGTGCTGCTTGTGCTTCCGCCGACAACGTTTCTTCTGACATTTTTGCCTCCAGCCTGTCCCACACCCCAATTGTCGTGCGGCGAGGTCAATATTATTCACTTACCTTCGAGAAATGCTTCTCGAAGTCCGAATTGGCGCTAGTTTACGAGTCTTCGCGCGGTGCGCAAGTATGCGCGGTCGTCAGGCCCACGATTTTTCACGACTTCGTACGAAGGACTTGCGAAAACCCCTCGGAACTATAGGGTTGACGTAGCTCTCCCATTGTAGGCGGCACAAATGGAACGACCCGTGCGCATCTACCTTGTACACCACGCAAAAACAGCTGAATCGTGGCGAACAGCGCTGGATGCCGCTTTGAGCGAATCCGGACATCGTCAGGCTGACAGTACGGCGCAGAATCTTGCGAGCCTCGGACCCTTGCCCCTGTGGTCGAGCCCGCTGCAGCAGGCGCGTCAGACCGCGGCGGCGCTCGCCTCTCTCTGGTGAACGGACGTCCACATCGAACCACTAATTACAGAGATTCCAGCACCCAGCGCTGATCCCAAGATACGGGGTGAGTGGCTCGTGCAAACCTTGACGGCAAAATGGTCGGCGATGGAGTCCGAGCTTAAGGAATGGCGCGACAATGTTCTCGACGCCCTCAGCGAGGTGACCGAGGACACCGTGATGGTGACGCACTACGTGGTCGTCAACGCGGTGGTTGGCGCGGCAACGGGCGATGATCGGGTGATCTGCTTCCATCCCGACAATACCGACACGACGGTCGTCGACAAGGTCGGTGATCGATTGAACGTCGTTGGCTACACGCTGGTGGAAATCTCTGATACCGCGCTTGTGACCTGATTGGTGCTTCGGCGGGCTGCTCTCAATCGAGGTCTGAAACCCCCCGGTAATCGCCTTGGCTATAAAGCAGGGCGTGGCCATCCGCGTATTCGTGCATGCGGACTTCTACGACCTCACCCAAAAAGATAGAGTGGGACCCGGATTTAACGATTTCGCGGGTCCGGCAGATCACGCTGGCGCGGGCTTCATCGAGTACCGGCGCCCCCGCGTCAGATTCCGACCACACGGCGCCACCAGCCGCGAAACGCTCATCCCAATCGGTAATCCCGGTCTGGCCGGCGAATACCTCGGCGACGATCCGCTGATGTTCGTTAAGGATATTGACGGAGAAACTCCCGGCATTCGCGATCAGATCGTGGGATGACGAATACTGATTTACACAAATGAGCATGGTCGGGGGGTCCAGCGAAACCGAACAGACTGCCGTCATGGTCAGGCCGCCACGCGCGCCGCCCGACTGCGCGGCGACAACGGATACGCTCGCCGCCAGCTGACGCATGGCCATGCGAAGATCATCGGCCACCGGCCGGGCATCAGAGTCCATTGATTGCTGGGTCATCGCCTCACTCGCATGATCCTAAGTTTGGCATAAGCATGACCATCAAACCAAATGCCCGCGACGCAGAATCCAAGTCCGTCGCGTCGGGAAATTTGGCGACCCAACGCGATGATTTCAGTTGCTGCGGCGCGCAAAAAAATTCAGGCAGCTACGAAACCTACTCCGCGGCCACGAATGGGAGGTCCGCGAGCGGGATGTCATCACGGAGATTGGGTACGACCTCCGCGGCGAAGAGCTCCATGGAATTCTTGACCAGTTCCTGGGGCATGCCGCCGAAGTTCAACCAGCAGATCAGGTTATTGACCCCCGTCTCAGCACCCAAGCTGCGGATCTTCTCGATGCAGTTCTCCACACCGCCGAACACCATCTCGTCGCGTTCGTGATCGCCGATGGGCCGGAACAACGCCGTCGAGTTCATGTAATAGTCGATGTATTCGCCGCCCAGGCGCTTCGCTTCGGCATCACTATCGGCCACGAACACGTGACGCAGACAGGTGAAATCAAAGGGGTCGTTGATCCCTTTGCTTTCCCGCGACTCCTTCAACAGCTCGAAAGTCATGCGGAGTTCCGCCCGGGGCGCCCAAGCCGACAGCATGCGGTAGTTGTTCTCGACGATGAAATCGATGGCCTCCTTGGTCCCCAGACGTGTCGCCACCCAAACTGGGGGATGCGGCTTCTGGACCGGCTTAGGCACAAGTGTCATCCGGGGAATGTCCCAGAATTTGCCCGTGAATTCATACTCGTCCGTGGTCCACACCCCCAAGACGATTTCGAGCGCTTCCTTGAACCGCTCGAGCTTTTCATCCGGATCGATACGAAAGCCGTCAAATTCATACTTGCGGTAGCCAAGGCCAACTCCGAAATCGATCCGGCCACCAGAGATGATGTCGGCCATGGCTGCATCCTCGGCCGTCCGCAGCGGATGTTCGAGCGGCAGGATCTTGATCGCCGTCCCGATTCTCATGTTTTTGGTCACGCTCGCAGCGGCACACGCCATGGCGAAGGGTGAGGCACAAAGTCCGTATTCACCCGGAACATCCGCGACGTAGGGAACGGACGAGAAATGATGCTCAGTCAGCCACATCCAGTCTAATCCGAGCTGGTCGCCCAAGGCCATCTGCTCGAGATGTTCTTCATAAACCTGCGCTTCGGTCTTGGTGAAGGGCCCCTCCATCAAATGGAACGATCCGAATTTCATGCTTCGTCCTCCTCGGGCGCGTGTTCATCGGCGGCACCGGCCACACCGGCGTTTCGAAGGGCGGCAGGGTGATTGTGTCGATTGATACAGTCAATTAAAACATTGTCACCATGACAAGTTGGCTTCCGGACATCGAGACCAAGAGCAGACCACGGTATCTGGCGATCGCTCAAGCGCTCGCCGAGGATGTCGACGTCGGCAGCCTGGCGCCTGGCTCAAAGATGCCCACTCATCGCGATCTTGCGTTCCGGCTCGGGCTCACGGTGGGAACGATCAGCCGCGCCTGTGCCGAAGCATAGCGTCTCGGGCTCCTCAGCGGCGAAGTCGGCAGGGGCACGTACGTGCGCAACGGCGGCAACCGGCTCGGAACGCTCTACTCACGTGATGCCCTGCCGGATGGACAGGTTGATCTCAGCCTTAATTATCCGCCGATCAGCGGCATCGAGGAACAAGCCATGCGGCGCGCACTGCGTGCGGTCGCCGACAGTAACGACCTCTCCCAGCTGCTCAACTATCAGCATCACGGCGCCACCGCTGCACAATTTGACACGGCCGCGTCGTGGCTGGCCCACGCGGACATTCCCGTGGTGCCCGACCGGCTAATCATCACGGCCGGGCTCCAGCACGCCATGACGATCTGCATCGCCGCCCTCTGTGAGCCTGGTGACCTCGTCTTTGCGGAGAGCCTCACCTATCCCGGCATTCGTGCGCTCGGCATCATGCATCACCTGCGGCTGCAAGGCGTCGCGATGGACGCCCAGGGCCTCGTCCCCGACGCCTTCGAGGCCGCCTGCCGGGGCGGTTCTGTGCGTGCCCTTTACACCATCCCGACGCTGCAAAACCCGACCGCCCCGATTCGCCGCCATCCCGCCGGATATCACGATCTACCTGACCAGCGTCTCCAAATGTCTGATGCCGGGACTCCGGGTTGGATTTGCGGTCCCGCCGGAGCGCCTCATGAGCAAATTGAGTGCGATGGTACGCTCGACGCTGTGGATGAATGCCCTGCCCATGATCGAAGTGTTTCGCCAACTCGTGGCAAGCGGCGATGCCGAGCGCGTCTTCTCGGCACGGCATGTAGAAGTAGCGGCCCGCCAGGATATCGCGCAGCGGATGCTGGGAGACTTCGTCGCCTCGCCGCACAGAATGAGTCCGCACCTTTGGCTACCCCTGCTCGAGCACTGGCAGGGCAATGACTTCGTCAGCCACGCACGCATGAAGCGGGGGCGAATCACGCGAGACTGTGCCTGGGTTGCCCGCCCAGCCGGAGCGCCTTGGAGACGGCGCTGCGCACAATCGGGGACCTGCTCAGCGAGGGAGCGGATCTCTCGTGGTCATTCGCTTAGTCCGAGTATGTTCCGCATGGCTTTGACGCGGTCGCGCCGAACCGGATAATGCCGCCAGGCGCCGAGCAGGTTGGCTTGGCCATCGCACGACAACAGGAATGGGGAGAGACCACATGGATATGGGACTTGACGGCAAGGTGGCGCTGGTGACTGCTGCCAGCAAGGGAATCGGCCGCGCCATCGCGCAGGAGCTGGCCGCCGAAGGCGCCAAGGTCACCATCTCGTCGCGCAGCGACGACGCCCTCAAGGCCGCGGCGGATACCATCAAGCAGGCGACGGGTAAGGACGTCGCCACCTATGCGGCGGATCTGACGAGTGACACCGACGTACGCAAATTGATCGCAGACGTCGATAAGGATCTGGGTGGCATTGAAATCCTGGTCAATAGCTCAGCCGGACCGCCGACCAAACCGTTCGAGGAACTCTCGGACGAAGACTGGCGAAATGCATTGGACGTCAAGTTCTTGGCGCAAATGCGACCGTCACGGGAAGTCTTTCCGGGCATGAAAATGCGCAATAGCGGGCGCATCATCAACATCATCGGAAGCCACGGCCGGTTTCCGCATGCTTATGCCATCACCGCCGGCGTCGTAAACGCCGCGCTGCTCAATCTAACCAAGGCTCTGGCCGAAGAGGGTGCCCCGCACAACATTCTGGTGAACGCCATCAACCCCGGGCTCACGGACACCGAACGGGTGACTTACCTCGCCAATATCAAGGCGGAAAACCAGGGCATCACCTATGACGAGGCGGTCGCAGAAATGACGCAGGATCAGCTTTTACATCGCCTCGCTGAGCCCGCGGAAATAGCTTCGATGGCGGTGCTGCTGGCCTCATCAAGGGGCGGCTTTATTACGGGATCGATGATCGACGTTGACGGCGGCTTCACGCCGACGATTTAACCGCCTCTACCTTGATTACGGGGCAAGTTTTACGCCCTAGTTGGCGGCGAGAGAGCCGTTCCCGCCGAAGCGCCGCAGCCTGACTTCGGCGACGGCATCGATCAGCGCCTCTGTGTCGATGCCGTAGGACCGGTAGAGGTCGGCGACGCTGCCGGATTGGCCGAAATGATCGACGCCGAGAGGCGCGATCGCATGGCCACGTACTGAACCGAGCCAGCTCAAGGTCGCGGGGTGGCCGTCGATCACTGTGACGATCGACGCCTCCGGCGACAGCGAGTCGAACAGCTGCTCCACGTGGCTGTGCGCACCGCGCGTGCCGGCGGCGCGCTCCCGCATCGTCGTGCGCCAGTCGGTATGGAGACGGTCCGCCGACGTGACGGCCAGCAAACCCGCATCGGGGAAATCGTCAACCAGACTTGCGTGCGCCTCGATGGCTTCCGGCGCAACAGCACCCGCGAAGGCAATGATCAGGTCCGCGTTCGGGCCCGGCTCCCGGAACCAATAGGCACCGGAAACGATGTCCCGCTCCAGCACCGGCGTCATGGCGCGTTGAGGTTGCTCCAAGGGCCGGGTCGAGAGGCGCAGATAAACGGCCGAGCCGTCCGGCTTTTGGATATGTTCCATCGCCCACTGCATGCTGACGGCGAGTTCGTCCGCAAAAGCCGGTTCAAGCGTCAGCAAATTATCCTGTGCCATGCCAACCAACGTGGTTCCAACCGATTGATGGGCACCGCCTTCCGGCGCCAGCGTGATCCCCGACGGTGTGCCGACAACCACGAAGCGGGCGTCCTGATAACAGGCATAGTTGAGGGCATCCAATCCCCGGCCGATAAATATGTCGTAGAGCGTCCCGATCGGCAGCAGGCGTGTCCCGAACATGTCCTCCGAGAGGCCCAGCGTGGCGAGCAGGAGGAACAAGTTGTTCTCGGCGATACCCAATTCGATATGCTGGCCGCCCGGTGAAGCTTCCCACTTCTGGGCGGACGTGATGTGCTCGAGGCGGAACTGGTCGGAGCGGGTCTCCCGGTCAAACAGGCCCCGTTGGTTGACCCACCCACCGAGGTTCGTCGAAACGGTAACATCGGGGGACGTCGTCACGATCCGGTTCGCCGCATCGGAGTCGCCGCGGCCCAGGTCATTCAGGATCCGCCCAAAGGTCTCCTGGGTCGACGCGCGCTTGGCTTCCGGCACCCCGATCTCGGGGATCGGAATGACGGCAGGTTCATTGCGGGTGCGCCTTACGTTGCAGTAGGGCGCTGAATTCAAGAAATCGGCGAGTTCCTCCGGGCTGAAGTCGAGGCCTTCAAAGGGTTCCCACTCCCGGCCTTCGGCGATGTTGTTCGCCTCGCGGAACCGATGCATCTGCTCGGGATTCATGAGTCCCGCGTGATTGTCCTTATGGCCGGCAAAGGGAAGTCCCAGACCCTTGATGGTGTAGGCGATAAAACATTGCGGCGTATCGTCTTCGACCGCCTCGAACGCCTCCAGGACACTGGTCATGTCGTGCCCTGCGAGATTGGTCATCAGGTGATGCAAGGTTGCATCGTCGTGGGAATCGAGAAGTTCCTTCAACCGGGATGTCCCCCGCAAGTCACGCTTCAGGTGATCCCGCCAGGCCGCGCCACCGGCGAACGTCAGCGCGGAATACATCGGGTTGGGACAATCGTCGATCCAGCGCCGCAGCGCCTCTCCGGCAGGGCCTTCGAAGGCCCGTTGCAGGCGGGTACCGTACTTCAGTGTGACGACGTTCCAGCCGACTGAGCGGAAGAAGTCCTCGATCTTCTGAAAGAGGAACATATTAATGACACCGTCGAGACTCTGGCGGTTGTAATCGATGACCCACCAAAGATTGCGGACATCGTGCTTCCAGCCTTCCATCAATGCTTCGAAGATATTCCCCTCGTCGAGCTCCGCATCACCCATCACGGCAATCATGCGACCATCCGGCTGGTTGGGTTCGACCAGACCGTGCATGCGCAGGTAGTCCTGAACCATCGATGCGAACAACGTGGCGCCAACGCCCAGACCCACGGAGCCCGTTGAAAAGTCGACCGGACAGGCGTCCTTCGTACGGGAGGGGTAGGATTGCGCGCCGCCATAACCGCGAAACCGCTCGAGGTTGTTGCGGGTCTGAAGGCCGAACATGTAATGGATGGCGTGCATAATCGGCGAGGCGTGCGGTTTGACCGCGATCCGGTCTTCGGGTCGCAGGATGCGCGCATACAGTGCCGTCAGCAGCGTGCTCGCCGAGGCACATGACGCCTGATGGCCGCCGACCTTCACCCCGTCTACGTTGGGCCGAATATGATTGGCGTTGTGGATCATCCACGTCGCCAGCCAAAGCGCCTTGCGGTCGATCGCCTCGAGGCGCTGGATGAGGGCGTCACGCTCAACGTTACGGCGAGAGCCTTTTTTCGTGGTTACGCGGCCCGTCGAGCGTCGGGTTGCCATATCATTCAGCCTGCGAGTTGAAGGATCCGGAATTCCACGAGATCCCGCAGGCTGATGATGCCTTCAATCTTGCGATCCTCGATGACGGGCATGTGACGGAAGTGACGTTCCGCCATGATCTTCATGACGTCCATGATATCGTCTTCCAGTCCACAGCTGACGACCGTGGATGTCATCATTTCCCCGACCTCCATGGAAAGTAGCCTCTCACGATCCGAGGCCAAGCCGTGGACGACGTCGCGCTCGGAGAAGATGCCGATGATGACGCCTTCCCAATTGCGCACCATGACGGCGCCGACCCGCTCCTTGGCCAGCAGGTCCACCACTTCCTGCACGGTCTTCTCGGGTGTTGTCGCCACCACCCGGGGCTCGTGCATCGCAAGTACGTCTTTGACTTTCACGGTCCCTACTCCCTGGCGTGCAATCCGAATCCAGGCAGCCCCACTCTGCGCATTTTTCAGATATTCAGCGACCGCCCAGTGGTCGTCTCACTCAAATACCTTTCTTAGGCAAATTTTGTCTTCAGTCCCCTCCCGACACAAGGAGTCAATTTTGCCTCTGCTCGGGAAGTATACACCACCGCGAAGGCGGTCATCGTCGGCGCTCAATCCAGGACAAACCCCTGGTGACGTACGAAATCCCCGAAGTCGTCCCGTTCGGGCCGCGAAACCTGCCGGGCCTTGTCTTCCGACCAGCCGTAGAATTCAGCCCTGCCGTAGTCATCCACATATTTCTGCTTTTCATCCGGGATCGAATAACCAGCATCGCGGCGGCGGTCGTAATCGTCGAGCTCCCGCTCCAACGCCGTCTCATCGTAGGTATCGACATGGACCGTCGCGAAAAGCGGCAGGCGCATGCCGACGAAGGCTTTGGCCGAAGGGTAGCCCAGACACAGACCGGCGACCGGGAAGACCCAAGCTGGCAACTGCAGGATCTCAGAGACCCTGGTCGCATGATTGCGGATCACGCTGATCGGGCAACACCCCAAACCACTGGCCTCGGCGGCCGTGACCAGGTTTTGCATCGTCAGCGCCGCATCGACGGTCGCATTGAAGAACGCATCCAGATGATCGTTCGCGAACGGTTTGCCGCGCTTCTCACAGATCTGCCGAATGCGGCGTGAGTCGCCGCAAAAAACCATGAACTGAGGTGCCGTCCCGATCCAGGGCATGCTAGGAATGAGCGCGGCAATCGCCTCACGTTTGTCCTCGTCGATCACGCGTAGAACCGAGGCCTGCTGCAGATCGGACTTGGATGGCGCGGAGTAGGCACAGGCCAGCAAGACCTCCATCACCTCGTCGGACACCGGATCGGGAAGAAAACGCCGATGCGTCCGATGCGCGAGAATGGTCTGAACAACCTCGCCGCCGACCGCATCATCCGGTGCGCCTTCCATGTCGAGGCCAAAGCGTTGGGTGAAAAGCTCCGCGATCGTTTCCGTCATATCCGGTGGTGCTCCAGATGATTTCACTGGTCCGCATGGCGCCGCGGCCCGCCCCTATTCGCAGGAAGTAAACGCGATGTCATAGTGGAAGTCACCTGTCAGGGAGGGATGCAATGTACGATCTAGGAACCATGGCGCAATCGGTTGCTGCCAAGCTCAAGGAAAGAGGCGAAACTGTCGCCGTTACCGAGTCGTCGGGTGGCGGCCTCATCTCCGCGGCACTCCTCTCCATACCAGGCGCGTCCACCTATTTCATGGGCGGCGGCGTCATCTACACCCACCAGGCGCGTCGTGGGTTGCTCGCCGTCCCCGAAGAGGCAATGACGGGATTGCGTTCCAGCAGCGAGCTTTACGCGCGGCTCCTGGCGACCCGAATGCACGAGATTCTGGACACCACCTGGACGGTCAGCGAGACCGGCGCCTCCGGCCCGTCCGGCAACCGCTATGGCGACAAGCCCGGACACACCTGTATTGCTGTGGCGGGACCGGTGGAACGGACGATGACCCTCGAGACCGGGGACGACGACCGGGTCGCCAATATGTGGGTCTTCGCGCAAACAGCGCTCGACTTCTTTGAGCAATGCGTCGACGAGACGAATTAAATCTGTCGCGCCCCACATATTTCTGCCCGTGGCGTCCGTTAGAAAAGACTTAGCGGTCCCATGGATTTGCTTGCCGCTCTTGCGCTCAGCCCGACTGCTTTCGCTTTCGCCGTCGCGATGGCCATCTCGGCTGGCCTCATCCGGGGCTTTACCGGTTTCGGGGCAACCATGAACCTCGCCCCGTCGGTGAGCTTGGTCATGACACCCCTGGAGGCCGTCACCATCGCCCTCATGATGGAGATCGCGGGCACTGCGCAGCAATTGCCGCGCGCCGCCCGGGAGGCCAACTGGCGTGAATTTGCGCCGCTCACCGTATCCGCCTGCGCCATCACACCGATTGGAAGCTATCTTCTCGTGACGCTCGATCCCGACCTCACACGACGGATGATCGGCGGGACGTGGTGGTCTTCGTTTTCATCATGCTCGCGGGCTATCGCTTCAAGGGTCAACCCAGTCTGGCCGCCGCGCTTTTGGTCGGCGGCTTTGGTGGGCTTCTGCTTGGCAGCACCGGAGTCGGCGGACCCCCGGTCATCCTCTATCTGCTGTCGACCCCAACCCCCGCGGACCGCGCCCGCGCCAACATCATCATCCATATCGGAACCACGACGGCCGTCCTGCTGTTCCTGCTGTGGCTGCACCAAGTGCTCGACTTCGTTTCGCTGTGGCGAGGTCTGGTGCTGTTCCCAATCCTGCTCGCCGCAAATTGGATTGAGGCCCGCCTGTTCGGACTGGCCAGTGGTTCAGCGTTCCGCCGCTTCGCCCTGATCTTCCTGGCCTGCGTGGGGCTCGTGACGCTGTCTGTGTAGCACCCGGAATTAGTAAATGCTGTCGCGCACCCCGGTTGCGATGAACCCCCCGTCCACATTCAGCACATGTCCGGTGATATACGCGGCATCGTCGCTGGCCAGCATGAAGGCGGCATTGGTGATGTCTTCCGGCTGTCCCAGACGTCCCATGGGGATGTTGGTCAAATAAGCGGATTCGGCGGCCTCGGCATCCGGATTGGCCGCCAGCCAGAACTCCGTCTTCACCGGCCCCGGAGCAATCGAATTGATGGTGACGTTATGTTCCGCCAATTCCGCCGCGATGTGCTTGGTCAACGCGATCACGGCACCTTTCGTCGTGCCATAGGCCATCCTCGTCGTGCCATAGGCCATCCGCCGGTCCGAACAATGCGATTCCGGCGTAGATCACGATGACGTCGATGCGGCCATGATCTTTGACGACCGAGGACACGAAGTTTTCGACGTCTGCCCGTTTGGTGACGTCTACAACGACCGCAGAAGCCCGGCCAAAGCTGCTCTTGATTTTCTGGGCGACGGAGTCAGCGAACTTCTTGTTGAGGTCCGTGACCACAACCACCGCGCCCTCCTTGGCGTAGCAATGCGACGTGGCCTCAGCCAATCCCCGGCCGCCCCCGCCGACAACGGTAATCCTGTCCAGTAGTCTTTGGTCATTCATTTTTGGCCTTTCCGTGACAATTTGTGCTGTGGCCATCAATCACAAAAAAGAAGCAACCTTCAAGGCTTTAGGCGCTGTCGTATTGGCCGCGCCAGCCGATTGCAGCTAGAGTTTGGCCACGAAACGTGACCCGTCAGCATCTACTGTGAACAGGAAAACCGCGTGGACTATCTTCTTCACCATGCCGGTCCATCCGACGACGCGGGATTACGCGGAAACCCTGCAATAGGACCGGCAAATCATCACACGAGCCGATGAGCTGGGCTTCAAGCAGGCCTTCGTCGGCGAGCACGCGACGGACCTGGCGGAGAATGTCCCGTCCTCCACGGTCTTCCTGTCAAGCCTCATCGATTG
>Ga0315339_1003272_pt1 | contig 11504 bp, 12 predicted proteins | sample ASW17metaG_FD_204514 | JGI IMG/M metagenome (GOLD analysis project Ga0315339, IMG submission 204514) | Ammonia-oxidizing marine archaeal communities from Pacific Ocean, United States - ASW #17 | ecosystem: Environmental > Aquatic > Marine > Oceanic | place: USA: California | collected 2016-12-05
TAACCCTCCAAGTGACAGTTTGATACCGTGAAAGTTGAAGAAAAATAAAGATATTAATATCAAATAAACTCTATCGGGCGCTTGCGTATTGCCTTCGGACAGACCATTTACCGCCTATGAACATAGATAAAATTTTGGGCCGCCTGCCGATTAAGGCATTGCGCGACCGGGCCCCTCTGGTACCCGTGGTAAGGCTTTATGGCGTCATCTCGGCACAAGGTTCACCCTTGCGCCCGGCTCTCAATCTCGCCTCCCTGGCGAGTTCATTGGAAAAAGCCTTTACCATGAAAGGCGCCAAGGCGGTGGCTCTTGCGGTCAACTCACCGGGGGGCTCGCCGGTGCAATCAGCGCTTGTCCACGACCGTATCCGTCTTCTGGCGGACGAAAAGAAGCTGCCGGTTTATGTATTTTGCGAGGACGTGGCGGCGTCGGGCGGCTATTGGATTGCCTGTGCGGGTGACGAAATTTACAGCGCGGAGACGTCGATCATCGGTTCCATCGGGGTGATCGCAGCCACCTTCGGCTTCGAGGAAGCGATCAAGAAATTGGGGGTGGAGCGGCGTCTGTTTACCGCTGGCAGCAAAAAGAGTCTGCTGGACCCTTTCCTGCCCGTGGAGGCGGACGACCTAAAACGCCTGACCGCGTTGCAGAAGGAAATTCACGATGCCTTCAAGGTTCATGTCCGCGGTCGACGTGAAGGCCGCCTGAAGGTGGGTGAGCGGAAGCTGTTCACGGGCGAATTCTGGACCGGCGCCAAGGCGATGGAATTTGGTCTGATCGATGGTATTGGGGATTTAAAATCCGTTCTGCGGCGGAAGTTTGGCGACAAAGTGCGCTTGCCGGTGGTTGGGGCCGAAAAAAGCTGGCTGCAACGACGTCTTGGACTTGCGACCCAATTCTCCGCCGTCAATTTGCCCGCCGATTTTCTGGCGGCGGCGGAAGTGCGAGCGTACTGGGCCCGCTACGGCCTCTAACCCGACGGTTTGAACTTGATGAAACCGGTTCTTTGCCGTTTATCGAAACCGAGATCTTCATAGAGGGCATGGGCCGGGGCAAGGTCGTTGCCTGACAACAGCATGACTTCGCTACAGCCCTCGGACCAGGCAAAATCCAGCGTGAAGTCCATCAATTCCCTGGCCAGGCCGCGGCGCCGGAAATCGGCGTGGGTCACCACATGCTCGATAACACCGTAACCGCCGCCGCCGCGAATGAACGACGGCGTGATGGTCAGAATACAGGCGACGGCCAGTTTGCCCTCCAGTTCGGTGACGAAATAATTGACGCCGGGGTTGCGCTCAATCTCCTGCCAAATTTCCGCCATATGGGCCGGAGATAACGGCGGGCGGTTCTCCACGGCTGTATAGTGGGCATAAAGTGCGAACAGCTCCTTGCAGTCCGAGATACCAAGCTTGCGGATCATCATAAAGCCCGTTTCGGATTATGCCGGCTCGTACTTTCCAGCGATGTAGCCGTCGCGTAAGGCAAATTTTTGAATTTTTCCCGAACCGGTCAACGGGAATTCCGTTACGCTAAACCAAAGCACGGGCGTTTTTTGCGGCGACAGATGTTCGCGGCAATAGCCACGCAATTCCGAGGTGTCTAGGGAAGAGGTACCTTCGAGGCGGATAAAACAGGCAACAATTTCACCCCATTTATCGTCCGGCAGGCCGACAACGGCGATCTCGGCCACGGCTAAGTGCTCCAACAGGGCATTTTCGATTTCCGCCGGAAACAGGTTCTCGCCGCCCCGGATGATCATTTCCTTCACGCGCCCGGTAATGCGTACATAGCCCCGTTCATCCATGGCGCCCAGATCGCCGGTATGCAACCAGTTCTCGGCATCGATGGTTTCGGCCGTAGCCTGTTCGTTGCCGTTGTATCCGATCATGTTGCAATAGCCCTGAACGCAAATTTCGCCGACGGTATCAAGGGGCACGATTTGGTTGCCATCAACGCTTCGGATTGAGATGCCGGTCTGGGGCATCGGCTGGCCAATCGTATTACAGATGTCGTCAAGGCTATCATCGTGTTGATGTTGGGTCACCACGGGGGAGGTTTCGGTCTGGCCGTAAACCGTTTCGAATTTGCAGCCAAATGTTTCGCGGACCTTGCGGACCAGCTCAGGCGCCACCATGGAGCCGCCGGAGACGGCTATTTCGAGTGATGCGGTATCGCACGGCTGCTGTTCATAGGCTTGCAGCATTGCCAACATCATTGTCGGTACGCCGACCAGCGCGGTGACACCCTCGTTCTCGATCAGACGCAGGACCGCCGCTGGGTCGAATACCTTGACCATCACCATGCGGCTGAGGTTCTGGACGCATCCGAGCGCGATGATGCCGCAGCCGCTTGTATGAAACATCGGCATGAAATTGGCCCAGGTCGCACCAGGTTTGACCATTGCCCGGCTGAACACCAGGCGGGCATTGTTGGTCAGGCCGCGATGATGCAGCAAGGCGCCTTTTGGAAACCCCGTGGTGCCGGACGTATATTGGATCTGCGCCGGATCGTCCGGCGTCACATCGGGCAATTTCGCATGATGACCACCGTGACGGAACAGTGCGGCGGGATCATCCATATCAATGATTTCCCGAATACCGTCGAGTCCCTCGGTCGCCGTTGCGGCAATTTCGTCCATGGGACTGCCGCGATAATTCTTCACGGAAAAAAGCCCGACCGTCTCCGATTGCTCCAACACATAGCGCAATTCCTGCGCTTGATACGCCGGATTGGCCGTTACCAGGGTCAATCCCGCCAGGGCGCAGGCATATTCCATCAACAGCCATTCGGGCGTGTTTGGCGCCCAGACCGTAATTCGCTCGCCAGGGGCAAAACGCGTTGAGAGCGCAAGCGCCAGTTTTTCGGAATCAGCCAGCAATTCACGATATGTCCAGGACCGGCCGGTTTGCCCTTCCATGTCGAGTTCCAGCATGGCGGCGGTGTCAGGCTGCGCTGCCGCCGCGCTGCGCAACACGCCACCGACGGTCGTCTCCTTGATCACATCATCGTCTTGCGGGGCAACCAGGGATTCCGTCAATTGCAATTGATACATTCCGCCAACTCCATTAGGCCATCATGACTGGCAATAATTTGCCAGAAAAATGTGAACTCAACCGGATGATACTTTGCCCCCGCCTCTTGGTCCAAGCGAGAAAACGGCGGCAAGAATTCGGCAACTCCTGGCCGGCCATTCCCCTGTTGTTGATCAGGCGTGGTCTAGGCGGCCGCCTTGCGCCGCACCAGGTTGTCGAAATCTTCGATCAGCTGGGCCGTGATGGCGCCGGGCTTGAAGCGGTAATCGTCAATCTCGCCCACGGGTGTAATCTCGGCCGCCGTGCCGGTCAGCAGGCATTCCGTGGCATCGGCCATGTCTTCGGGCATGATCACCCGTTCCACGATCTCATAGCCCCGCGCATTGGCCAGATCGATCACCGTGCGCCGGGTGATGCCGTCCAGGAAGCAATCTGGGATCGGTGTGTGCAATTTGCCGCCAATGACAAAGAATATATTGGCGCCCGTGCTTTCCGCAACCTGGCCGCGCCAGTCCAGCATTAGGGCGTCGTCGTAACCTTCCGCCTCGACCGCATGTTTGGACAGAGTACAAATCATGTATAGCCCGGCCGCCTTGGAATGCACGGGTGCGGTGCGCGGATCGGGGCGGCGCCATTTGGAGGTTTTCAGGCGGATGCCCACCGATCGCATCTCCGGGTCAAAGTAGGACGGCCATTGCCAGACCGCGATGGCCAGATTAATGCGGTTCTCCTGCGCCGAAACGCCCATCATTTCCGAGCCGCGCCAGGCCACGGGACGGACATAGCCATCAACAATATTGTTTTGCAAAACTGTTTCGCGGCAGGCGGCGTTGATTTCCTCGGCCGTATAGGGGATCTTAAAATCCAGCAAGGTGGCGGAATTGATCAGCCGGTCGGTATGTTCCGCCAGCTTGAAGATTTCACCCTCATATACCCGCTCCCCCTCGAACACGGAAGATGCATAGTGCAAACCATGGGTGAGGACATGCGCCTGGGCGTCTTCCCACGGCAACATCTCGCCGTTGTACCAGATGCTGCCTTCCATCTTGTCGTATGAGATCGTTGCCATAAGGGGCGCCTCCAAGACTTAATATTTCGTGCTTTCAGCAATTAGGGTAACATTTTTTAAATATATGTCAATGATGCTGACCAAAATAATGTCAGCATCATTGACGCATTTCGTGTAATCTTACGCCATGGTTGAAAGCTCCACCGATCCGACATCGTCTTTCCTGCACGATGACGAATTGATCCGCGGCATTGAAATGCTGTTTTATGCCTATCGGGATTTCACCTCCGACCCGGATGAAATTTTACAGGCCTACGGTTTCGGCCGGGCCCACCACCGGGTGGTTCATTTCGTGGGCCGCAATCCGGGCATGACCGTGACGGAACTGTTGGCCATATTGAAAGTTACCAAACAGAGTTTGAACCGTGTTCTGTCTCAATTGGTGGCGGAAGAGTTTATCGCCCAGGAAAAGGGCAGCCGCGACCGCCGTCAACGCCTGTTGTCCCTGACCGCGAAGGGCTTGACCCTGTTTGCGGAACTCTCTGGTCCGCAAAAGGCCCGCGTGGCAAGGGCCTACCGCGAGGCGGGCGCCGAGGCGGTGGCGGGCTACCGCAAGGTACTGGCCGATTTGCTGAATGCCGAGGAACGCGAGGCCGTCTTGAAATCGGTGGAGCGGCCCTAGTGGTGCGAACAAAACAGAAGAATCCTTCTGTTTTGAGTCTTGCGCACCACGATTCTTCAGAGTCTAGTGATCATTCGATCCTCACGGATGGGTACCATCCATTAGAATCGGACCACTAGGGAAAATTCATGAGTGACGATGCCGCCCATATTCTGGTTGTTGATGACGATAATCGGTTGCGGGATTTGTTGCAGCGTTATTTGGGTGAATATGGTTTTCGTGTCTCGGTCGCCGCCGGCGCGGCGGAGGCACGTGTGGCCATGTCGGGCCTGGATTTCGATCTTATGGTACTGGATTTGATGATGCCGGGGGAAAGCGGCCTGGAGCTGACCAGAGACCTGCGGCAAAACAAGGATATTCCCATTTTGCTGCTGACCGCCATGGGCGAGACCGCCGATCGAATTGTCGGATTGGAAGTTGGGGCCGATGACTATCTGGCCAAACCGTTTGAGCCGCGGGAGCTGGTGCTGCGTATTGAGGCGATCCTGCGGCGTGGCGGCCCAAAGGCCGAGGCGCAAGACGAGGTCACCTTCGGTGCCTGCACCTTTCATATTGAGCGCGGTGAGTTACACCGCAACGGTGATTTAGTTCGGTTGACCTCGGGCGAGACGGAAATGCTGCGTCTGTTCGCCCGCAACCCAGGTGCCACCGTGGGGCGGGCTGAATTGCTGGCCCAATCGGACACCGGGACGGATATCGGGGCCGAGGCGGGCAATATGCGGGCAGTGGATGTGCAAATCACCCGCTTGCGCCGCAAGATCGAGGATGATCCGAAGGAGCCGCGCCATCTGTGCACGGTATGGGGGCAGGGCTATGTCTTTTGGCTGGATTAGCCGGACTGGCGGTCGCCGATGTTAAAGCGCATGCTGCCCAGCAGCCTGTTCGGGCGGGCGATTATCATTGTCGTGACGCCGGTGGTTTTGTTGCAGATCGTCGCGGCGGTGGTGTTTTACGACCGCCATCTAGATCAGATTACCCGGCGCTTGGCGCGCAGTGTCTCGGGTGATATCGGTTTCGTCGCCGCCGCCCTGACCCGGGAAAAGGACGGGCTGGCCCGCTTCCACATCCTGCAATCAGCTAATCTGCGCCTTAATCTCAGCTTCACCCTGATCCCGGACATGCCGCTCAAGGCAGGCCCGCTGCCAATCCCGTCGGCGCCACTGGAAGCATTGTTGATCCGCACCATCGACGAGGGGTTGGAATTGGCCTTTACCATTCAAAACCGGCCGGAGAAGAAAAATTATCTGATCCAGGTGGCTTTCGAAGGCGGCCGCCTGCGCGTCCTGGTGCCCCACAACCGCATCACATCGGCAACCCTGGAAGTGTTGATCCTCTGGATCGTCGGCTCCTCCCTGTTGCTGCTGGCCATCGCCATCATGTTCCTGCGCAATCAGGTGCGTCCCATTCTGCGCCTGGCCGATGCCGCCGATCGGTTCGGCCGGGGCCAGGATGTGGAAAACTACAAACCCACGGGCGCGGTCGAAGTGCGCCGCGCGGGTGATGCCTTCCTGCGCATGCGTGAACGCATCGACCGCCATATCCGTCAGCGGACGGAGATGCTGGCCGGCGTCAGCCACGATCTGCGCACGCCGCTGACCCGATTGAAGCTGGAGTTGGCCATGCTGCGCGATACCCCGGCGGCGGACGCCATGGCGTCGGACGTCGACGAGATGGATCGCATGATCGAAGGTTATCTTGCCTTTGCCCGGGGCGCGGCGGGCGAACGGGCGGTGGACACGGATATCAACGCCTTGATGGGCGAGGCCGTGGGCGATGCCCGCCGCCAGGGCGGAAAGGTGGATTTTGCCGCCACGGGCGACTTGCGCGGCCGTCTGCGCCCCTTGAGCCTAAAGCGTTGTTTGGACAACCTTCTGGGAAATGCCCAGCGCTATGCCGACCGCTGCGCCCTGGCCGCCAGGCGCGACGGTGACATGATCGAGATTACCGTGGACGATGATGGCCCCGGCATTCCCGAAGATGAACGGGAAGCCGCCTTTCGGCCCTTCTATCGCCTGGAAATTTCCCGCAACCAGGGTACGGGCGGTGTCGGCCTTGGCCTGGCCATCACCCGCGACACCGTGCGAAACCAGGGCGGCGACGTGGTGCTGGGCGAAGCGCCGCAAGGTGGTTTGCGGGCGGTGATCCGGCTGCCGGCTTGACCAAGTAAAATGCAGGGGGAAACGAATGCCATGGAAACATTGACCTTTCACAGCCTGGTGGCCCGTCCCGTGGTGTTGAAATTAAGGCGCCCCGTGAAGGCGCGGATCGCAACCATGACCGACTGGCCGGTGATCCTGATTGATTTGCGTACCGAGGAAGGCATCACCGGCCGGGCTTATCTGGAACCCTACATTGTCAAATCCATGCGCTATCTGGTTCCGGCCCTGCGGGATTTTGGCGAAATGTTGAAAGGCCGGACAGTCGCGCCGGGGGAGCTGTACGAAATCGCGCGGAAATCCCTCCATTTCACCGGATATGGCGGGCTGGCCATGATTGCCGTTTCGGGCCTGGACATGGCGGCCTGGGATGCCCTGGCCAGGGCGGCCAATATGCCCCTGTGCGTTTTGTTGGGTGGTTCGGTGGGGCCGGTGAAATCCTACAACAGCAATGGGCTGTGGCTGAACGAACCGGCCGCGGTGGCTGGGGAGGCGTTGGAACTACGCGACGAGGGCGGCTTCTCCGCGCTGAAGCTGCGCATGGGCAGGGACGACCCCGGGGAGGACATGGCGGCCTACGCCGCGGTGCGCAACGCGTTGGGCGATGGCGTCGAGCTTATGGTTGATTTCAATCAGGGCCTGGATCTGGCCGAGGCCATGCGCCGCTGCCATATGATCGATGATCTTGGCCTGGCCTGGATTGAGGAGCCTATCGTCTATGACAATTTTGATGGCTTTGCAAAACTGACGGCGGATTTGAAGACGCCCATACAGATTGGCGAAAATTTCTATGGCCCGCGTGATCTGCACATGGCTCTAAAAAAGCGGGCCTGTGATCTGGTCATGCCCGATTTCATGCGCATCGGCGGCGTGACGGGCTGGCTGCGCGCCGCCGCCATCGCCGGGGCGGCCGGTGTGCCCATGTCGTCCCACCTATACCCGGAGGTCGCCGCCCACGTCATGCGCGTCACCGAAACCGCCCATTGGCTGGAATGGCAGGATTGGGCCGATCCTATATTGCAGCAACCCTACGACGTCAGGGACGGCGACGTGCACATCCCCAATACGCCCGGCCTGGGGCTGGAATGGAACGAAGACGTGGTCGCCGCCAATGCGGTGGGATTATAGCTAAGGCGCCTCTGACAGGGTGAACAGTATATCGGCGCCTTCGTCACGGTTGGCGATCAAGGCCTGATAGTCCGGATCGTTGCACCAGGCCCGCGCCGCGTCGATGTCGGGAAACTTGATCAGAACAAAGCGATCATATCCATCGGGTCCGGTCAGGGTTTCCACGATGGGCGCGCGCATGATGAATTCGCCGCCATGGACGGCAGTGGTTGGTCCAGCGGCCTTGGAATAGGCGGACAATTTCTCGGGGTCCTTGATTTATATATGCACGGCGACGTAAGCGGCCATTCCTTCGTTTCCTTGTTGCTATTCGACGATTTTCCAATAGGCATCCTTCAAGACAACCTGTCCATCGCGAAAGGTATAAAAATCACAGCCCTGGGCGGCGATTTTTTGTCCCACTGTCGTGGTTCCCGTCAGCAGCCATTTTGAAATCCTCATTTTGCCGTCCACATAGTTGCCATCGCCCCGGTAGTGAATATCGGGTATGCCGTCAAAGCGGGTTTTCAACAGGGTCTTCACCGCCTCGAACCCTTCGGCCCGCGAGCCGTGGGGGTCGGGGCCGCGGGGCATTTGCAGGGCGCAGTCGGCGGCAAAATATCTCATGACCGCATTTATATCGTGTTCATTGAAGGCGGCCAGCAGGCCGTCCAATTTTCGCTAATCGTGGCGCTGTTCGACATAGTGGCCTCCCGGCAAGAAAAATCAGGGTTTCCCTGCGCCGATCAGAGCTTTAGTTTGCGCAATTGTAAAGTACCACCATAGACAGAGGCCATGATCATATGGAAAAGCCAACCCAGATCTGCATCCTGAAGGACTTGATGCGCATGCTCGACGCCAAGGAGAATGTGGACGCTGGCGTGATGTACCGCAACCCCACCTCGGTCTATACCTGCCCCGACCTGGCGGCCAGGGAATGGCGGACGTTTTTCAAGGGCCACACGCAACTGATCGGCCTGAGCAGCGATCTACCCAAGCCGGGCAGCTATCTGACCCTGGATGATTTCGGCGTGCCGGTTCTGGCCACTCGCGGCAAGGACGGGACTTGCAGGGCTTTCCTGAACGTCTGCCGTCACCGCGGCGTGCAGGTGGCGCAGGGGGAAAAGGGCACACAAAGCACCTTTTCCTGTCCGTTTCATCAATGGACCTACAGCAACCAGGGCGATCTGATAGCCATTCCCGATGAACAACAGTTCGGCGAGATCGACAAATCCTGCCACGGCCTGATCGCCCTGCCCATGGAAGAACGCCACGGCATGCTTTGGCTGCATCCCGACCCTGACGGGGTAATGGATCTGGAAACCATGCTGGGGGCGCTGCAGCCCGAGCTGGCCAATTGGAAGTTCGAGAACCTCGTCGCCATGGGCCAGACCACCATCGCCATGCGCCTGAACTGGAAACTGGCCAACGATACCTTTGGCGAGACCAACCATTTCGACAAGCTGCACAAAAACACCCTGGGCCGCATTACCCATGCCAGCTGCTTGAACTACGAAACGTTCGGGCGCAACCACCGTTTTGTCTTTCCCCGCCGCATGATTGACGAGCTGCGCCAGACTCCCGAAGCGGACTGGCGCCTGACGGACGGGGCCACGACGCTGTATTTTCTCTTCCCCAATATCCAATTCATCATCGGAAATGGATCCATTAATATCGTCCGTCTGTATCCCGACCCGGAGGACCCGAACCGCTCCATCTCCAAGATCAACCATTACTTTACCAAGGGCGCCATTGCGGCGGCGGCCGAGATAGAGGGGCATGGAGACAAAGTGACGTCCGAGACCGTCTACGAAATCAGCCAGAGCGACACCGGCATTCCCAGTCTGAACGCCATCAAGGAGGTCTTCAATTCCACCATCGAACAGGAGGATTACCTTATGGGCGAAACAACCCAACGGGCGGCGGAAACCGGTATGATGGAGCACATAATTTTCGGTCGCAACGAGCCGGCCCTGCACCACTATCACCAAACTTTCCGCGCGGCGCTGCAAATGCCGCCGCTGGAGGAAATGAGCGGCTAGGTTTTCAGGATGTGTTGGTTTGGGCCTGGAACATTGCGTTGCCGATGGCCTTGCCTTGACCAAGTCGAACAGATTTTAAAGGAGAGTAGTATGCGTAATTGGCGAGTTTGTATTGTTGCGGTATTTGCGTTGTTTTGGGCAACTGGTTCTGCCTGGGCCAACGGCGCCCTGGGTACCTGGGCGACCGAGGGGGGAAAATCCCATGTCACGATCACGTCGTGTGAAGACAAATTGTGCGGTACTATTATCTGGCTCAAGGAACCCTTGACCGAGGCGGGGGAACCGAAACACGACGCCAACAATCCCGACGACGCCTTGAAAACCCGGACCATCATCGGCTTGCCCCTATTGGCGGGTTTCGTGCCCGGCGACGAGGAGGATAATGTCTGGGAAAATGGCACCATCTATAATCCCGAGGACGGAGAACTGTATTCCTGTGTCCTGACCTTACTGGATGCCGGCACTTTGAAAGTGCGTGGTTTTGTGGGCTTGCGCTTGTTTGGAAAAACGAAAATTTGGAAGCGAATACAATAAGGTTGGGAGATTTGTTTAAAGGAGAACATTAGCGTGGTGCAGGCGAATCGCAAGGACAAGGACGGCAGCTTGCTGCCGGGAGAACCGAACGAGCCGGGCAAACGGTACATCAACCGCGAACTTTCCTGGCTGGCCTTTAACCAGCGGGTCATGGAAGAGGCGTTGAATACCGCCCATCCGTTGCTGGAACGTTTGCGTTTTCTGTCCATTTCCGCAACCAATCTGGACGAATTCTATATGGTCCGCGTAGCCGGACTGCATGGCCAGATGCGCGCGGGTATCGATCAGGTCAGCGATGATGGACGAACGCCCACCCAGCAATTGGCCGCCATCAATGAAATGGCCGGCCAGATCATGACGGAACAGGGGCGCTACTGGAAAGAGCTGATCGGGGAGCTGTCGGCGTCCGGCATTTCCCTGGTGGAGCCCGACGCGCTGACGGAGGAGGAGCGCGCTTTCCTTGCCGTGTATTTTCTTCAGCATATCTTCCCCGTTTTGACGCCCTTGGCCATTGACCCGGCGCACCCGTTTCCCTTTATCCAAAATCTCGGTTTTGCCATGGTCCTGCAACTGCGCCGGGAGGCCGATGACAGTTTCATGAATGCCCTGGTGCCCCTGCCGCAGCTGGTCGACCGTTTCGTACGCCTGCCTGGCCGGGCGATCCGCTTTGTCAGCCTTGAAAATCTAGTGGGGCTGTTCCTGGACCAACTTTTCCCCGGCTATGCTACGGAGGGGCGGGGGCTGTTCCGGGTCATTCGCGATAGCGATATCGAGGTCGAGGAAGAGGCGGAGGATCTGGTGCGGTTTTTCCAAACCGCCCTGAAACGACGGCGTCGGGGCAGCGTCATCAGTCTATGGGTCGATGCCGCCATGCCTGATGATCTGCGCCGCTTCGTGGCCCGCAATTTGGGGATGGGAAGTCGCGAAGTGATGGCGGTGGAC
>Ga0315339_1003275_pt1 | contig 11497 bp, 8 predicted proteins | sample ASW17metaG_FD_204514 | JGI IMG/M metagenome (GOLD analysis project Ga0315339, IMG submission 204514) | Ammonia-oxidizing marine archaeal communities from Pacific Ocean, United States - ASW #17 | ecosystem: Environmental > Aquatic > Marine > Oceanic | place: USA: California | collected 2016-12-05
TCCGCCGCGCGCTCAAAATCCTCTGAGTCGACTGCACGTTGGAGTTTATGACGAAGAACCTCTAGCTGCTTTTCCAGGTCCGAGGCTGCCGGATCCGGAGGAAGGTAGACTTTGCCTACGTGCTGGATGCTCCCATGGACTCGGCGTAAGAGTCCTCTCAAGTACCCCTCGAAGGTGGTGTAGCAGTGAGGGCATCCGAGACGACCAGCTTCACGGAAGTCGTTGAACGTGAGGCCGCAAAACGAACACGACCCAAAGGACTCGGACGTTTGCTGTGTAGGCGGTTCGTCACCGAGCTGGGCCAGGAATCCCGTCAGGGGCAGATTGACGGATTCCTCGGAACTCTCGAAACCTTTGGCGGCGGCACACTTCTGACATAGGTGCGACGTCAACATCTGGTTGTTCTCGATCTGGGTGAGGTGTACCACGGCGTCTTCGGATCCGCAGACCTCGCAAGCGCTCTTTGATCCCTTGGCGTCCATGTCCGCTAGACCCCCGCCGGGTCCCGTAGGCGCCCGTCCTTGAGTTCCAAGATTCGGTCGGTTCTCTCAGCGAGTTCTCGATTGTGCGTCACCAATACCATGGCTAATCCTCGGTCTCCTCTGAGGCGAAAGAGGAGATCATGCAGTTCTTCACTCGTATGCGCGTCCAAGTTACCCGACGGTTCATCAGCCAGAAGCACCACCGGCTCATTCGAAAGGGCCCTAGCTACCGCAACCCTCTGCTGCTCTCCACCGGAGAGCTGAGCGGGACGATGTTCCAGGCGCCTGTCGAGTCCCACGGCAGCCAGCAACTCCCTAGCCTGTTCCCCGGCCGCCCTCCGACTCAGTCCCGCGATGAGGCACGGCATCATCACATTTTCGAGCGCCGTAAACTCCCTGAGAAGATGGTGAAACTGAAACACGAACCCGACAGTCTCGTTTCGGATCCCTGCGAGAGCTTCGGTGTCGAGGGCCGACACGTTCCGCCCGCCGATCCGTACCTCGCCCGACGTTGGTTGATCCAATGCGCCCAACAGGTGCAGCAGTGTCGACTTACCCGCACCACTGCTACCGACGATGGCTACCGCCTCTCGGGCCTCGACGTGGAGCTCTACCCCCTCCAGTACGGCTAGTTCACGCCCGTCGCCGCCTACGAAACTCCTGGACAGGGCCGTCGCTTCAAGCGCCGGATCAGCCGCGTTATTCATGCCGAATCGCTTCTACGGGTTGGAGGCGAGACGCCTGCAGTGCGGGATACACAGTCGCCATAAGAGCGATGAATACGCTGACGGCAACGATTCGTGTGACATCGAAAAAGCGGATAGAGATCGGAAGCTTGTCCACGAAATATACGTCGGGCGGGATGCGGATGATCTCGTACGTGTCGAGGAGCCAGGCCAGGGACAGACCGAGCGTGGTCCCGACAACTGTCCCAATCACGCCGATCCACAATCCCTGCAAAATGAAAACCCGAAGAATACGTCGATCGGTCATTCCCATCGATTTGAGAATCCCGATTTCGCGGGTTCGGTCCACAACCACCATGACCAAAGTGCTGACGATGTTGAACGCGGCCACCACCACGATAAGGATCAGGATCAGACCCATCGCGAGTTTTTCGAGCTTGAGGGCCGAAAAGAGTGCTCGGTTGGTGGTGCTCCAATCCAGGGCATAGAAATCGAAACCCAATTTGTCCTGAACCGCCAGAGCCACTGTCCGGGCCTCATCAGGGTCGTTCGTACGGATCCCGAGCCCGGAAATGATGTCCGGCTCCAGGATGCCGAGTTGGTCTTGAGCAGCTTCGAGCGGGACGTAAACGTTCTTCATGTCGTAGTCGTACATACCGGTGGTGAACGTACCGGTCATTTCATATTGCCGAATGCGCGGCGTAGGCATGCCCATCACGTCCACCGTAAGGTTCTCGAAGGAAATGACCGTGAGCGTATCGCCGTTAAACGACCCCATACGAGCCGCGAGCCTGTTACCGAGAATCACGGGCGGGAGTCCCGAGCCGGTCTGGCCAAGGTCATGAACGCCCTCCTGGATACGCGCCTCCATGTCGGTGACGGCCGGGCCGTCCGGATCGACGGCTACGCCGTAGAGGTCCGCGGGTTGCGTGTATCCCGCACGGGACAGGGCCACGCTGGTCTGCACGAAGGGGGCCACCCCGGCGACGCCCTCCACCTCCCTGGCACTCGCGCTCACCTCGCGCCAGTCGTCGATGCGGAAGCTACTCCCGTTCTGGAAAACCGTTACGTGGGCCGACGACTCGAGGATCTTACCCATCAAGTCTTCCTGCATGCCGGTCATGACACCGATGACGATAACCAACGCGCTCACTCCGACAGCGACACCACCCACCGCAATCCACGTGATGAACGATAGCAAGCGACCGCCACTGGCTGACGACAGATAGTGGCGGGCGATGTACCACTCTAGACCGCCAGTGGAACGGCCTGCCATCACTCGTCTCGCAGCGTGGGAAACAGGATCACGTCGCGAATCGAAGACTGGTTCGTCAGCAACATCGTGAGCCGGTCGACCCCCAGGCCAAGACCACCAGTGGGCGGCATCCCATACTCCATCGCACGGATATAGTCTTCATCGATGGGGTGCGTCTCATCGTCGCCGGCGTCTTTGAGCGCGGCCTGACCCTCGAAGCGAGCCCGCTGATCGATCGGGTCATTCAACTCGGAAAAAGCGTTGCACATTTCCTCGCCGGCGACGAACAATTCGAACCGCTCGGTGAGATCTGCATGCTCACGATGAGGCTTGGCCAGCGGACTGAGCTCCTTGGGATGGTCCATCACGAACGTGGGTTGAATCAAATCCGGCTGCACCAAGGCACCGAATAGCTTGTCGATGAGCTTACCCCATCCAGCCCCGTCTAGTTCGGGGAGGTCCAGCTTCTTCGCCCGCTCCATGAGGTCTTCCTTCGACACTTGTCTCACGTCGGCTCCCAGTGCCTCACTGAGCGCATCGACCATCGACACTCTCCGATACGGGGACGCGAAACTGATCTCATGCTCTCCGTACACGATGTCTGTCGAACCGGTTGCGGCAATCGAGACCCGAGCGAGCATCTCTTCCGTGAAATCCATCAGGCCATTGTAGTCGATGAAGGCCTGATAGAATTCCAGCATGGTGAACTCAGGATTGTGAAACCGATCTATTCCTTCGTTCCGGAAGTCCTTCGAGATCTCGTAGACCCGTCCCAATCCACCAACGATCAGTCGCTTTAGATAAAGTTCGTCCGCAATTCTCAGATAGAGAGTTCGATCGAGGGCGTTGTGCTTGGTCACGAACGGGCGAGCCGCGGCTCCGCCGTACAGAGGCTGGAGCGCCGGAGTCTCGACCTCCAAGAAATCGGCCTCATCTAGAAACGCCCGGAGTTCGCTGATAATCTTCGCCCTGGAGCGAAAGACCTCTCTCACCCCGGGGTTCACGGCAAGATCGGCGTACCGCTGCCTGTAACGCGTCTCGGTATCCGCGAATCCACCGAAGGTCCTGCGCTCGCCGGTCTCCTCGTCCTCTTCGGTTTTTCCCAGTGGGAGAGGCCTCAGCGATTTGGCGAGGACCTTCCACTCCTGCACCTGAATCGTCACCTCACCCGTGCGGGTTCGAAACAAAACGCCCTCGACGCCGATCCAGTCTCCGAGATCGAGCAGATCCAAGGCACCGAAGTCGTCATCGCCGAGAACGTTCTTCTTAAAGTAGACCTGAATCTGACCCGAACGGTCCTCGACGTGTCCGAATGCGCTCTTACCGTGCTCTCGGTAGCTGAGCATTCGGCCGGCCACCGATACGCGGGTACCATGCCCTTGTCCGTCGAGTGAGCCGGCTTCCTCTTCCTGACCGAACAAGGCGGCGGCGTCTCGGGTCAGGTGGGATCGATCATAGGTATAGGCGTAGGGTTCGACGCCCAACTCTCGAAGGGCATCCAACTTTTCCCGGCGATGCCGACGGACCTGATTGAGGTCTTCGCTCACGATAATCCCAGCTCTACTTTCCGGCGCCTTGGGAGGCGAATTGCTTGAGATAAACCTCGATGAATGGATCGAGGTTGCCGTCCATCACTTTGGCCACATCGGCGATCTTCAGATCCGTGCGATGGTCGTTGACCATTGTATAGGGCTGGAAGACGTACGATCGAATCTGATTGCCCCAGCCGATGTCGGTCTTGGTCGCCTCTAGTTCAGCCTTTTCCTGTTCCTGTTCCTCGCGGGCTCGCTCGTAGAGAGCAGCCTTCAGCATCTTCATGGCCGTCGAACGGTTCTTGTGCTGCGACCGTTCCTGCTGACAGGAAACAGCGATCCCTGTCGGAAGATGTGTGAGCCGAATAGCCGAGTCGGTCTTGTTGACGTGCTGCCCGCCCGCCCCCGACGCCCTGAAAGTATCAACTCGTAGCTCGGATTCATCGATTTCAATCTCGATCTCATCGTCGACGAGCGGATAGATAAAGACACTGGCGAACGACGTGTGTCGTCTGGACTGGGCATCGAACGGGGAGATGCGCACGAGGCGGTGAACACCCTTCTCGGCCTTCATGTATCCGAAGGCGTGGTCCCCCACCACTTCGAGCGTGGCGCTCTTGATGCCGGCTTCCTCTCCGGGCTGTAGATCGAGGACCCGCACTTCATATCCGCGACCCTCGGCCCACCTCGAATACATACGAGTAAGCATTTCAGCCCAGTCCTGCGATTCGAGACCGCCGGCACCGGGATGGACCGTAAGGATGGCACCCCGGTGGTCATCAGGCCCCTGGAGCATGGTGCGCAGCTCAAGAGCTTCGATCGGCGCCTCCAGCCCACCTACCTCGCCGACCAATTCCGCCTCGAGCTCCTCGTCCGCCTCGGCTTCCAGAAGCTCGGCGAGCTCGGCCAGTTCGGCCGTCTTGCTGTCGAGTTCGTGCCACGGGCCGACCCAGCTCTTAAGTCTGTTCGACTCCGCGATTACCTCGCGGGCTGCATCCTGGTTATCCCAAAACCCCTCTACCGCCATGTCCTTATCCAGCTCGACGATACGAGCGTCCTTGGAATCGACGTCAAAGATACCCCCGAAGGTCGGCAATACGACTCCCCATTTTTTGCAAACGCTGAAGTGCTTCTTTGCTCATGATTGGGCGTTCAAGCCTGACATTTCAGGGGATGGGCGAGAGGGGCCATGCCACCTTGGACTTTGTGGGCTGGGAGAGCTTTCGAGCTTAGTTCCGGCGATTGACGCTTGTCAACGACTGATACGACCGGAATCTAACAGCACAAAGTCGATCAATCGCTCCAGCTTGTCGACCCGGGATACCCTTACGGCCAACCGGTCACCTAGTCGGAAGCTCCTCCGAGACCGCTCGCCAACGAGGCGATAGCTGTCTTGGTGGAACGTATAGTAGTCGTCCATCATGCTATTCACGTGGACCAGACCCTCCACGAAGACCTCATCCAACAATACGAACAATCCGAACGACGTCACCCCGGCGATCGTGCCAGTGAATTCGTCGCCCAAGTGCCTTTCCATGTACTCAGCCTTCTTCAGGTCGACGCTTTCCCTTTCGGCCGCCTCGGCCACTCTCTCCTGCGTACTACACCGGTCGGCTTTCAGATCCAGAGCCTCTCCACCCCACGAATCCGGAGCTGTCCGCCCTTGAATCAGTACATGGGCGAGCACTCGGTGCAGCCAAAGATCCGGGTACCGGCGAATGGGTGAAGTGAAGTGCGTGTAGTGCGTCGCCGCTAGCCCAAAGTGGCCGAGATTTCCGGGAGCGTAGCGAGCGCGACTCATCGAGCGTAGGACCACCGTCGATACCAGCCGACCCTCCGGGGTGCCCTCCACCTTCGCGAGTATGACTTGGAGTTCCTTGGGGCCAACCACACCCTTCGTGGTCTTGAGCCCCAAGCGGGTCAAAAAACCCTGTAGCTCCAGCATCTTGTCCTTTGGGGGCGCTTCGTGAACTCGATAGAGCACAGGAAGCCCGGCATCCTCCGATATGCGAGCTACGATCTCGTTCGCCAGAAGCATGAAGTCTTCGACCAACCGATGGCTATCGAGGCGTTCTCGGCGCTGAATTTCAAGCGGCTGTCCGCCGTCCCCCAATACGACACGGGCCTCGGGTAGATCAAAGTCGAGTGCCCCTCGCTCCTGCCGTCGGGCTCTCAGCACTCGCGCCAACCTCGAGAGATCCGCCAAGGCTTGGTCCGTGGGGGTGTCGAACGAGCGTTCTCGATCGAGGACGGCCTGAGCATCTTCGTAGCTGAGCTTGTGACGACTTCGGATGCGGGTCCGTTCCAGCCGGGTCTCCTTCGCGAGCCCCGTGGCATCCATCGTGGCAAAGACCGACATCGCGTATCGGTCGACCCCCGGCAACAACGAACACGCATCCGTCGAGAGCACATGCGGCAGCATGGGAATGACGCGATCGACGAGATACACACTGGTCGCACGCTTAAGCGCTTCAAGGTCGACGGGATCGCCGGGATCGACGAAGTGAGACACGTCGGCAATGTGAACGCCGACCTCGAGTTCACCATTTTTTAGGCGGCGAACGGACAGGGCGTCGTCATGATCCTTCGCGTCAGCAGGGTCGATCGTGAAGGCATGGAGCTCGGTCCGGTCGATCCTCCCCTCCCCAGGATCGGCGCGGCGTCGCGCAACGGCATCCTCGGCATGTCGCTCCACTTCGTCCGGAAAGGCGGTCGCAAGCCGGTGCCCGTGGATAACGGCCAAGACGTCGACGCCCGGATCGCCCGACTTTCCAAGAATGGCCTCAATGCTGCCGCTGGGATTCATCTTGCCGCTACCGAACGCGGTGATGCGCACGACCACGACATCGCCGTCGCCGGCACCGTTTTCTTCCCCCTGTACCACGAGGATTTCGCGGTCGATCTTGCGGCTTTGAGGGTGGACGACCCCAAATGAGCGAGCAGATCGGTACGTGCCCACCAGTGTCTCGTGTGCACGCTCAAGAACCTTGATGACCCGCCCAACCGGGCTTCGGCCGCGAGGACGACCCTCGATGCGGGTGACCACCTGATCCCCGTCCATCGCCGAGTCCAGGGACAATCCCGGCACGAAGACCTCTTGAGCGCCGGCGTCCGGTTTAACGAAGCCGTCGCCCTTCGACGTAACCGACAATCTGCCGACAACGAGGTCGATCTTTTCGGGGGCGGCGAAGCGCTGGCCCTTCACCCGGTAAAGTCGGCCTCGATCCACCAAGTCGAACAGGAACGTGCGGAACTCCCGAAAGTCCTTGGTCGGGAGCTTGAGGGCCTTGGCGAGCTCTTTCGCCTTGAGGGACCCCCTGCGCGACTCGCTGAGGTGCCGAACGACAGAAGCCTCAGTCGGAAATCTGGACCGGCGAGCCACTCAGCGTAGAACCTGAAACACGAGTCCGAAGCTCTTCGTAGATTCGTCGCGAGCCACCCGGATGCGCGCGCTGCTTCGGTCGCCTGTGGCGCCCTGAATGCGAGCACTGATGAACCCGTCGACACCGCTGAGCAAGTGGTTAGCGATCACGACTCCCATGGTCTGAGACGCCCGCCTGAAGTCCTCGTCACTCGACTCGATGACCGTTTGGTATTCATCCCAGTCGGCGTCTAGGCCCGTCCAGTCCCACTCGAAACGCTCGTCGTACCCCTCGGCCTCATAGTAGGCAAGCGCGTCGTCAAAGACCGGATCCCCGGGCAACGGACTGGATCCCGGTCCGAAGAAAATCTGCATCGCGAGCGTCCAGGTCTTTCCGTTAAACGTCGCGGGGTCTGTCTGTGGCTGCACACCAGGTGTAGCCGAATCGACGTCGAAGGCCCCCGATGCCTCGAAGTGTGTGAGGTCCTCGTAGTAGGGAAAGTCACCGTCGATGCGGTCTCCGCCGAATGTGCGAGCCACGTCCCAAGCCAGTGTCTCGTAGCGGTCGCGCATATCGAACCCCGACGATCTGGCCCGGCTGAATGCGAACCACGCCGCTCCCTCTAAGGCCAAATACGCGATCCAACGCCCCTGACCCATTTTCCACTGGGTGGCGCCCGGAACCAGGACGGAATAGAGAAAGGCTCGGGCCGGGCCGAGAACGGCGTCTCCCATCTGAATCGCCGGAGCCGGGTCAGCGTCCCCCGCTTCCCCAGTGAGAACCGGGACGGGCTCAGAGGCGGCACAGCCGTGGGCCGGAAGAGGTCGTCGCAGTTGCTCTACCACGGATAGGCAGGGCCACTGAGATTGAGCAAACGCGGGCGCGGGGATCGCTCCGAGGCACGCCAAGCAGAATGTGGCCGCTCTCAGGTGCCGAAGTGTGTACGGAAAGCCGATGTTAAAAAACGATTCCAAAAGAAACGTGAACCGGTTCGCTCTCTCCGGTTATTGATCCGGCGAGGTTCTTGGCTAAGCCAAGGTCGAATCGCTCGTAACGGAGGCCGAGGCCAATCGCCACACCATCCGCTTGCCCCACTTCACCTTGCACGTACCCCGAGCGCACGTAGATCAAATCGCCCCGACCGGCAGTGAGCTCGGTGCCTACGTAGTATGACGGAGCTTCACCGGGGTCACGCCAGCGATCCTCGACCTCGAGCCGCACCCACAGGTTGATCTCGTCGGTATCAACGAAGTGCGTTAGGAAGTTGTAAGCCGCGGAGATCCGGACCCGCGAAGGGAGTGGGTCAGCCTGTTCAGCGTTCACGACCTGAAAATCAGGACCCATGTGCGCCAACATCGCTCCCAAGCGTAGCGGCGTGCTCGAAAAGGGTTGGGACTGCAACCCTACGTCCATCGCCCAGCCGGTCGCCCGTATGCCCTCACCACCGTCGCACTGCCCGCGACAATTCAGATTGAACTTAACGACCTTGAGGTTGAAGCCCGCGTCGAGCCAATCCGACAGTTGGCTAGCAAGAGAGACAATCCCGACCTGACTTCGGATCGAGAGCGAACCCCGCACGTTGCCGTTGATATCGGTAAGGTCCTGCTCCCCTTCGTCGAGAAGCTGATAGGACACTCCGATGACCCCGATCGGTTGCCTGGCCATCAACGCAGAAAGGGCGGTCCCCTCACCCACCAGATGGTCACCCCTCATGACGACCAGCCGGCTCTCTTCCATGCCGGCTAGACCGGCCGGGTTCCAGAACGCCGACTCAGAACTCGGAACGGCGGTCATGGCCCTCCCTAGCGCCACTCCCTGAGCGCCTACGGGAAGGAGGAGGAAAAGAGCCCCTTCTGTGGATCCAACCTCGGAATCCTGCCCTTGGACGCCCTGTGGTAATGCGAGCGCCGATAGGCAGACGACGAGTGACCAAAGCCGGTTACCCACGGTCGTCGTCCTCAGACGGGACACGGAGTCCCAATTGACCCAAGAGCTGACGCTTGCGGCGCCAATTGGGGAGGACTTTGATCCAAAGGTCGAGATAGACGGGACGATCAATAAACTCCTCGATTTTTTCACGAGAGACTCGGCCAAGCTCACGAATCGCTTTACCCTTGTCTCCAACAAGGATCCGCTTCTGAGAGTTCCGCTCGGTGAAGAGGTTGGCTTGAATGTACACCGGGTCCTGATCCTCCCGGAACTCCTCAATCACGGCGAATATCGAGTACGGGATTTCCTCGCGGAACTGTTCAAACACCGTTTCACGGATGAACTCCGCAACGAAGAAGCGGACAGGCGCGGACGCCACGTCGTCTTCCGGGTACAGAAAAGGGCCTTCCGGTAACCCTTGGACCAACTCCGACCACAAGTTCTCGACTCCACGGCCCTTCAGCGCCGAAATCCCCCTGGCGTCGGCCCCCAGCTCCGTCTGGGCCCAGTGCGCCGCCAGCGCGATACCCTCCGGCGTGGCGGCATCGATTTTGTTGATTACAACGAACTTCGGGGCGGAAGAAGAAGAAAGTGCTTCTACGATCGCCGCCTTTTCCTTGTCGTGCAGTGGATCAGTAGCGTCGACGAGCAAGACGATCACGTCAGCCTCCCGGATCGCCTCGAGCGCCTCTTCAAGCATGCCCTTCTGGAGCAGGTCCCTGGCCATGAGAAGCCCCGGAGTATCCAGGAAGACGGCCTGAACGTTGTCGGACGTTCGAAGTCCTGTGACACGTTGCCAGGTGGTCTGAGCCTTGGCCGTGACGATGCTCAGCTTATGCCCGATGAGCTGATTCATCAACGTGGATTTTCCAGCGTTAGGACGCCCGATCAGTGCGACGTATCCCGTACGCCGCGGGGCGGAGGCCTCGTCTGTTGTCAACTCTTCGCTCATCGAGGAAAGATGACACAGGTAGAGGGCCTAGGGAACGTTCAACGTCAGTTGTCCCGACCTCAGCGCAAGAGAACGTCAACCACAATCCCAGAATCGAACGAAGTCTCGACTCCCGCGAGGGGGAGATCAGTACCTTAACTCAAGCGTCCGCGAAAACGGGTAGAACCCGGCCCACCGAGCCCCGGAGACGGGCGCGCGAAGCGTGCCCACCTGCTCTCCGCGATGTACGGCGAAGCCGCGCAGCGCGTGTTAGAGTACGGCGGCGCCTACTTTAGTGGACGGCGGACACAAAAGAGCCCACAACCCGAAATAGGCTGTGGGCTCATATGTAAGCTGGCGACGACGTACTCTCCCACCGGATCTCCCCGGCAGTACCATCCGCGCGGCAGGGCTTAACGGCCGTGTTCGAGATGGGAACGGGTGTATCCCCTGCGCAATAGCCACCAGCAAATATCTAATCCGGCCGTGTATCGCGGCGCAGGGCGTTGTCGGGCTTCGTCGGACTCCCTGCGGCGTACCTTAAGGTACGCCGCACCGCAGGGAGTCCTCCTAACCCGCCTACCCCTTCATCCACGCTACACAGCCTCAGAAGAGGTGTGTGGCGTGGTCGCGAGAACGGCGCGAACAAATACATCAGGGTAGAGAGAGAATCCATAGAGACCTTTGGATATTGTCCAAAAGTGTGTTGGTTTGGGATGATGCTAGTTCATACCTCCTGAAGGGAGGAAGGAACTGGTCAAGCCACTCGGGCAATTAGTACGGCTCGGCTACACGTGTTACCACGCTTCCACCTGCCGCCTATCAACGTGCTAGTCTCGCACGGCCCTTCTGAGAACTTGCGTTCTGGGAGTGCTCATCTTGGAGGGGGCTTCCCACTTAGATGCTTTCAGCGGTTATCCTTTCCCGACGTCGCTACCCGGCGATGCTCCTGGCGGAACAACCGGTACACGAGGGGTCAGTCCATCCCGGTCCTCTCGTACTAGGGACAGCTCTCCTCAACACTCCAACGCCCACGACGGATACAGACCGAACTGTCTCACGACGTTCTAAACCCAGCTCATGTACCACTTTAACGGGCGAACAGCCCGACCCTTGGGACCTTCTCCAGCCCCAGGATGTGATAAGCCGACATCGAGGTGCCAAACCGCCCCGTCGATGTGAACTCTCGGGGGCGATAAGCCTGTTATCCCCGGCGTACCTTTTATCCGTTGAGCGATGGCCCTTCCATTCGGAACCACCGGATCACTAAGGCCTACTTTCGTACCTGCTCGATCCGTCGATCTCGCAGTCAAGCTCCCT
>Ga0315339_1003276_pt1 | contig 11495 bp, 8 predicted proteins | sample ASW17metaG_FD_204514 | JGI IMG/M metagenome (GOLD analysis project Ga0315339, IMG submission 204514) | Ammonia-oxidizing marine archaeal communities from Pacific Ocean, United States - ASW #17 | ecosystem: Environmental > Aquatic > Marine > Oceanic | place: USA: California | collected 2016-12-05
AAACCACCCCCACCGCCAAGCCTTCTTGACGCTCGACCTCCAGGCTATTATAATCGCCCTGCCTGTCCACCCGCACTGGAGCAAAGTCCATGAAACTCGGCACCTTCATGATGCCCCTGCACCCCCCCGAAAAAGACCGCACCGCCTGCTTCGAAGAAGACGTCGACTTCATCGTCCGCGCCGACCAACTCGGCTACACCGAAGCCTGGATCGGCCAACACCACACCGTCGCCTGGGAACCCATCCCCTCTAACGACCTCTTTATCAGCTACGTTCTGCCGCAGACCAAGCATATCCGCCTGGGCACCGGCGTCTCCATCATGCCCCAGCACCACCCCGTAAACGTCGCCGTGCGCTTGGCCTTTTTGGACCATCTGTCCAAAGGTCGCATCAACTGCGGCTTCGGCCAAGGTGGCGTAGCCACCGACTGGGGCCTCTTCGACTTACCTGACCCCAAAACCCAAGGGCTGATGACGGTCGAAAGCATCGACATGGTGCTCAGGCTCTGGCAGGAAGACGCGCCCTTTGATTTCCAGGGGGATTTCTACCATATCAAAATCGAAGAGCCACAACCCGAACTAGGCATCGGCGAACTACTCAAGCCCTACCAGAAACCCCACCCGCCCATCGGCATGAGCGTGATCAGGGGCGGCTCGATGGCTGCAACAATGGCCGGCCAACGCGGCTACTTGCCCATCAGCACCAACCTCGTCGCCGCCTCGACGCTGACCCAGCACTGGCAGACCTATTCGGCCGGGGCCACCGATGCCGGCCTACCCGAACCGGAGCGCACCCGTTGGCGCATCTCGCGCAGCATCATCGTCGGCGACTCGGCGCAACAGGCTTGGGATTACGCCCTCGATCCGAAGAGCAGCTTCAACCGCGCCTTCGAATATCTGATCGTCGTGCTCTCAGGCGCGCAAATGCTACATATAATGAAACACGACGAGTCCGTGCCCGACGCGGAAGTCACGCCCGAGTACCTGATCCGCAATCTCTGCATAATAGGCGACACCAAATCATGCGTGGACCAGTTGGAAGAATTGTGGAAAACGACAGGGGGGTTCGACACGCTATTAATGATCGCGCACGATTGGGACGACCGAGCACTGTGGGAACGTTCGATGGCTCTGCTGGCCAACGAGGTCGTGCCAAAACTGCCTTCAGTCTAGCGTCTAGGCTCGGTTCGATATCTGAAAGCGATGGCCCTCGGGGTCGCAACCGTCGCAAAGCAGCAAATCACCGAAGGTCTTAACCGCATCCATTGGCGCACCGCGCCGCACCAACTCCTGTTGCACAGCCCCTACGTCCTCCGCATAAAACACGATCTTATGCGGATCGGCCGAACGGCCTGTTGGACCATCCACCCCATGCGCTTTGTGAAAGGCCAGTCGACAGCCGCCGGCATCAAGCTCAGCCCATTCATCGGCGGCCAAATCGCTTTCGATCGGGCTCAGATCGAACATAGCACGGTAAAAATTCGCACACTTTTCGACATCGGCGACAAATACGATAACGCGTTTCATTACAGCAATCATCATGTGCTCCCACGGGTAATGGCCATTGTAGTCCAACAGGCCGTAAAAATCCCACATCAATAAAAGCGATGCAAACGCTAATTCAACACACTTCCATTCTCATTCCCCACATCTTCTCCCATTTTACTACCTTATTATAATTGGCGTGAATCTTTGAAGTAGCGAAGGGCTGGTTGAGGGTATCCCCGTAGCGGATAAACCCGCTCGGAGCAGCCCAGGGATGGGCTGCGAGAATGAGCGAAGGGGGTGCCCTCGACCAGCCCTTACCCGCCATAGCCGAACCAACTACCCACCTCTCTACCCGAGCATCTATGCGCTTATCTATATTCTACCTCTGCATCTTCTGCTTCTGTAATACCCCGGCCTTCGCCGACACCATGGTCTACCGCACCCACGCCCTGACCCTCTACGGCGACCCCAAATACCCGCCCAATTTTACCCACTTCGACTACGTCAACCCCGATGCGCCCAAAACCGGCGAAATCCACCTTTCCGCCATCGGCACCTACGACAACCTCAACCCCTTCATCCTCAAAGGTATCGCCGCCACCGGCTCGCTATTGCTCTACAACCGCCTCTGCACAAAATCCAAGGACGAGCCCTTCACCGAATACGGCCAGCTCGCCAGCCAGATGCAAATGCCCGTCGACCGCTCCTGGGTCATCTTCGAACTGCACCCCGAGGCACGCTGGCACGACGGCGTGCCCGTGACCGCCGCCGATGTGGTCTTTAGCTTTGAAACCTTCACCACCAAAGCCATTCCCTATTTTCGCAGTGCCTACGCCGATGTCGACACCGTCTTCGCCATCGACGAGCACCGGGTCAAATTCACTTTTACCGAAGGCATGAACCGTGAGATGCCGCTCTTGGTCGGCCAGTTGCGCGTCCTGCCCAAACACTATTGGCAAGACCGCGATTTCAGCGCGACGACCCTCGACCCGCCCCTCGGCAGCGGCCCCTACAGGATCGCCGAGTTCGAAGCGGGCCGTTCGATTACCTACGAGCGCGTCGACGACTACTGGGGCCGCGACCTGCCCGTGCACAAAGGCCGGCACAACTTCGACCGCATCCGCTACGAGTATTATCGCGACCGCACCGTCTCGATCGAAGCCTTCAAAACCGGCAGCTACGACCACCGCTCGCTAGCCAACTCAAAAGAATGGGCTAACGACTACGCGGACTACGCACCCATCGCCGAGGGCCGCATGATCAAGGAATGGATCCCGCACCAACTGATCCGCGGCATGCAGGGTTTTGCCTTCAACACTCGCCGCTACAAATTCAAGGACCCGAGAGTGCGCCAAGCCCTCGCCTACGCCTACGACTTTGAATGGACCAATCAAAACCTGTTCTACGGGCTCTTCACTCGCAGCAAAAGCTATTGGGGCAATTCTGATCTCGGCGCGTCGGGCCTGCCCGAGGGCGCGGAGCTTGCAATACTAGAAGAATACCGCGGGCAGATCCCGGACGAGGTTTTTACTACAGAATACATCCCGCCCAAAACCGACGGCTCGGGCCAAAATCGCGGCAATCTGCGCACGGCGAAAAAACTCCTAGCCGAAGCCGGCTGGAAAGTGGTCGACGGCGCGCTGCAGCATTCTGGGACCGGCGAGGTCATGCGTTTCGAGTTCCTGCTCGGCTCCTCGACCTACGAACGCATCCTAGGCCCCTTTATACAAAACCTCGAACGACTCGGTATCGAAGCCGCGATTCGCACCGTCGACTCGGCGCAATACCAGAACCGCGTCAAGGATTTCGACTACGACATTATCATCACCTTCTGGGGCCAAACCTTGTCTCCAGGTAACGAACAACGCAACTTCTGGTCGGGTAAAGCGTCTCAATCATCCGGCAGCCGCAATTACACTGGAATCGAGGACCCGGTAGTCGACGAACTGATCGAACGCCAGATCGCCGCCCCGGATCGCAAAACACAGGTCGCCATAACCAACGCCTTGGACCGAATCCTGCTCTGGGGGCATTATGTGATCCCCGGATCGCACAGCCGCTCGTACCGCATGGCCTATTGGAATAAATTCGGCCGCATGCCCGAACCGCCGAAAAACGGCCTCGGTTTTCCCGACACTTGGTGGTGGGACGCGGAAAAGGCCACGCGACTCGAAACAAAATGAAATCATCGACAACCAAAACCCGAAAGGGAAAGTAACCATGCGCATCGCGCTCTTTTTGGCTATCGCCTTCCTGGCCGCGCCACCGCTGCAGGCGGAAAACTACGTCGGGCACGGCATCTCCCTCTATAATGAGCTCAAATACGGCCCGGACTTCACCCACTTCAAATACGCCAATCCCGACGCACCCAAGACAGGCACCTTTCTCATCGGCTGGCTCGGCACCTTCGACAGCCTCAATCCCTTTATCCTCAAGGGTACGACCCCACCGCGTATGAGCGCCCTGCTCTACGATACACTCACCGAGCACGCCGACGACGAGATTTTCTCCGAATACGGCCGGCTCACCGAACGCATCGAAGTGCCCGCAGACAACTCTTGGGTACTCTATACCTTGAGAAAAGAAGCGCGCTGGCACGATGGCCAACCCGTAACACCCGAAGATGTGATCTTCACACTCGACATACTCAAGACCAAGGGCCATCCCTATTACGACAGCTACTACAGCGACATCGAAAAGGCCGAGAAAGTCGGCAAGCGGCAAGTCAAAATCATCTTCGGCGCAGGGACGAACAAAGAGCTGCCGCTGATCGCCGGCCAACTCGCCATCTTGCCCAAGCACTACTGGGAAGGCCGCAACTTCACAGAAACCACGCTTGAGCCACCTTTGGGCAGCGGGCCCTATAAGATCACCGCCGTCGAAGCGGGCCGCTTCATCACCTATGAGCGCGTCGACGACTATTGGGGCAGGGACCTGCCCGTCAACAAGGGGCGCTTCAACTTCGACCGCATTCAATTCGATTATTATCGCGACCAGACCGTGGCCATCGAGGCGCTCAAGGCGGGTGAGTTCGACTACCGGCGCGAAAACTCCTCCAAGGACTGGGCGACCTCCTACGATGTTCCGGCCGTCGACGAAGGCCAGTTGGTAAAAGACCCGCTGCCGCACCGGCGCTCGACCGGCATGCAGGCCTTTGTCTTTAATACCCGCAGAGACAAATTCGCCGATCGCCGCGTGCGCCAGGCCCTCGGTTATGCTTTCGATTTCGAATGGACCAATAAGAATCTGTTCTACGGTCTTTACCAGCGCACCACGAGCTATTTCGCCAATTCCGAGCTGGCTTCTGAGGGATTGCCGCAAGGCCGAGAACTCGAGATCCTCGAAGCTTACCGGGGCCACGTCCCGGATGAGGTCTTCACCGAAGCCTACGAGCCCCCCAGCACCGACGGATCGGGCCAGATCCGCACGAATCTGCGCGCGGCCACAAAACTGCTCGACGCAGCGGGCTGGAAGATTGTCGACAGTGTACTTACGCACGAAGAAACGGGCGCCGTGATGGAAATCGAAATCCTACTCTATACCGCTTCGTGGGAGCGCATCGTCGCACCGATGATTAGCAACCTCGAGCGCCTCGGCGTAAAAGCGGCGATCCGCACCGTCGATCGGACCCAATATCAAAACAGGGCCCAGGAGTTCGACTACGACCTAATCGTCGGCGGCCAGGGCCAGAGCCACAGCCCCGGCAACGAACAGCGCAACTACTGGACCAGCGCCGTCGCAGACGAACCCGGCAGCGGCAACGAGGCCGGCATCAAGGATACGGTCGTCGACGAACTGGTCGATCAGTTGATCCAGGCGCCCAACCGGGCCGAATTGGTCTCGGTGACCAAAGCTCTTGATCGCGTCCTGCTCTGGGGCCACTATATCATCCCGCACTGGTACAGCGACAAGTTCCGCATCGTGCACTGGGACAAATTCGGCAAACCCGCCTTCTCCGCCCCCTACACTGGCGATTACTTCGTCATGCCTTATACCTGGTGGTACGACGAAGATAAGGCCGCGCGGCTGGAACAGAGCGACTAGCGCTTGGGAGCTTACCTACTCCGCCGACTGCTCTTTATGATACCGACGCTCTTCGGCATCATGACGGTCAATTTTCTTATCATCCAGGCCGCTCCTGGCGGCCCAGTCGAGCGCACCATCGCCGTGATCCAGGGCTTCGGCACCGACGCCACCGAACGCGTCAGCGGCTCGGATATGGGCGAGGTCATGGACAGGGCCCAGAGCAGCGAGCTCAATAGCAAGTACCGCGGCTCCCAGGGTCTCGACCCCGAGCTGATCGCCGAATTGGAGCGGATGTACGGCTTCGACAAGCCACTGCACGAGCGCTATTTCCAGATGATCGGCCAGTATCTGCGCTTCGACTTCGGCGAGAGCTTCTATCGGGACCAAAGCGTCGTCGAATTAGTCAAGGAGAAGATGCCGGTCTCGATCTCGCTCGGCCTGTGGACCACACTGCTAGTTTATTTTGTATCGATTCCCTTAGGTATCGCCAAGGCCGTACGCGACGGCTCGCGTTTCGACGTCTGGACCTCGGGGGTCGTCATCATCGGCTACGCCATCCCCAGTTTCCTCTTCGCCATCCTGCTGATCGTAGTCTTCGCCGGCGGGCACTATCTCGACTGGTTCCCGCTGCGCGGCCTGACCTCCTCCCATTGGGAAGAACTGAGTTCGCTCGGCAAGATCGCCGACTACTTCTGGCACCTCGCCCTGCCGGTCACCGCGATGCTGATCGGCGGTTTTGCCGGGCTGACGCTATTAACCAAAAATTCTTTCTTAGACGAGATCAACAAGCTCTATGTCACTACCGCGCGCGCCAAGGGACTAAGCGAAAACCGGGTGCTCTACGGTCACGTCTTCCGCAACGCGATGCTGATCGTCATCGCCGGTTTTCCCGGCGCCTTTATCGACATCTTCTTCACCGGCGCGCTGCTCACTGAAATCATCTTTTCTTTAGACGGGTTAGGGCTATTGGGTTATGAGGCCGCGATCGGCCGCGACTACCCCGTGATGTTCGCCACGCTCTACTTCTTCACGCTGCTGGGGCTGCTGATGCAATTGGTCGGTGATCTGACCTATACCCTAGTAGACCGGCGCATCGATTTCGAAAGTCGCGAAGTATGAGCACCGCCACCCCCATCGTCGCTCCTCCCCCGCCGACGTCGAGCCGGCTTTCCCGGCTCAACCAGCGACGGCTCGCCAACTTCCACCGCAACCGCCGCGGCTATTGGAGCTTCTGGGCATTCTGGGCGATCTTCGCCCTGAGCCTGCCGGCCGAGTTTATCGCCAACGACCGGCCCTTGATCGTACATTTCGACGGCTCGTATTATTTTCCGGTCATCGCGACCCACCCCGAAACGACCTTCGGCGGCGATTTCGAGACCGAGGCCGAATATCGCGACCCCTTTGTTGCGCAACTGATCGAAGAAAAAGGTTGGATTCTCTGGCCGCCGATCCCTTACACCTACGACACCGTCAACTATGACCTCACGCACCCGGCGCCCTCCCCGCCCGACTCCGATAACCTGCTCGGCACCGACGACCAAGCCCGCGACGTCGTCGCTCGCGTGCTCTACGGCTACCGTATCTCGGTGCTCTTCGGCCTTCTACTGACACTCTTCAGCGCCAGCATTGGCATCGCCGCCGGCGCAGTGCAGGGTTATTTCGGCGGTTGGGTCGACTTGCTCTTCCAGCGTTTTATTGAAATCTGGCAAGGGCTGCCGCTGCTCTATCTGCTGATCATCCTCGCGAGTATCGTCGAGCCGAGCTTCTGGTGGCTGTTGGGGCTGTTGCTGCTCTTCCGCTGGATGGGTTTGGTCGGCGTTGTGCGGGCCGAATTTTTGCGCGCACGCAACTTCGACTTCGTCAAAGCCGCCAGGGCCTTGGGCCAAAGCGACCAGCGTATCATGTGGCGGCATATATTGCCCAACGCTATGGTCTCGACGCTGACCTTTTTGCCCTTTGTGCTCACCGGTTCAGTAGGGGTGCTGACCTCGCTCGACTTCCTCGGCTTCGGCCTGCCGCCCGGTTCACCCTCGCTGGGCGAGCTACTCAACCAGGGCAAGCGTAACCTCCAGGCCCCGTGGCTCGGTTTTACCGCCTTCTTCGCGCTGGCGACCATGCTCTCGCTGCTGGTCTTTATTGGCGAGGCGGTGCGCGACGCCTTCGACCCGCGCAAAACACACGGGAACGACGTCACATGAGCCTGCTGCAGATCGAAAATCTGGGGGTTAGTTTTCACCTCGAGGACGAAGACGATGTCGAAGCCGTCCGCGGCGCGTCCCTCAACGTCGAACGCGGCGAGACCGTGGCGCTGGTCGGCGAATCGGGCTCGGGTAAGTCGGTCACCGCCCTCTCCGTGTTGCAACTTTTGCCCTACCCGCGCGCCAGCCACCCGCACGGCAGCATCCGTTTCGACAGCGAGGAATTGCTACACTTACCGGCCGAAGAAATGCAAGAGCTGCGCGGAGGCCGTATCGCGATGGTCTTTCAGGAACCGATGACCTCGTTGAACCCATTGCACTCGATCGAGAAACAGCTCTGCGAAACGCTGATCCTACACCGGGACCTCAAAAAAGTGCAGGCCCGCAACCGTGCCATCGAATTATTGCAATTGGTCGGCCTGCCCAATGTCGAAGAGCGCCTCGATGCCTGGCCGCACCAACTCTCGGGCGGCCAACGCCAACGTGTAATGATCGCCATGGCCCTGGCCAACGAGCCCGACCTGCTGATCGCCGACGAGCCGACCACCGCCCTCGACGTGACGATCCAAGCGCAGATTCTCACTCTGCTCAAGGACCTACAAGCCCGCTTCGGCATGGCGATCCTGCTGATCACCCACGACCTCGGCATCGTGCGCCACATGACCGACCGTGTCTACGTTATGACCGACGGCGAGATCGTCGAACACAATACCACCGAGGCCCTCTTCACCGAGCCGCAGCACCCCTACACCCGCAAGCTGCTGGCCGCCGAGCCAAAAGGCAACCCGCCGACGGTTGACGAGACCGCGTCCGAAGTCATCCGCACGCAAGACCTCAAGGTCCACTTTCCCATCAAACGCGGCTTTTTGCGCCGCACCGTCGGCCATGTAAAAGCCGTAGACGGGATTTCGTTGAGCGTGCGCAGGGGCCAAACTGTCGGCGTAGTCGGCGAATCCGGCTCGGGCAAGACCACCCTGGGGCAGGCGCTGCTCAGGTTAGTTGCCAGCGAAGGCCCGATCGAATTCGAGGGCCGCGATATCCAGGGCTGGCAGCAGCAACATATCCGCCCGTTGCGGCGGCAGATGCAGATTGTCTTCCAGGACCCTTTTGCCAGCCTAAGCCCGCGTCTGTCGGCCTTCCAGATAATTGAAGAGGGCCTACTGATCCACGCGATCGGCGGCGATTACGAGCAACGACGACAATTAGTCGCCGAGACCATGGCCGAAGTCGACCTCGATCCTTTGAGCATGGACCGCTACCCGCACGAGTTTTCCGGCGGCCAGCGCCAGCGCATCGCTATCGCCCGCGCCATGGCCCTCAAGCCGCGCTTCGTAGTACTCGACGAGCCGACTAGCGCCCTCGACAAGACGGTACAAGCCCAGATCGTCGAGCTACTGCTGCAATTACAAGAGCGCCACAACCTGGCCTATTTGTTTATCAGCCACGACCTCAAAGTGGTGCGCGCCCTATCCAGCGAGCTGATCGTTATGAAAGATGGATTAGTGGTCGAACAGGGACCGACGCACGAGATTTTTAACGCGCCTAAACACATTTATACCAAAAAACTTATTTCGGCGGCGTTTGATATCGAAACGCTCGAAGATGGGCGGGGCAAATAGAACTTGCAGAAGTTAGGAAAAGTGTCATCTTTCCGGTCGATGTTAAAATCAAAAGCTACCATTACGAAACTGTCCTCATTAGGCTGCGGATTGTTATGCGCTCTGGTGTTGGTAGCACAACCGGTCAGCGCTCAGATCTCGCTATGGAAGTTAGGCGGCAGTTCTCTGCAGTGGAGCGAGAACGATACCACTCGCCTCTTTATCGACTTCGCAAGCGCGCCCGGTTCTATCCAGCCCATCTACCTAACGCCTGAACAAACGGTCTTTTCCCATCTCGACAACTGGGTTTTCTGGCGCAACCCCAGCGATATCGTGCTCGGTTATGTCGACGGAGAAACGCCGCGCACCTGGAAGTGGAGCGATGGCCTGGCCGCCCCCAATGGCAGCCTACTCATCGACGGCGATCCTGCGACCTATTATCCGCCGAGCGCCGACCCGCTCGAACGCGAGGTCTATACCATGGACCTGGCGGTCGCGGTGCCGGCCGTCGCCTTCGGCTTTACCACGCCGAGCCAGGGGTTTCGCTCCGACGGCACGCCGCTGCAGACCGATGCGATCCCCGGCTACGATGTCTCGATCGCCAGCGAGTCCGAGCAGCCCATCGTCGCGGGCACACTGGAACCTCTCTCGCATATCATCGCCGATGTCGACGAAAACTTCGAACCCCGCGTCGAGATCCCCTTTCCCCGCCGCTACACGCGCTTCGTGCGCTACCGGCGGCAGGTCTCGATCCTCGACGAAGACTTTCTCGCCTCCTTCGTCCGCTCCCAGTACCGCGAAGCCCCGCCCGGCACCCTCGCCGAGTTCGAGCTCTTCGCCCAGGGGGTGCCGCGCAAGGTCATCTACAAAACCAAGATCACCGACCTCGGCCAATCGGTGAACTTCGGGCAACTGTTCTGGCGAGCGAGCTCTTTGCGCATGGTCGATGGGGTAGCCGTAGAGACCCCCGACGCGGCGGTCGGCATTAAGATCGAGGCGCGTACCGGCCGCGACGAGGACCCCGTTATTTACCACGAATATCAGCAGACAGGTTTCGAACGCGCCGTCACCCGCGAGCGCTATGAAAACAAGCTACGCACCCGCCAGTTTCGCCCCAACCTAGAGGCGCCCATCATCACGCTCGACCCACGTCCCGGTCTGCGCGCTTCCATCAGCTACGACAACGAAAATTGGACGTTCTGGTCGGTGCCCTTCACCGAACCGGGCCTGCCGCTCAATCTGCGCAGCGGTTCCTATCTGCAACTGCGGATCACCCTCGAAAGCCATTCCTTCGACGATTTCATCCGCCTCGACTCGCTGTGGATCGAGACCGCCCCGCTCTTGGCCGGCGACATCATCGGCGAAGTCGCCTTGCGCGACGACCCACAACCCGCGCGCGGTTTCACCGAAGCCGCCCTGGGCCGGGAGACCGACTTCGTCTACGACCTACGCGCCGATTTTTCTGCCGCCGCCGCACCGGGCTTCGACGGGTTGCGCATCCGCACCGGCAGCAACACCCGCTTCGTCGGCCTAGAGATGGGCGAGCCCCTTGCGCTGGTCGAACCCGCCGAGGTCCTTGAAGAGCTAGACGGACTGCGCGTGCGCCTGCCCACCCGTGTTACCCGCAGCGACAACCCACCCCTGCGCCTGCTATTCTCGACGACCCTATTTTCCTTCGCCACCACCTTCTCCGGTGAAGTGTTCGACAGCGAGCGCGAGGTCTTATCGCAACCGATCGTCAGTGGCGACGCGGGCCAGGCGCTGTCGAGCAATAGCCTGCGCGTGCTCGGCGCAGCCGATGCCGCACCGGGCGTCGTGCAGGAATTGAGCCTATCGACACCGGTGCTGACTCCCAATGGCGACGGTGTGCACGACCGCCTACATATCAGCTATACGCTTTTCCGCCTACCCGAAGCAGTGCCGATCGCTCTGACGGTCTACGCGCTCGACGGACGCCGGCGGGCACGCATCGACGCCGGAATGCAGGGCGCTGGCCCGCGAGAAATCGCATGGGACGGGCGCGACGAAAATGGCCAGGCACTATCGCCCGGAATCTACTTACTGAGCGTAGCGCCCGCAGCCGAGTTCGGGACCTCAGAGCAAATCCGCCCGCTAGGCATCGCCTACTAAGGAATCATGACCATGTCGCACAAATACCTCGCCCTTTGCGCTATGGTGCTCTTCGC
>Ga0315339_1003278_pt1 | contig 11492 bp, 10 predicted proteins | sample ASW17metaG_FD_204514 | JGI IMG/M metagenome (GOLD analysis project Ga0315339, IMG submission 204514) | Ammonia-oxidizing marine archaeal communities from Pacific Ocean, United States - ASW #17 | ecosystem: Environmental > Aquatic > Marine > Oceanic | place: USA: California | collected 2016-12-05
AATTTTTTCCATGACCATGTTGAGGTCGGCACTGAATTGCAGGTGCGCGCGCCCGCCGGAGATTTCGTTGTCCGCCCGGAAGGCAAGGGTTCGGTGGTGCTGTTGTCCGGGGGCATCGGCTGCACGCCGATGTTTTCCATGCTGCAAGCCATCGCCGCCGCCGACACAACCCGCGACGTTTGGTATGTGCACGGCGTGCGCAGCGGTGCTGAACATGCATTCGGGCCGGAAATTCGGGCTATTGCCGCCGCCCACGACAATATCCGCGCCCATGTCTGCTACAGCCAACCCGGCGCCGGCGATGTGGCGGGTCCGGACTACGACACGGAAGGTCATGTCACATCTGATCTGTTGAAAGAATTGCTGCCCGATACCCGGCCGATGTTTTATTTGTGCGGCTCAACGCCGTTCATGAAATCCATGTACAACGGCCTGATCGAATGGGGCGTCGACGAGCTGCAAATTTTCTACGAGTTCTTCGGTACCGCATGTGAGTTGAAAGAAAAGCCACCGGTGACCGCGGAAAGCGCCGCTGCCGACATGGGCCTCGCTGCCGATACCAGTTTTCAGGTCGAATTTCGCCAATCAGGTGTGAGCGCCACCTGGACACCGGCGTCGGGCACCATTTTGGATTTGGCCGAGGCCAATGGCGTTGATCAGGATTTCATCTGCCGGGCTGGCATGTGCCACACCTGCTTGTCGACGGTCTTGGAAGGCGAGACCGCTTATCTGCACGATGACGTGGTGCCGCCGCCAGGCGACGACGAGGTGTTGATCTGCTCGGCACGGCCGAAGACTGATGTTGTCATTGATGTTTGATCGAAGCTGTCGGCGGATGAATTTTCGGAGCGATCTCGGAAAATTGACGGCGATTTGATTTCGCTTTTATTAGTAACTTCTGTAGAGCCTATGCGGATACATTAAGCCCGTAGGAGTCTCCCGAATTGAAATTCAAGTTTACGCTCGTTCTGCCACTCATCGCGCTCGGTCTGCTTTGTGCCGCGCCCTTAGTGGCAACCGCCCGTGCCGGCGCGACCTGGATGGCGTTTGATGTGCCCGGCACGGCGCCGACGCGTTTCGAAGTCAAAGGCAATGAGATTTCCGTCGATAGCGATATGGGTGCATCGTTCCTGTTTCGCGAACTCTCGGGCCCCGAAAGCCGGGCCAGGACGCTAACTTGGCGTTGGCGGGTCGATATGGGGATTCCGGCGACCGATCTCAGAACCCGTGGCGCCGATGACCGCGATCTTGCCTTGCATATTTGGTTTCCAAGCTCCGAAGGTCCAGTGAATTTGTTGAAGAATTTGAAAAACGCCGTGATTTCGGCGCTGGGGTTCCCGGCGACCGGGCGGACGTTGACCTACGTCTGGGGCGGTCTCGGCAAACGGTTTGAGACCTTTGCTAATCCGCACAATGACCCTGATGGACACATGATCATCCTGCGCCCCGGAGGATCGGATACTGGGCGCTGGTTTTCTGAACACATCGACATCGCCGGCGACTACCAGCGTCTGTTCGGCGATCCCCCGCCGCCGGCCCGCTATATCGCGGTCTCGTCTGATACCGATGACACAGGGACAGCGTGCCAGGGGCGGCTCGCTGATTTACGGTTCGGTGCATGACCGGGCCCGTTAATCACATGAGCAAGTCCAGCCTCCAGCCTGATACTCGCGACCGCATCAACGATTTGGCGGTGAAGGGCGAAATTCAAAGGTGGCAACCGGCCACGCTTATTGGCGGAGGTGAGGACATCACCGTTCCCCGGCTCATGCCGAAGCGCCTATATGCGGCGATCATCAGCCAATTTCTGCACGGTGAGCGGGCGACCGCCAAGCTTTGCCGCCGTTTGATCGGCGCCATCGATGATCCTGTGGTGCATCGTTTCTTGGTCACCCAAATCGCTGATGAAACCCGTCACGCCGAGGCGTACGCGCGATACCTTGATCACCTTGGCGGCGCGCGTGCCGTGGACGCCAACTTTGGCCAAGCCCTTAATCAAGCGCTCGAATGGAGCGGCCCGCCACAAGCTTGGATGCTGGGTTTTCATGTCTTGCTGGAAGGTGAGGCGCTGACGACCTTGGCCGATTTCCAGGAATTTTGGCCGTGCCCGGTGTTCCGGCGCATGAACGCGCTGATCAGCCGCGATGAGGCCCGGCACGTGGCTTTCGGCAAACTCTTTCTGCGCGATACCCTGCCCCGAATGCCAGCAGCGGAACGCCGGGCAATCTATCACCAACTTGACGTATTTTGGCGCGACGTTGGCGGCGGGTTGCTGGCCGATACCCGGGTGCTGGGTATCTTCACACGCGGTCTGCGCCAGCGTTGGTTGGATGATGGCTGGCGGCACCATTGCCGGGCGTTTGCTTCCGAGCCGTCAGATTTCTGAAGGTGCCGTCGCATGATTTTGTCGGTAATTATCCCGACCCTCAACGAAGCCCGGCGCTTGCCGGCGCTGATTGCCCGTTTGCGGGGCGAGGCGTCGGATGCCGAAATTATCATTGTTGATGGCGGCAGTACGGATGCGACGGTAGCGACCGCCGGCGACTTAGGCCTGCAGGTCATTGAGACGGCACCCGGGCGGGGCGGCCAATTGTGTGCTGGCGCCGATGCGGCATTGGGTGACGTGTTATTTTTCCTGCACGCCGACACGGATTTCCCGGCGGGCGGACTAGCGGCAATCGCCACAGCGCTTGATGAGAATGCAGACGCTGTCGGCGGGAATTTCCGGTTGTTGTTTGATGGCGACAATGAATTCAGTGAATGGCTCAATGGGTTTTATGCACGGATTAGAAGGCGTGGCGTTTATTACGGTGATTCCGGCACCTTCGTACGCCGCCGGATATACGAGACGCTGGGCGGAATCCGCCCTATCGCGCTGATGGAAGATTATGACTTCGTCCGTCGCATGGAAAATTATGGCAACACGATCTGTATTGATCAGCCGGCGCTGACATCGTCGTCCAGGCGGTTCGCGGGGCGGCGAAAATGGGCCATCATTGCGGGGTGGATGATGATCCATGTGCTGTTTTATTTAGGCGTGCCGCCGGGTTGGCTGGCCAAATTGTACGATTCACACCGCCGCCGCCAGCGGGCCCATGCGGCGCCTGAACGCACCGTCGCTCAAGGTGCGTCGTTCAAGGTCCAGTCGTAGTCGTAACCGTCAATATCGACCGCCTGCATGATTTTGACTTCCGTATCCGAACTGGCGTGGGTCGCCAGATGATCAAGGACCATGGCTTCCGAGCCGCCGAAATCTTGTTTGAACCAGGTGTAGATCTTCGATAGCACGATGCCGTCTTCGGTGATTTTCACGCCGCGTGGGCTGTTGATGTAGTCCTTCGCTTGCTTGCGCAGCATGTCGTCGAGAGTCCGGGCTGCGTAGGGCACTTTCGCTAGGTTCGGACAGCCCACCGAAGCGCAATTGACCGCATAATGAATGCGTGGGTCTTCCCAGATCGGACGTAAAATTCGATGCTCGATATCGTTCAGGCTGATCATTTCGCCGGAAATCTTGATCAGCTTCTTGTCCCAAGGCCCGGAACCGAACAGGCCGCTGCTCAAATCAATATCCTGGATGCTTTTGACAGGATAGAAATCGACAACCAAACGTATCGTCAGCGCGTTATATAGATTGATCCAATAGGCCATCTGTTCGTCGCGGTTCAGCCCATCCACCAAAACCTTCCGCATGGCGGACAAGTAATCGTGCAGCGCGTGCTTGTCGGCGTCCGTCACTTTGCCATAGGCTGCCCGGTTGACGCTGGCGGCGTCGGTCGAGACATATTTTTTCAAGAACGCACCCCAGGCACCATGATCGACCTTGGTCGTCGAGGCCGGATTATTCGCCTGCCATCGCCCCCAAAGATCAGCCCCCGGCGCGAACAAGCTTTCCAATGCGGCGAAACCGGTTAGCGGCACAACCAGCATGGCGGCGAAAACGGTCTTCAAGGCACGGCGTCGGAACTGGGCCACGTTGGCTCTCTTTAAATCTCTAGTATCCGCGAAGGATATAGTCTCACGTTGGTCAGCATAAAAGACACACAAGTTCACTATGGCGTTAGAGCGCCGGCACCGGCAGCGCCGTCCGATACGCCACCTGTTTTAACGAAAACGATGACTTGATCGAGGCGACGCCGTCGAGGCGCGTGAGTTTGTCCATTAAGAATCGTTCGTAGCCGGCCAAATCCGCGGTGACAACACGGAGGTGGTAGTCGGCGTCGCCGGTCATCAGGTAGCATTCCATCACCTCGGGCCAGCTTTGGATGGCGTTTTCGAAGACGTCCAGTGCGGGCTCGATTTGTTTTTCCAGCGTCACTTGAATGAACACGCTAACCGGTAGGCCGACGGCTTTCTGATCGACCAATGTCGCGTAACCGGAAATGATTCCGGCATCTTCCAGGCGCCGGACGCGCCGTAGACACGGCGACGCGGAAAGGCCGATTTCTTCGGCAAGCTCGACATTGCGCAAGCGCGCGTTCGCTTGCATGGCGGCGAGGATTTTCCGATCTATCTCGTCGAGTTCTATTTCAGCCATAAACTGCTAATAAATTTCTCATAAGTTATATTTAATTGCGCAATTTGATCTCATATTAGATCAATTCGCAAGCACCTGCGGCATGATGTTTGATAATATTGCGGACCCTATACGTTTCATGCCGAGCCCCGCTGCTGGAGTAATGTCATGGCGCCCCGCCGCGACGAGCCTGATTTGACCGACACGATCCCCGAAGCCATTCCGCACGGCATTGATGCCGGCAGTTTGGCGTGTCTGCGCGATTTGGAAAGCAACGTCCGCTGGCTGTCGAGTTGGACAATCCATCACGCCAATCATATTCGCGACAAGAAGGACGGCTTGAAGGTCGGTGGACATCAGGCGTCGTGCGCGTCGGCGATCACCATGATGACAGCGCTCTATTTCCATGCGCTGAGGTCTGAGGACCGGGTGGCCGTGAAGCCGCATGCTAGTCCGGTGTTCCACGCGATCCAGTATCTGTTCGGCAATCAGACCCGCGAGCAACTGGAAAACTTCCGTGCGCTGGGCGGTGCGCAAAGCTATCCGTCCCGGACCAAGGATGCCGATGATGTGGATTTTTCCACGGGCTCGGTCGGCCTCGGCCCGGCCATGGCCTTGTTTTCATCAATGGCGCAAGACTACCTGCGGCGCCATCATGAGGACGTGCGCGCCAAAGATGCCGGGCGGATGATCGCCGTCATCGGCGACGCGGAAATGGACGAAGGCAATGTCTATGAGGCGCTCTGGGAAGGCTGGAAACACGATCTCAGGAATTGCTGGTGGATTGTCGACTACAACCGCCAAAGCTTGGACGGGGTGGTCTCCGATCATCTGTTCCGGCTGATCGACCGGGTGTTCCGGACGACTGGTTGGCGGGTGCTGACGATCAAATACGGCAAGAGGATGAGTGAAGCCTTTGCTAAGCCTGGCGGCAAAAAGCTGAAGAAATGGATCAATGATTGCCCGAACGAAATGTATTCGGCATTGACGTTTCAAGGCGGCGCGGCGTGGCGCACCCACATTCTGGCCGATATCGGCACCGACGCCGAGGCGGCCGCCTTGATCGAAGAGCATTCGGACGACGCCCTTCAAGGGTTGATGACGAACTTGGGCGGACATTGTCTGGAAACCATGCTGGAGGCCTTTGCCACGGCATCTCAGGATGACACACCGACCTGCTTCCTGGCCTACACGGTGAAGGGCTGGGGATTGCCGTTGCAAGGTCACAAGGACAATCATGCAGGCATCATGACGCCGGACCAGATGGCCGGCTATCAGGCGTCGTTGAATATTCCCGAAGGCGATGAATGGGCGCCGTTCGCCGGGATGGAAGATCGTGCTGAGACCCTTCGGGCATTCCTTGATCTCGTGCCCTTCAACGCTTCAATGGCGCCCCGACGCCACAGCGTCGCGGCGATCGAGGTTCCCAAAACCTTGCCGGTGCCGGCCACCGATGTCCAAAGCACCCAAGAAGCGTTCGGCAAAATTCTCTATGACATCGCGGGTTCGCGCACTGACCTGGCTGATGCCATCGTGACCACGGCGCCGGACGTCACCCAATCGACGAACTTGGGTGGCTGGGTCAACCGGCGGGGCATTTTCGCACGTGATGAAAAGGAAGATGTGTTCCGCGCCGAGCACGTGCCCTCGGCACAGAAATGGGCGTTCTCGGACACCGGCCAACACATTGAGCTGGGTATCGCCGAGAACAATTTGTTCATATTGTTGGGTGCATTGGGGCTCAGCCATCAACTGTTCGGCAAACGCCTGTTTCCCATCGGCACGCTTTATGATCCGTTCATCGCACGCGGCTTGGATGCACTGAACTACGCATGTTACCAGGACGCCCGGTTCATGGTTGTTGCCACGCCGTCGGGCATTACCTTGGCGCCGGAAGGGGGTGCGCATCAATCTGTGTCCTCGCCGCTGATCGGTATGGGCCAACCGGGCCTCGCCAGTTTCGAGCCGGCGTTTGCGGACGAAGTGGCGGCGATCATGCGTTGGAGTTTCGAACACATGCAGGCCGACGACGGCGGCTCGGTGTATCTCCGCCTGTCGACGCGGCCCCTGGCGCAGCCGAAGCGCGAGATGGAGGAAAAACTCAACGGCGGTGTTCTCGACGGTGCCTACTGGCGAGTGAAACCCACTGATCCCCAGGCTGGCGCCATTGTCTACGCCGGCGCCATTGCGCCGGAGGCGGAAGCGGCGCACGCCAGGGTGGCCAAAACCCGTCCCGGCGTCGGATTGCTGGCGGTGACGTCAGCCGACCGGCTTTATCAGGATTGGCGCCAAGGCGGCGATGCGTCAAACATCGCGGGCTTGCTGTCTGAAATGGCGTCGGGGACCCGCATGGTCACGGTCCTGGACGGCCACCCGGCGACGCTATCTTGGTTAGGTGGTGTGCGCGGGCATCGGATTGTGCCCTTGGGCGTCGAGGCCTTCGGTCAATGTGGGGATATTCCCGATCTTTACAGAACATATGGGATCGACGCGGATTCTATTGTCGCCGCAATGGTGGCGTCTTAAACAGGTTCGCCAAATAGATCGTAATCATCGGCGCTGTTGATCTTGACGGATACGATGTCGCCGGGCCGCAAATCATGTGAGCCCGGAATATTGACCCGGCCATCAATTTCCGGCGCGTCCGCATAGGTCCGGCCCCAAGCGCCGTCGTCAACATCGGCATCGTCGATGATCACTTCAAAGGTTTGGCCAATTTTCGCCGCCGTCTTTTTGGCGCTGATCCGGCGCTGGGTTTCCATCAATCGTTCCCAGCGCTCGTCCTTGACTTCTTCGTCGACGTGGCTGGCCAGCGCGTTGGAACGCGCGCCCTTGACGTCTTCGTATTTAAAGCATCCGACCCGGTCCAGTTCCGCCGCCTCCAGCCATTGCAATAGGTGGGAGAAATCGTCTTCGGTCTCGCCCGGAAAGCCGACGATGAAGGTCGAACGGATGGCGATATCAGGGGCGACGGTGCGCCAGCGTTGCAGCCGGTCCAACGTTTTTTCCTGATGCGCCGGGCGCCGCATGGCTTTCAAAATATCATGGCTGGCGTGCTGAAAGGGGATGTCCAGATACGGCAGGATCAAGCCTTCAGCCATCAACGGAATCAGATCGTCGATATGCGGGTAGGGGTAGATGTAATGTAGCCGGATCCACACCCTTATCTCGCCCAGCGCCCGGCAAAGATCAGTGATCCGGGCGGCGTAGCTTTGGCCCTTGTAGGCGCTTTCGGCATACTTGAGGTCACTGCCGTAGGCGCCAGTGTCCTGGGAGATCACCAACAGTTCACGAACCCCGGCGTTGACCAACCGCTCGGCCTCGGCGACCACTTCATTGGCCGGGCGGCTGCGCAACTTGCCGCGCATGGACGGAATGATACAGAACGCGCAGGTCTGATTGCAGCCTTCGGAAATTTTCAGATACGCATAGTGCCGCGGCGTCAGGCGAATGCCTTCGGGGGGCACCAAATCGGCATAAGGATCATGCGCCGGCGGCAAGTGGTCGTGGACGGCTTCCATCACCGCTTCGTATTGATGCGGACCCGAGACGGCGAGGACGTCCGGGTGAGCGGCGCGGATAATCTCTTCATCGGCGCCCAGACATCCGGTCACGATGACCCGACCGTTTTCGTCGAGCGCTTCACCGATGGCCTCCAGGCTTTCTTTCTTGGCGCTGTCCAAGAATCCGCAGGTGTTGACAATCACCGCATCCGCGCCGGCGTACGTGCCGGAAATCTCATAGCCCTCGGCGCGCAGCTTGGTCAGGATACGTTCGCTGTCCACCAGGGCTTTTGGGCAGCCGAGGCTGACGATACCGATCTTTGGGGCGCTTTCGAGAGGTGTGTCAGAAGGGCGTTCAGGCAAGAGCTGAAACTAGATCTGGTTCTGCCAGCTGGCGGAATCGTGCATCGCCGACAGCTCAGCCAATCGTTCTTCCCACATATTCAAATCGTCTTCGTCGGCGTCCTCATCCTTATCGGCGATGAGCTGGCCGTGGAATTTGACCTGACCGCGGACACATTTCAGTAGTTCCTGGAAGTGCGCTTCGCTCAGCGCGTTGATCGCGATCTTGCCGTCAAACAGCATGTCGGCGCGTTCCATCAAACCTAGACTTTCGAGGCGCTCATCCATGGCTTTCCATTGTTCATACCACGCGGCGTAGATGCTTTCGTCCGGCGCCTTCATGCGGCCGCCGAAGCCCTCATCCAGGTTGCCCATGATGGTCATGAACTCGTGCACACTCAGTTCGATCTTTTGCATTATGCTCTCCTTGGCGAGCCGTTAGGGACGGCCTCTTTAGCTTTGCGCGGCGGCGCGTTTGGGTTCTTGGCTCCGGGCATCTTTCAACGTTTCGGCTAAAAGGAACGCCAGTTCCAACGACTGCGTGGCATTCAGGCGCGGATCGCAATGGGTGTGATAACGTGCCGACAAATCATCGTCGGTGATGGCGCGGGCACCGCCGGTGCATTCGGTGACGTCCTGGCCAGTCATCTCAAAATGGACGCCGCCGGCATGCGTGCCTTCGGCGCGGTGCACGTCGAAGAAGCCTTTGACCTCACGCAGGATCGAATCGAATGGGCGCGTCTTGTAGCCCGACGAGCTTTTGATCGTATTGCCGTGCATGGGATCGCAGACCCAAACCACGCGGCGGCCTTCGTCGCGGACCCGGCGCACCAAGGGCGGCAACTTTTCCGTGACCGCGTCGGCGCTCATGCGAGACACCAACGTCAAACGGCCGGGCTCGTTTTCGGGATTGAGGATATCGATCAAGCGGATGAGTTCATCGGGATCCATGCTGGGGCCGGTTTTCATGCCAATGGGGTTGGCAATGCCGCGCATGAATTCCACGTGCGCACCGTCGGGTTGGCGGGTGCGGTCGCCGATCCATACCATATGGGCCGATGTATCGTACCAGTCGCCCGACGTGGAATCGACACGTGTCAGGGCTTCTTCATAAGTCAGCAGAAGGCCTTCATGGCAGGTGTAGAAATCCGTCTCGCGAAGCTGCGGGGTGGTTTCCGAATTGATCCCGCAGGCCGCCATGAAGCCCAGAGTTTCGTCCAGCCGGTGGGCCAGATCACGGTAACGTTCACCCAGTGGGCTGTCGGCGACAAACCCAAGATTCCATTGATGGACCTTATGCAGGTCCGCATAGCCGCCTTGGGCGAAGGCCCTGAGCAGGTTCAGCGTTGCTGCGGATTGGTTATAAACACGGACAAGGCGTTCCGGGTCGGGGACCCGCTCGGCTTCCGTGAACGCCATGCCGTTGACCATATCACCGCGGTAGGCATCCAGTGTGACGTCATCAATGGTCTCGAAATTCGACGAGCGTGGTTTCGCAAACTGGCCGGCGAGGCGGCCCAGTTTGACCACCGGTAGCCCGGCGCCGAAGGTCAGCACGACTGCCATCTGCAGCAGCACGCGGAAAGTGTCGCGGATATTGTCGGCGTGAAATTCGGCAAAACTCTCGGCGCAATCACCGCCCTGCAATACGAAGGCTTCGCCATCGGCGGCTTTCGCCAGCGCGCGCTTCAAATTGCGGGCCTCGCCCGCGAACACCAACGGTGGCGAGGCGCGAAGTTGGCTCTCCACGGCTTCTAATTTCGCCGCGTCCGGATATTCCGGCACTTGAATGATCGGTTTACTGCGCCAGCTATTCGGCGCCCATTTCTCGGCCATGATGGATCTCTATTCGTATGTTGTTCTGATTGCCCAGGTTATTTTCGTAGGTATTTCCGTGCCCGATATACGCCGGATTGCCGAAATTATCCAGAAAAAGCGCGATGCCCACTTTTTCCGCCGGAATAGTGCAGCCATCACGTAATCGCGAGACCGAATATGAATTACTCGCGGTGACGCATATACTGCCGCCACATATGATTTTTCTTGAATGGGAGGATAACCACATGAAGCGAGGATTTTGGGCCGCTCTGGCCGTCATGGCCGGGGTGATGTTCGTCGCCGCCGTGCCGGTGCAAGCCGCCGATATGGTGCACAGGGTTGTTATTCACGTCGATGACAACGATAAAAAACGTATCGGCATGGCGCTCAACAATGCGCAGAACATCGACAAATATTGCAAATCAAAAGGCGAGAAGGTGGAGATTGAAGTCGTCGCTTACGGCCCCGGCCTGCGGCAATACGCACAAGAAAATGAGTGCGAGAAAGAAAGTCGAGTTGGTTTCCGAAGCCAAGATGGTGCCATCCGGCGTCATCTGTCTGATGGAACTTCAGGAAAAAGGCTGGAGTTATATTCGTCCCTGATCGACGGTATTTGATACCCAGTTGAAAACCCCGCCATCCCAGGCGGGGTTTTTCATTTGGTGGCCCAAAATCACGTGGTTGCCGTATTCACGCCTTCCCGCAGACACAAATTCGGGTTATTCAGATGGCATGAATCTCCTGAAGGCGATCACCACGGTTGGCGGCTACACCATGTTGAGCCGGGTGCTCGGCTTTGTCCGTGACATTTTGATCGCGTCGATTCTGGGTGCCGGCACCGTGGCCGATTGCTTCTTCGTCGCCTTCCGGTTTCCGAACTTGTTTCGCCGGTTGTTTGCGGAAGGCGCGTTTGCAGCCGCCTTTGTGCCGATCTTCTCCAATCTGTTGGAAGCCGAAGGGCGCGACAAGGCGAAGGCATTCGCCGATCAGGCGTTTTCGGTGCTGTTTGTGATCTTAGCGTTCTTCTTCGCGCTGATGGAAATCATCATGCCGTGGGCGATGGTGGTCCTGGCGCCCGGGTTCGAGGCCGTCGCCGGCAAGATGGAACTGGCGACGGAGCTATCGCGCATAGCCTTTCCATATTTGCTGTTCATCTCTTTGGTGTCTTTGCAGTCGGGTGTGCTGAATTCACTGCACCGGTTCGCCGCCGCGGCCGCCGCACCGGTGTTACTGAATATCGTGTTGATCGCCGCAATGCTTGGGTTTGCGGACGGCCATGGCGAGGCCACCAACGCCGGGCATGTATTGGCGTGGGG
>Ga0315339_1003279_pt1 | contig 11492 bp, 10 predicted proteins | sample ASW17metaG_FD_204514 | JGI IMG/M metagenome (GOLD analysis project Ga0315339, IMG submission 204514) | Ammonia-oxidizing marine archaeal communities from Pacific Ocean, United States - ASW #17 | ecosystem: Environmental > Aquatic > Marine > Oceanic | place: USA: California | collected 2016-12-05
CGGCGCGGAAGCGTTGTAGAACGGGAGAATCCGAGATGGCTAAAAATAACGTGGGAAAAATCAGTCAGGTCATGGGTGCCGTCGTCGACGTGCAGTTCTCAGGCGACTTGCCTCATATCCTCAACGCACTTCATACCGAAAACCAGGGTAAGCACCTGGTCCTAGAAGTCGCACAACACTTGGGCGAGAACGCGGTGCGTACCATCGCCATGGACTCGACCGAAGGCCTTGAGCGTGGCGGTGAGGTTTCTGATACCGGCGCGCCAATCTCCATGCCTGTCGGACCCGAGACGCTCGGTCGCATCCTGAACGTCATCGGCGAGCCGATTGATGAGCGCGGACCGCTGGAAACCAAGCTGACCTTGCCGATCCACCGTGCCGCACCAGAATTCGTCGAGCAGTCCACGGAAACCGAAATTCTGACCACCGGCATCAAGGTCGTCGATTTGATCAGCCCCTACGCGAAGGGCGGCAAGATCGGATTGTTCGGCGGCGCCGGCGTCGGCAAGACGGTGTTGATCATGGAATTGATCAACAACATCGCCAAGGGCCACGGCGGATATTCAGTGTTCGCCGGTGTCGGCGAGCGGACCCGTGAAGGTAACGACCTTTACCATGAAATGATTGAATCGGGCGTTATCGATCTTGAAGGCGGCAATTCAAAGGCCGCCCTGGTTTACGGCCAAATGAATGAGCCGCCGGGCGCCCGTGCCCGCGTTGGCCTGTCGGGCCTGACCTTGGCGGAATATTTCCGCGACCAGGAAGGCCAGGACGTTCTGTTGTTCGTCGATAACATTTTCCGCTTCACCCAGGCCGGCTCGGAAGTCTCGGCGCTGTTGGGTCGCATCCCGTCCGCCGTGGGTTACCAGCCAACGCTGGCCACTGACATGGGCACGCTGCAAGAACGCATTACCTCAACCACCAAGGGTTCGATCACCTCGGTGCAGGCTGTTTACGTGCCAGCCGATGACTTGACCGACCCGGCGCCAGCGACCTCGTTCGCGCACTTGGACGCGACCACGGTGTTGAACCGGCAAATCGCCGAATTGGGCATTTACCCGGCCGTTGATCCGCTCGACTCAACCTCGCGTATCCTTGATCCCCGGATCATCGGTGAAGAGCATTACGCGGTTGCCACCGGCGTGCAGCAAATCTTGCAAACCTACAAGTCGCTGCAGGACATCATCGCCATCCTGGGTATGGATGAGTTATCGGAAGAAGATAAGCTGACCGTTGCCCGGGCACGGAAAATTCAGCGCTTCCTCTCTCAGCCTTTCCACGTGGCGGAAATCTTCACCGGTACGCCGGGCGTCTTGGTTAGTCTTGAAGACACCATCAAGGGTTTCAAAGGCGTCATTGACGGCGAATACGATCACATTCCTGAAGCCGCCTTCTACATGGTCGGCACCATTGATGAAGTCTTGGACAAAGCCAAGCGTATGGCCGCCGAAGCGGCTTAAGGCCTCTAGAAGGACTGCGCTTAGGAGAACTGGAACATGGCCGAAACAAACGCCGCTACCACCGTCGAGTTCGAACTGGTTTCACCGCAGAAACTGGTGGTTTCCGAGCCCGTTGAGATGGTCGTCGTGCCGGGCGCCGAAGGTGGTATCGGTGTATTGCCGGGCCATTCGCCGTTGATCGCAACGGTGCGCCCCGGTGTCATCGACATTCACGAAGCCGGCAAGGTTAAGGAACGCATCTTTGTCGGCGGCGGTTTTGCCGAAGTGTCACCGGAACGGTGCACGGTGTTGGCGGAAGAAGCGACGGCGGTTGGTGATATCGACCGCTCTGCCGCTGAAACACGGCTCAGCGATGCCAAGCAGGCGCTCGAAGACGCCGACGAAGGCGCGACCGCCGAAGCCGAGCGCCAGATCGCCATTGCCGAAGGCCTTTTGGCGGCGGCCGATGGGGCCAGCGCCGGGAACTGACGCCCGGACAAACCCTCAGAATTTTAACCCGGGCCTTAGCCCGGGTTTTTTCGTGCCTGCCGACAGGATTTTTTATACTCTGTAAGTCTGGAGGCGCGCATCATGCATCTTTATCTAGTTCAACACGGCCTTGCCCAACCGAAAGACGAAAATCCGGAACGACCACTTAGCGACCGAGGCCGCACCGATGTCGGGCGCATGGCATCGTTTTTAGCGCGTACCCGCCCCGCCATCAGCCGGGTCATCCATTCCGGCAAGCTCCGCGCCGCCCAAACGGCACTAATATTCGCTGAGACATTGGGCCCCGGCCGGATTGTCGAACAAGCCGTCGACGGCCTGGCGCCGAACGACCAAACTGATATGGTTGCCGACGCCATCAACGACTGGACCGAAGATATAATGATCGTCGGGCATCTACCGCATCTGGCCAAACTGACCAGCCAGCTTGTCGTCGGTGATCCGGATGAAACCGTCATTCATTTTCAACCCGGCACCGTGGCGTGTCTGGAACGCGGTGAGAACGGTGGCGGCTGGACCGTGGCCTGGTCCGTGCGGCCCGAATTGCTGGGGGGCTGAAGGTGCCCGCTGACCAAGCGAATGCCGGCGTCACTTTCGATACCAAGACGGCACGTTCCGTCGAACGCGGCTACATGACGCCTGAAATCGCCCATCAGCGCGCTCGGACCCTCGCAGCTCTTGATTTGCAGCCCGGCGATCACGCCCTCGATGTCGGTTGTGGCCCCGGGCTTTTGGTCCGGGGAATGGCTGAGGTTGTCGGGCAGACAGGCCAAGTGACCGGCATCGATACCAGTACCGCGATGCTAGAATTAGCGCGCGAACGCTGCGGCGGCTTGGCACAGGTCACATTGCACGATGACGACATGGCGGCCCTACCCATGGACGACAACCATTTTGACGCTATCGCCTGCACCCAGGTTTTATTGTTCATCGAAGATTTGGCGGCGGCGCTGAACGAACTAGCGCGGGTGCTCAAGCCAGGTGGGCGCATTGCGGTGCTTGAGACCGATTGGCGGGGTTGCATCTTAAATACCAGCGACAATGCACTAACGCGGCGCATGTTCGACACTTGGGATGAAGTTGCCATTAGCCCCAACTTGCCCGTCCGGCTCAACCCCTTACTGCGTGATGCCGGGTTCACGGACATTCAAGTTGAAGGCATTCCGATCCTCAACACAACATATGAGAAAGGCAATTTCTCATACGGGTTCGTCCGCGGCCTAGCCCGCAAGTGCAAGGACCGGGGCGTCATCAGTGACGCGCAAGCCAAGACCTGGCTTGCCGATTTCGAACAGAAAGACCAGGGCGGCGCTTATTTCTTTTGCGTCAACCGGTTCTTATTCTCTGCGGTGAAAGTGTCCTAGTCGCTCAGGCGGGTGGCGTGCCTTTTTTGACCACCAGCCACAAGGCAAGGATCATGCCCGGTACGAAGAAACAAAGCGTCAGGACCAAATTGATCCAAAAATGCAGCGCAATGCCGACGGTCAGAAATGCCACCAGCGGCGGCAGAAAATGGCGATAACAATACGTAGAATATCCATGGGAGCCCCCAATAGCCGAACCTCGCCAAGACTACCCGCCCTACGGGCCCGCGATCAAGGTCTCGATTGATGATTGCGGCAATAGCGCTATTCCCAAGGCGGCTCGAAATGGCTAGTCTTAGTGGGGATCGACAACGGCACGGATTTGACTGGGAAAGGCGACGACACCATGAGTAAAACCAAGGCCCGCCAGCGCGCAAAGGCAAACGCATTGAAAAATGCCAAAAAACGCGCCGCCGCCGCCGCAGAACCCGAACAACAGTTCGGCACCAGCAATTACGATCCCACGGAAAAATCCATCACCAGCGCCAATTCGAACACCAATCTGAAGAATCTAGGCGGTGCTAAGAAAGGCGCAGCAAGGTCACGCTAGACCGGACAATTCTGTCCCCTACCCCCTTCGCTTCTTCTTCTTTTTCATCTTGCCCTTCGGTTCCCATTTAACTTTTTTGGAGACGCCGGGGCGGTGCAGGCCGAGCTCGGTGGCTTCCAGGCGGCGGATTTCGTCACGCATTCGGGCGGCTTCTTCGAATTCCAGATCGGCGGCGGCGGTATGCATGCGGTCGTTTAAATCGGCGAGGACGGCCTTGAGGTTATGCCCGACCAGTTCGGTCTCACCCGAAGCCCCCGTATCAACGGTGACGTAGTCACTTTCATAGACACTTTCGATGACGTCGGTGATGCCTTTCTTGACGCTCTGCGGGGTAATCCCATGCTCGACGTTGTAGGCCGTTTGCTTTTCGCGCCGCCGGCTGGTCTCTGAAATCGCATACTCCAGGCTAGCGGTCATCTTGTCGGCGTAAAGAATGACCCGGCCATCAATGTTGCGCGCGGCGCGGCCGATGGTCTGCACGAGCGAAGTCTTTGAACGCAGAAATCCTTCCTTGTCGGCGTCCAAAATGGCGACCAGGCCGCATTCCGGTATATCCAGGCCCTCGCGCAGCAGGTTGATGCCGATCAGCACGTCGAAAGCGCCCAAGCGCAGATCGCGGATGATTTCGATCCGCTCCAGGGTTTCGATATCGGAATGCATGTAGCGCACCCGAACTCCGTGTTCGTGGAGGTATTCCGTCAGGTCTTCGGCCATGCGCTTGGTTAGTGTGGTGACCAATGTGCGCATGCCCTTGGCGGCGACATCGCGGACCTCGCCCAAAAGATCATCAACCTGAGTCTCGACAGGGCGGATAATGCATTCGGGATCAATGAGGCCCGTCGGACGAACAACTTGTTCGGTGAAAATACCGCCGGTGCGTTCGATCTCCCAGGGGCCGGGGGTCGCCGACACATAGACCGTGTCGGGGCGCATGGCGTCCCACTCCTCGAACTTCAATGGCCGGTTATCGACACAGCTGGGCAGCCGGAACCCAAATTCCGCCAGGGTGGATTTACGGGCGAAATCACCCCGGAACATACCGCCGATCTGCGGCACTGTGACGTGGCTTTCATCGACCATCAGCATGGCGTTTTCCGGAAGGTATTCGAATAGTGTCGGTGGCGGCTCGCCGGGTTCGCGGCCCGTCAAGTAGCGCGAATAATTCTCAATCCCGGCGCAATGCCCGGTGGTTTCCAGCATTTCCAGATCAAAGGTCGTGCGCTCGTGGATGCGCTGGGCTTCCAACAGCTTACCTTCGGCGTCAAGTTCCCGAATGCGTTCCTTCAATTCCGCCCGAATCCCCGGGATCGCCTGCAACAGTGTCGGGCGCGGCGTCACATAGTGGGAATTGGGATAGATGGTGATTTCCTCAAGGGTCGAGATTTTTTCACCGGTCAACGGGTCGATTTCCCAAAGCGCCTCAACCTCATCGCCGAACAACGACACCCGCCAGGCCCGGTCTTCCAGATGCGACGGAAATATTTCAATCACATCGCCGCGCACCCGAAAGGCGCCACGGTAGAAGTTCTGGTCATTGCGCTGGTATTGCAGGGCGACCAGTTTTTGTTTCAGCTCGCGCTCATCGATCACGCCGCCTGATTTCAACCGGACGATCATCTCGGAATAGGTCTCGACGGCGCCAATGCCGTATATGCACGACACCGAAGCCACGATGATGACGTCGCCGCGCTCCATCAGCGAGCGCGTCGCGGCGTGACGCATGCGGTCGATTTGTTCATTCACCGACGCATCTTTTTCGATATAAGTATCGGAGCGCGGGACGTAGGCTTCGGGCTGATAGTAGTCATAATAAGAGACAAAATATTCGACGGCGTTTTCCGGGAAAAAATCTCTCATTTCGCCATAGAGCTGAGCCGCCAGCGTCTTATTGGGTGCCAGCACCAGCGCCGGGCGCTGTATATTCTGGATTACGTGGGCCATGGTAAAGGTCTTGCCCGACCCGGTCACACCCAACAGAACCTGATTGTTTTCACCGTCCTGAATGCCGTTGGTCAGCTCGGTGATGGCTTGGGGCTGATCACCGGCCGGTGAAAACTCGCTATGCAGCTTGAACACACGCCCATCATCAACGGCGGGGCGTTTCGTCGGGACAAAAAGGTCCTTGGAATCGGGTGTCTGCATGGGATTTATATAGGGCGGGTGCAGGGGTGTTGGCGAGTCTTCAATTTGGCATTTCGCGGTGCCGTGACCATATTACTTCTGCCAGGAACACACGAGCAGGAAAGAGCATCATGACAGCACAGAAAAAAGCCCGCGCCGTCGGTTTCAATCACGTCGCGTTGGAAGTCGGAAATTTGGACGAAGCTCTTGAATTTTATGGCGGATTTGTTGATTTTGAACTGCGCAGCCGCTCAGACACCATGGCCTTCATTGATTTGGGCGATCAATTCATCGCCCTTCAGGAAGGCCGGACCCAGCCCGCCGACGACGGCCGGTATTTCGGCCTTGTGGTTGATGACAAAGAGGCCGTACGGGCCAGCCTGGAAGATATCGGCGTCGATATTCTGCCAGGTCGGTTTCTGGATTTTTATGATCCTTGGGGCAACCGGATCGAAATTGTCGGCTATACCAACATCCAATTTTCAAAAACCCCCGGCGTGCTCCGCGGCATGGGTTTGAGCGGACTTGAGAAGAACGAGAACGCGATCAAGGAACTGACGGAGAAAGGCATGGTGCCTGATTGAATTCCACCCGTCCCGCATGCGATAAACTGTCATGATGCGTGCGCCCGGAAAAAGTATTCTGATCACAGTGATCGTCGTGGCCGCGGGCCTTCTGGCCATGGAATTCGGTGTCCGCACGCTGGTGCCGCAAATTTTGGTGCGCGGCTACAATGTACCAGACCCGGACCTAGGCACTTACGTCGCAGCGCGTGCGCGTTATCACGATACCTATACCAAGGAGCAGCCTTATGAGGTTCGAACAAACGGTGCCAGCTTCCGCATGGATGAAGAGATCAGCCTTTCCGAGGACCGCCGCCGAGTTCTGGTGTATGGCGATTCTTTCACGTTCGGTTGGGGGCTTGAACTCGAGGACACATATTTTCAGAACTTGAAGAAAGCGGTGGAAAGCGCCGACCCACGCCTGCAATTGCTGAATGCCGGTGTCGGCGGTTATGCGTCAGGGCATGTAAAAAAGCTGATGGACCGTCATATCCCGGCGCTCAAACCCGCGGCCATTATCTATTTCTTCAACAACAACGATCTGGTCGATAACGCAATCACCGATATCGATTACCGTGTCACGGCGTTCCGGGTAGGCAACGACGGGCAGCCGGAACTGGTTGATGTGCAACCCTTCGCGCCATGGAAACGTTTTGCACTCAATCACACGCCTTATGCCTGGTTAAACAGAAATTCCCAGCTGTTCGTTGCCGCCAAAGGGGCCCTGAAACGGGCGCTGAAATGGAAAACAGGAATCGTCCGCCCCCAAGTGATCGATCTGCCTATACCCGCGCAAACGCCGGCAGCGGCGGGCCAGCCGGCCTTCACCCTCAAACTGCCGCCATCCGGCGAAACCGATCCAGCCATTGAACGCATGATATATATCTCGGAATTACACATCCGGCGGATCGCTGAACGTGCGGCCGCGGCAGGTATACCGGTCATGTTAATTTGGGTGCCGGCGCCGGAAGAGATGTTCCCGCCTTCGCCGCCTAGTCCTGCTGCTCAATTGTTGATCAGAGGCCGGGCGATGCTGTCACGGGTGGCGAATGAAACGCCGGGCATGATTTTTGATGATACCGTTCGAAGCCTGCCCAGCGGTCCAAGTTGGCAATCGCGACGCGGCAAGCTCAGACTTTCGGACGGCCATTTTAACGCTGACGGCGCCGCTTGGTATGCGGCAATCGTTAAACCGAAGATACTAAATTTCCTGAGCCGGATAAAAACGCCGAAATCACCGTAGGTTTTAGCCGTGTGACATTGTCTCGACGCCAACGGCAGCGTAGATTGTGAGCGGTAAATTCATCAAACAAGATCACGGAATTGGAACCAAGATCATGGGATTCGTCGCTGACCGCCTTAACGCCATCCAACCTTCACCGACCATCGCCATCAGCCAGAAGGCCCGCGACCTCGCGGCCGCCGGCGAGAATATTATTGGTCTTGCGGCCGGTGAGCCGGATTTCGATACGCCGGCGCACATCATTGAGGCCGCAAAACAAGCCCTTGATGCCGGCATGACCCGCTACACGGCGGTAAACGGTATTCCTGAATTGTTAGAAGCGATCTCAGCGAAGTTCAAACGCGACAATGATCTTGATTATGCGCCCAGCCAGATCCACGTCAGCTGCGGCGGCAAACCTGTCATCTTCAACGCCTTCATGGCGACCGTTAACCCAGGCGACGAGGTCATCGTGCCGGCGCCCTATTGGGTGAGCTATCCTGATCAGGTGGTGATGTTCGGCGGCACCCCCGTGGTTGTCGATTGCCCACCCGAAAATGGCTTCCGGCTAACCGCCGAACAATTGGAAGCGGCGATTACACCAAAAACCAAATGGCTGGTCATGAATTCGCCGTCGAACCCGACCGGTGCCGGTTATAGAGAATCTGACCTCCGGGCTCTGGCCGATGTTTTGGTCAAGCACCCGCACGTTTGGATACTCACCGATGATATCTATGAGCATCTGGTCTATGACGATTTTGAATTCAAGACCATGGCTCAGGTCGCGCCGGAACTTTACGACCGCACCTTGACCATGAACGGCATGTCGAAAGCCTATTGCATGACCGGCTGGCGTGTTGGTTTCGCCGGTGGCCCGGCTGAGATCATCAAGGCCATGACCAAAGTGCAAGGCCAATCGATCACCCATACGGCCGCTGTCAGTCAATCGGCGGCCATTGCCGCGTTGAACGGGCCGCTTGATTTCATTCAATCCAACAACGCGGTCTTCAAGGAACGCCGTGATCTGGTGGTCAGCATGTTGAACCAAGCCAGTGGCTTGAAATGTCCGACACCGGAAGGCGCGTTCTACGTCTATCCTTCGGTCGCCGAGACCCTCGGCAAGACGACACCGGAAGGAAAGACCATTAACAATGATGAAGATTTCGTCGTTGGGCTATTGGAGGCGGAAGGTGTTGCTGCCGTCCACGGCGAAGCTTTCGGCCTGTCGCCGCATTTTCGCATCAGCTATGCGACCAGCACGGAAGTTCTGGAAGATGCCTGCACGCGGATCCAAAGGTTCTGCGCCTCGCTTCGTTAAAAAATAGCGTCCACGTAGGCTCGACGTTCCCACGCGCCGCGCGGGGCGGGCATGATCGCGTGGCCCCCGTGAACGCCATGAAATGGAATTCAGCGCGCCTCGGGATGCCCGCATTTCACTTGCATCCCTCGGTGTGTCCATTAACCTTTTTTAGATCATATCGAAAACGGGAAAGAACCCGCACCGCCATGAAGAAACCAGGGAGGTATTCATGAGCACCAAAAACCCATCGGGCCCGCGCGTTGCGGCTCTCGTCGGACCCTATTCCAGTGGAAAGACGTCGTTACTTGAAAGCATCCTCAAACTTTCCGGCACCATCCAGCGCAAAGGGGCGGTGAAAGAATCCAACATGGTCGGCGATGCCACGCAGGAAGCCAAGGCACGCCAAATGTCGACGGAATTAAACGTCGCCTGCCTGGAATATCTGGACGAAAGCTGGACGTTCCTGGACTGCCCCGGATCGGTGGAATTGGCGCAGGATGGGTTGAACGCGATGTTGGTCGCGGATACTGCCGTCGTGGTCTGCGAGGCCGATGAGAACAAAGCTTTGATGGTGGCACCGTTTCTAAAGCATCTAGATGAAGCAGGCATTCCACATATCTTGTTCATCAATAAGATGGACGTGTCGACAGGCAGCGTGCGCGGCACCTTCGAAGCCTTGCAAGCGGTTTCCAGCCGGCCGTTGGTTTTACGCGAAATTCCCATCCGGGAAGGCGATGAAATTGCTGGCCACATTGATCTGATCAGTGAGCGCGCCTTTCAATGGCAGCCCGGCGACACCTCGAAACTCATTGAACTTCCCGATACCGCCAAGGACGATGAGGAATTGGCGCGGACGGAAATGCTGGAATCGCTGGCCGATTTTGACGACACCTTACTCGAAAACCTACTGGAAGACGTGGTGCCGTCGACTGAAGAAATTTTCGCCAATTTCACAAAGGATCTGCAGGAAAACCTCATCGTACCGGTATTCTTTGGCTCCGCTGAGCGCGATTCGGGCATCCAAAGGCTAATGAAATCTCTCCGCCATGATGCTCCGGAAGCGGCGGCGGCAGCGGAGCGATTGGGCATTTCCGGCGGTGGCAATGTCGCACAGGTGTTTAAGAGTGTTTATGCGGACCATGTCGGCAAATTAACCTACGCACGTGTCCTATCCGGCGAAATCAGCGATGGGATGACGTTGAACGGATCCAGGGTCAGTGGCATGAACAAGATGCTCGGCCAGAAAATGGACAAGGTGGCCAAAGCCGGCCTCGGTGAAATCGTCTCACTGGGCCGCCTCGACGACGTTCACACAGGCGCGACCTTGTCGGAAAGCGGCGACGTCAGGGCTGAATGGCCGGTGCCTTTGGGCCCACTGTTCTCGCTCGCCATTCACGCCGACGAGCGTGGCGATGAAGTTAAGTTATCCGGGGCACTCGCCAAAATCGCCGAGGATGATCCATCGATCACCTATGGTCCCGAGTCAGATACCCACGAACTCCTGATCTGGGGTCAGGGCGAACAGCATCTTCTGGTTAGCATCGAAAAGCTCAAGACCCGCTATAACCTCGCAGTTTCCTCAAAGCGGCCACAGGTGCCCTACAAGGAAACCATCAAGAAAACCGTGACCCAGCATGCCCGACACAAAAAGCAATCGGGCGGCCACGGCGAGTTTGGCGACGTTCATATCGACATCAAGCCATTGCCGCGAGGATCCGGATTCCAATTCGATGACACCATCACCGGGGGCGTCGTGCCGAAACAGTACATCCCGGCCGTCGAAACGGGGGTCAAGGAATTCATGGTGCGCGGCCCCTTGGGCTTTCCGGTCGTCGATATTTCGGTGACGCTCACAGATGGCGGCTTCCATGCGGTCGATAGTTCGGAAATGGCATTTAAGAAAGCCGCCGGCCAAGCCATGCGCGAAGGACTGCCGAAAACCAACCCGGTCCTGCTGGAGCCAATTTTCGAAATCGATATTTCGCTGCCCAACGAGTTTACCTCAAACATTCAACGCTTGGTCAGTGGCCGGCGGGGGCAAATTTTGGGTTTTGATGCGAAACCCGGTTGGGACGGCTGGGATGAGGTTAAGGTACAGATGCCGCAATCCGAAATGCATGACCTGATTATTGAGTTACGCTCAATGACATTAGGCGTCGGTACCTTTGCCTGGACCTTTGATCACCTGCAGGAATTTTCAGGCCGCGAAGCCGATCAAGTTGTCGAAGCCAGGGCAAAACCCACCGACGGATAACGAGGCCAAGACTCTGTGGGCTGGATCGCTTAGCGGTTCCGGCACCGCCAAACAGAAAAATGCTTGGTGATTTCTGTCTTTTCATAGGTCTCATAAAAGGCCGTTTGAAATTGCTTCCCAAATGCAGATTGCCCGTCGCCGTAGTGGCTGGTCATCGAGAAACTTCTGCCGT
>Ga0315339_1003280_pt1 | contig 11491 bp, 10 predicted proteins | sample ASW17metaG_FD_204514 | JGI IMG/M metagenome (GOLD analysis project Ga0315339, IMG submission 204514) | Ammonia-oxidizing marine archaeal communities from Pacific Ocean, United States - ASW #17 | ecosystem: Environmental > Aquatic > Marine > Oceanic | place: USA: California | collected 2016-12-05
TGGCATGTTAAATTCATAATCATCATAATTTCCTCTTCTCACTGTGCTTTGCTTGATATTAATAATGGATGATGAGCCAAGAATTAGTTTTTTCATTTAATCTTACAGTTCCAACCCACGAAGAAGTCTTTCTCGTTCTATTAACATGGGTTCAATCGATTTTATTATCATCTTGAGATTTTCTTTGATTTTTTGTTTTTTAAACGATCGATCAAAGAGATAAATGCCATCTTTACGCTCATAAAATTTTACTTCTTTTAGAATTTTTTCTAGTCCTGAGATGAACTTGTTATGAAAGTTAATATTGCTGTTTAATTCGTCTAAATCTTCTTGTAGTTTTTCATTATAAGTGCTTGGAAGCTTCCTCCCATATTCATCATAATGCTCCCAAGTATAATCAAGCTTGTCACAATCAATTTCTTCATCTTCCTCTAGGTCAAGAATGTAGTATCCATTTCTTGAGAATCTCTGTCCTTTGACGTAAAAACCTCTTTGCGATATTTTTCCATCTTCATAAAAATACTGCCACGCACCTTCTTTGTGACCTTGATTGACGAAGCCCTTACCAAAAAGATTGCCATTCTCATAATAGATTTCGTTTTGCCCATGTTTTATTACCACTTTTCCATCTTTAATATAGTGATCTCTTAGATCATCCAGATGAATGCCCAGATCGGCTCTTTTATCGATTGGGACTAAGTCAGATTTTTTTTCTTTAATGATCAATTTAAACTTCTTTTCTTCTACCAAAAACGACCTGTTGCCACTATCCCAAGGTGATTGGGGTACCCAGCAAGTTTGTCAGTTTCTCCTCCAGCTCCGCTGTGATCTCTTCAGGGGAACGCTCAGGCACCACAGCCTCTATACGGTCGGTGAAAAGCCCGTAGTGCTTACCCATCATCTCTGCTGCACGGAGCCTGACGCTGTCTCTAGGCTCGCCTGAATGCATATAGCTGGTCAGTGTCTGAAGCACTTCCTCTCGAGTCGCAATACGCTCCTGCACTACCGCTGCATCGGCCTTCTGCTGTAGCTCTACCACCGTAGTGGCGACGTTGGGGTTATCCATTAACCGACTCGCTTCCCGCCTGATGCTGTTGTCGTTCATCCTAGTGGTGTTGTAGGCCGACCGATAGGCATCGGCCTGACTCTTACCTAGGACGACTTCACGAGCGAATTGATGTTGTTTAGGGGTCATCTACTCTTCCTCAACGAACTCGCCCTCCCTCCACTCACCGACGTACTTCGTTCCATCGGGGCAAGTAAAGGTGCCTAGGCCGTGTTTTTTATTATCTTGCCAATTGCCGGTGTACTGCTCTCCATCCGGGAAAGCACAAGTACCTTGGCCATGTAGCTTGCCATCTCTCCATTCACCGATGATTTGCGCTCCATCAGGGGCGATATAGGTACCGTGGCCATGCGGGTGGCAATCTTTCCACATGCCAACGTGTTTGCTCCCATCCGCATTGGTCATTGTGCCGTGCCCGTTGGGACTATCATTGCTCCACTCACCGACGTAATGCTCACGATCGACAAAGGTAAAACAGCCTTGCCCATGGCGTTCACCACTCTCAAACTCCCCAACGTATTTCCTTCCATCTGGATAGGTCGTTTCACCATGACCATGCGCCTCGCCATCCTTCCACATGCCGATGTGTTTACCTCCATCCGGAAACGTCCTTGTGCCGTGCCCGTTGGGCACACCATCCCTCCACTGGCCGATGTACTGTATTTCATCGGGGTAGGTCATGGTGCCCTGACCGTTGGGAAAATAATCCCTCACCTCGCCCACGTACTCCTGACCATTCTGAGAGTTTATGGTGCCGTGACCGCAGGGCTTAGATTCCACGAATTCACCCGTATACCGGTCTCCAGAAGAGAAATTAAGAGTGCCCTTACCATGGGGCACGCCATCCACGAGTTCACCGGCGTAACTCCATTCCGATGCACCGGTCACAGTACCTAAGCCGTTGGGCAGTCCATCCCGCATCTCGCTTACATACTGGAGATCCGCCAAAGTTAGGGCACTTTGAACGCGATCTTTATTCTGAAGTTCGCCGGCACGCTTTGCTTTCTTGGCGAAAAGAGGCAGGGAGAGTTGGTTGTCAGGGCCGTCTTTATCCACGAAATAGTCGCTAATTTCCTTAACTAAACGATGAGCGTGCGTCCTCTAGAACTTTACCCTATATTCAGGGTGGTGGGCTGGATGGGAGTAAGGAGCTCTACATGGTAGAAACCAGACCGATAAGTTTAGCTAAAGCCTTCTGGCTCTATGGGGCCGGATACCTCTCGATCCTCTATTTGGCTAGCTTTCTAGCCGTTTATACGCCCATAGGAAGGACTTTAGGCGTGCCAATGCACATCGGCTTCCTATACCTGAAGATAGCCTTGGTTGTGGCCGTGTGTGGCTATGGCGCCTATCGGGTTATACGCCTGATCACAGAGGCTAGCAAAACCTTCCAAGGCAATAAGCTATGGGTGAAGGCTGCAGTCGCAGTTGTAACCCTAGCCACTATTTATCTGTTAGTGGTTACGCCTGAAGTGGCATTAGATTATGGGGTTAGTTATCGGCAGTAAGGCCGCCCGAAAATATTTTCTGAAATGATCAGTGATAGCAGACTTGGGGAGTGAAATTTGAACCGAGGTGAACGATTCACCCAGCGGTTGGAACTATTCAACTGGTGGGGCGAACAACTTACCGCCGCACAGCACGGGGCCAAAATAATTGCGCTATCAGGAGAAAAATTAGATGTCCTTTTATCTTGCACAAGACAATGAGTTTAAACTTATCAGTGATCACGAAAAGTGCTATGAAAAACTTTTTGGCAATGACGACAACGAAATGGACGAAAATGAAAATAATGATCCAAATGATTTGTTAGCTTTTGAAGAAAAAAACCCAAAAAACAGTATTTTTGTTTACGCAATTGACTATGACCTTGGCGGCAACATTTTCGCTGATATATCATTTTATGTGTGCAAAGTTCCCAATGAAGATAAAACTTATCTCCTTTTTTCTATACGTCGGGATGATAATTTGGGAGGATATATACGTGAATCATGCGCTGCAATAACAGGGGTTAGCTCTCATGAAGATGCTGAAGGGCCGTTGTTAAGAAGGTTTGCAGAAGATAGATTACCTGATGCAGGAGGGGGTGAATGGGAAAAGAAACTAAAGGGTATGTTGCATTCTCGGCTGGAGGTGAAAGAAGGAATCCACTAAACACTTTTTATATTTGCAGAAAAAACCATCAATAGCTTGAACTAAGCGATTCGCTTATCAAAGATCACCATGAGTTCCAGCCGTGATGACAGGTATCGCAAGTGTATACGTATGCATCATCATCATCCGCAAGCGGGGGTACACACCCCTCCAACTCAACACGGTAACCTTTCGATTCCATCGATTTAACATGCTCTTCAAAAGGGTAACCGTAGATATGGTAAGCAACCTTCTCTGAGCTGCACTTTGGGCATTTAGGTGATGGATCGATCAAGCGGTAGCCGCCGCTGGCTGGTAAGCGTCTCGGCCCGCTCCATAGTAGTGATCGTAGACGTGCTGGAAGATGGCTTCTTCTTTCGTCTTGAACAGTTCCGGCGTAAAGGCACGAGGAAGGCCGCCGTCGAGAACTGTCCCGATAGCGACCTTTACCTGCGATCGTGACTGTTGGCGCTTTCGCCAGTCTAAAACGAATTTCTCCTGCTTCAGTGTTTCTAACAGCGCCTTCGCGGTCTTCTTTATCGCATCGCGATCCTTCTTGGTAAGCTTCATCTCGGGTTTCGTGAGCAGATCGTAGATCGCAAGTTCTTCTTCGGAGAGGTTCTCACCGACAGCACGATTCTCCTCTTCAGTAAGCGACTGTGCGAACGTCATGAGCTGACGGAAAATCTCCTCTAGATTGACGCTCCCAGAGTTATATTCGTCGACGAGCTTCTGGAACCGCTCCAAGTAGTCCATACGGGTACGGTTCTGTGCCACGAGGGACGAAACCTTTCGGGCAATAGCGTTCTTCAGTTTCTCGACCTCTGTACGCTTACGCCCCGACTCGAACTTCGCTTTCAGCGCCTCAAAGTCGATGTCACTCAGGTCAATCGGCTGCTCGTCCTCTGTGATCACGTAGCCTTCTGCTGCAATCGATCGATCGAGAATGTCCTCGACCTGACCCATGATCTCAGAGATGTCCGCTCCCGGCGTGAGCGACTGAATCTTCTTCTCAAGCACGCGGATCAAGATGCAGACAGACGCAAACTCCTTGGCTTTGGTGTCGGGCAGAATTGCCTTGTACTGGCGTGTGACCTGAGCGGCGAGAGTCTTGAAGCGGCGCTTGGTGTCATCGTTCGCAACGAGCACATCCACGGCGTCATCGAGTAGCTTGATACGATCAAATCCTGACACCGCCTGAATCGCCGCCAGATCAACTTCTCGTTCTTCGCAGAATGTGGTGATCTGGTCGATGAAGACGCGAAGCTCAGCGATCTGTGCTTCCTTGTCCGCGACAGGCTTCTCGCCCCCCTCGGAGCCGCTACCGTATATGGCGAGGGCGCTCTCCAACCTTTTAAATACACCTACGTAATCTACGATGGTTCCACTCTGCTTGCCGGGATAGACCCGGTTGGCACGAGCTATGGCCTGCATGAGCGTGTGGTTGCGCATCGGCTTATCTAGGTAGAGCGTCGAACACGAAGGAACGTCGAATCCCGTCATCCACATCGCACAGACGAACGCGAGCTGGAAGGGGTCGTTGGGATCTTTGAACTTCGTCTCCAGATCCTCATCAACGATACGTTTTCGGTGAGGGCGAATATCCAGCCCTTTCTCCTGCATGTCACGGATCTCGTTCTGGGACTGGGAGACAACAACAGCCATGTCGGTCTCCTGCATGGCCTTAATTCGCGTTGTCAGATTAGGCTGTTCCCCGAATGGTGCTTGCTCGACAGCTTTGAGCAACTCCTCCAGCTTTACTGCCCATTGCTCCTGCACCTTGTTATACATCCGTACCGCAGTAGCCTTGTCGATACAAATCACCATCCCCTTACCGTCAAAACCTCTGGTGGTGAAGTGTTCAACGATGTCCTTGGCGACCGCGGCTAGACGATCCTCACGAGTTATTAGGTGGTATTCACGACCGAACTCACGTTCGAGTTTCTTCTCTTGATCCTCGTCAAGTTCAGCCTTCTCCAGCAACGCTTCCATATCCTCGTTGAGGTTTTCGTTCGTGAGCTGTAGTTCTGGAATCCGGTTTTCGTAAAAGAGCGGTACGGTGGCCCCATCCTCGACGGATTGCTTGAAGTCATAGATGCTGATGTATTCACCGAATACGTCTCGGGTCTTCTCCTCACCGGCGATCAATGGCGTTCCGGTAAACGCAAGAAATGATGCGTTCGGTAAAGCAGTACGCATGTTGAGTGCGAGCGTGTCGTACTGGCTGCGGTGGGCTTCATCAGTGATCACGATGATGTCGTCCCTGTCGGAGACCTTCTCAGGCTCTCGGAACTTATGGATCAAGGTGAAGACGTAGCGATGATCCTCGCTCAATAACTCTCGCAAGTGCTTACTACTCTCTGCCTGTGCGCGATCCTCCGTGATCGCCCCTGTCGAGACGAAATTCTTGTAGATCTGGTCATCGAGTTCCTTTCTGTCAGTGACGATGACGAACGTCCAGTTCCCCTCAACGTTTCGCAGAATGGACTGCGCGAATAGGATCATCGAGATCGATTTACCACTTCCTTGCGTGTGCCAAAAAACCCCTAGCCGACCGTCGCGCTGCTTGATGTTCTGATGGGCTTCTAGCGCGTTCTTGACGCCTAGATACTGGTGGTTCTTGGCAATCAGCTTGATGAGACCACCGGGAACCTCCATGAACAGCACGAAGTTCTCCACGAGGTCGGTAAGGTGCGACGGCTCACAGGTGCCACGGAGCATGGTCTCCAGAGATATCCGACCTTCTTCGGATTCACTGCCGACCCGCTTCCAGTCAGAGAAGTGCTCCCAGCCTGCCGACATAGTGCCGATCTTGCTCTTGCTGCCGTTACTCAGAACGATGAAGGCGTTGTACCAGAACAGCTGCGGGATCACGTCCTTGTAGTCGGTGAGGTTGTCTTTGAAAGCTGATTCGAGGTGCACATGACTCGCTTTCAGCTCAATGAACACGAGCGGAATACCGTTTACGAATCCGACAAGGTCGGTGCGACGTGTGTGCATCTCGCCTGTAATCCACAGCTGCGAGCAGAGCAGGAAATCGTTGTTCTCGGGGTTGTCCCAATCAATGAGGCGAACAGTGATGCTGTCAGTATTGCCATCCTCGTCTTGCACCGTGACCCTGACGCCATTCTTGACTAGGTCGTAGACCTCACGGTTTGCCGCAACAGGCGACATTCGAGAGCGATCTCGTGACAGCTCTTCGATTGCCTCAACAACCGCTTCTTTCGGCAGGTCGGGGTTAAGTTTCTCGATTATCGGACGCAGACGACTGGTCAGAACAACCTCACCTTTGTTCTGCCGTCCTAACGGACTACCCGTTTGTCCGTTGAATTCATCGTAGGCGTAGTAGTAGTCCCATCCCAGCGTCTGTAACAGCTCTATGGCAGGCTGCTCTACCAGTTGGTCTTCCGTGTACCCCGCAGAACTCACGCAGCCTCCTCGGGGACTTCGATGTCGAGATCGGAGACGTCGAGTTCGCCGGAGATGAGTTTGGGGAGCAGCAGGTCTCGGGTCTTTCGGAGTGTGATGTTATTGCTCAACAGGTTCAGAATAAGGGCAAACATCGGCTCAACTTGACTTGAAAAGTCTGCGATTAAGGAAGCATCTGGATTGAGCACTTTCATCCGTCGAAACGTGTCAACCACGATGGTGTCGAATGTGGCTCCGCCCGTATTCTTTTTCAGGTAATCAACCTGCCAAAGCGTTGTCAGGAAAAGAAAGAACTGACTGATTCCATCCTTTCCGCGCAACGCATAACAAGACTGATTCATCGCCATATCAAACGCAGGCAGGATCACCTTGCCGACTGTGCCGCGAGCCGTAATAAAAACTGTGTTCTTTGGGTAGAGCTTGCTGTTGCACTTCTGGAGTCCAAGATCAGTGATCGACTTCTCAGTCGAGGTTACATAGAAGGCATTAGGTGCGTCTTTGGGAGCAAAGAACGGTATGGTGCCATCCCAATACTCAGCTACTTTTGTTTTTGGTGTTCCACCACTCAACACCTCTGCAATATCTGTAAACGGGACTCTCCTCCACCCCTCCGGCACCTTCCCCAACTCCGAATCCACCATCTTGACGTTCTCATGACCCGGGAACCGGAAATTAACGAACCACTCACGGTAGAGGTTCTGGGCCATCTCTTCGAGAATCTTGATGCGGCGTAGGTTATTCTCGATCAGGTCATCGTAGGCGGCGAGTATCGAAGCGATCCTTCGTTGAACACAAACCGGAGGAAGGCACACGTGAAATGCCTTCACCTCGGGAAAATAGATGGTTTGGTGCGTCGTACCACTCGCGAATCGGAGAAAGCTCTCTCGCTCAGACACTAGGACGTACTTCAAGAACTGATAGTCGAGCCGGTCTGAGCAAACCCAGTTTACGAAATCTTGGCTGGTCGCCATGGGTCGTCCCATTACGACAACGTAACCAACGGATGCTGTCCGAGACAGGCAAACAGTGTTCTTTGGCAGAACGCGTGCGGAGGAGTTCTTGATGCCGAGTTCATTAGTATGTTGGCTGGTATCCTGTAAGACTCGACCATAGTTGGCTGTTGCGTCTCTGATGCCAATCCATGGGATCTCTCCATCCCAGTATTCAGGGCGCTTACGGCTCGGTGTATGCCCTGATTCCAGTCGTGCCACATCGGTTAGCAAAGTCCACTTCCACCCCGGTGGTGCAGCAGTCTTCGGCATTCCAACGGCCAAGCTGTATAGGCCGGGGATATGCCCCTTCGTTGCCTCGCGGCCTCCCGTTCTTGTTTGTCGCCTAGATCGCGCCAATCCGAAGTCTCCTACAAAAGTTCAGCGACGTTCTCGAAGATTCGCTTCTCAAGGTCATGCGCTTTTGCAGTCAGCAGCGTCAATTCTTCTGTCAGCTCTTCGAGGCGTTCTGAGAAGATCACTTCATCATCGCGTCGAGTAGCGACACCGACATATCTACCGGGGTTAAGGCTCCAGCCATGGGACTCAATCTCGTCCGTAGTTATCTCCGCACACAGCCCAGCAACGTTCTGGTAACGCCCGTCAGGAAAGCTCTCGGCAGTAAGTTCAGCACTGCCGTGGAGATCTTCCGATTTCTTACCGCGATAGAGGCGAACAATGTTTGCGAGAAACTCGATCTGGGCAGGTGTCCACTCTCTGTGGGCCTTATCAACCTGCTGATAGATGTGTCTGGCATCAATGAATAGCACCCTGTCCGCTCTGTCACTGCTTGCTTTGCCGCGATCTAAGAACCAGAGCGTGCATGGCAGCGTCACGGTGTAGAAGAAATTCGACCCAACGGCGACCATCACATCTACCGCATGATCTTCGATCAGTTTCCTGCGAATCTCTTGTTCAGAATGTCCAGCATCGGAGGCAGAGTTGGCCATAACAAAGCCAGCCCGTCCCTTGTCACTGAGACCGCTGTAGAAATTCTGTATCCAGAGGTAGTTCGCGTTGTCGGTTCGAGGTAAACCAAACGGAAACCGAGGGTCATCCTTCAGCTTGTCTTTATCCACTGAATCAACGTTGAACGGTGGATTAGCCATCACAAAGTCGAACTTGCCGCCTTTCTCTGTACTGCGGTGCAAATCCTCGTAGTACGTATTGCCCTGACGGATATCGCCACCAAGACCGTGAACGGCTAGGTTCATTCGGGCTAGTCGGACTGTAACTGAAGTTTTCTCCTGACCAAAAACGCTTAGTTCCGAGCTGGGGTTCTTCTTGTGCTCCTCGACGAAATGGGCACTCTGTACAAACATACCGCCCGATCCACACGCTGGGTCGTAGATACGACCTCGGAACGGCTCGATGATGTTAACGATGAGTTTGACGATGGACGTAGGCGTGAAGAACTCTCCACCTCTCCGCCCCTCGCTCATGGCAAAGCTGCCAAGGAAGTACTCGTAGATCTTGCCGAATGCGTCACCCTCGATATCCATCGGTATCGAGTTCATGAGCCGCAGCAATTCGGTGAGAGTGGCGTTCTCCAGCTGGTTATAGGTCTTTGGCAGTGCGTCCTTCAGGTCGACGTTGCGTCCCTCTATAGCGCGCATGGCATCGTTCAGTAATTGCCCGATATCTGCCCCCTCAGGCACCTTCAGAAGCTCTGAGAAGCGCGCCTCTTCAGGGAGATACATTACGCCTCGCGCTTGGTAATCCTCCGGCCCAATACGACGACGACCCGAGCCGGATCCCTCTAATTCGGAGTGGACTTTGGCGAAACGCACATCGGCGAATCGAAGGAAGACCAGACCGAGAACAGGGGCGGAATATTGGGCTGACGTGAGGTCAGAGTTCGCTCGTAGTTGGTCTGCAGCCGCCCATAGGCGTTTCTCAAGATCCGATAGCGCCGTCATAGTTTCCCCTAGGTCTCTGGCAGCAAGTACCGCTGCAGTTTTGCCGTCATCTCTGCCCCCAAAGGTACCATGTGTCGCCGCAAAACTGCTCTCCAGCAGACGAGTTGCGGGTTGCGCCTACTAAGGAAACGCAACCCGCAACTCATACGTTTTCGTCCGTGGAATGGATATCACCCTCCCTCTTTCCGCGTTTGACATGTCTGGATACGCGGGATTTGTGTAACCCCAGTTCCTCAGCAATCTCATGCTGCTCGAGACCTTCGTTTGCCAGCTTAGAGACCCGTAGATAGGTGGAATCCTCAATCGACTTATAGACCCAGACCAACTTGTCTTGGTCATTCGTTTCAAGTCGTGCTTCAAATGGCTTAGCTGTATCACCAGTGAACCCCCGGGCCTTCTCAAAATGAATCTGAAATACTGCCCCTTGTTCAGGGTCATAGGTTCCCGATTGTCTAAGGGAGATCACCGTATCTAAAACGTCTTCTCTTCGACTGGTGCCTCGTTGCCTGCCGTCCTTACCGGAATGGTGGATAAACAGCACGGAACGCCCACGTGACCTCTGCTGCAGTGCCCATTCCTGTATCGGTAGCCAGCTCTCTGCTTCGTTCTCTTTACCACCTCTAACGAGGGTAGAAATATTGTCCACAATGATGAGAGAAGCCTCTTCTATATAAGGCTTTAAAGCCGCCTGATAGGCCGGATCGCTCAAGTTGATCAAACCCTGATCTCGTTCCTGCATGTCTGGCGTGATGATGTTTACCAGAGGGTCAGTTGCACCCAAGGGCATAAGCTGTCGCAATCTTTGCTGTATGGCGGCGGCAGGCATTTCCCCATCGAGATATAAGACAGATTTCGCCTCGGGTGCCTTGAATTTCAGGAACTCGCCACCCGTTCCAATTGCATAGGCGCAGCTCAGTGCAAAAAAGGTTTTCCCGATACCCCTCGGGGCATGGATCATTGCTAATCCCTGTTCAGGTAACCAAGGTTGTAATAAATCCTTGCGTTCAGGCAGTTCCATCTCTATGAAGTCGCGGACGCTATAGGACGTGATCTTAGGTAGTGAAGAGAGTTCTGTATTAGAGAGAATCATTCTGACCTCCCTCAGGACGAGACTCGCTGATCCGCTGATCAAGCCAGCTGTGAACCTCTTCCTCGAGCCAACCAACGCTCCGCTCACCCAATTTAATATGAGTTGGGAACGTCTTCTCTTTCATCCTCAAATAGATAGTTGAACGTGCAAGACCAGTGACCTGAATCACTTCCGGTAATTTCAAAATACGATTGAGTTTTGTCATTTCGCCACCTCGGATACAGAGCAAAAACCTCACTGCATTGCAGTGAACCTTTGCTCCCCGAGAGGCGGTAACGGGGGCTGAGTTATCACTCAGTGGGTTATTGAATTTTAAGAGGCAACCCTTCACCTCCGACCAAAAAACGGTCTATGCCTCGCGCGGTGTCTTATCGCCGCGTTAGTAGGCAACCCAGCTTAAAGCCAAGTCAGACAACCTTAAAATATCGCACCCCAACAGTTCTTGCAAGCTGCCCATAGAGCTTTTTGAACATGACATTGCAGCTATGTATAACTGTAATCCAGTACCTTGTTACGTTGATAACCGAACAAAGAAAAGTGTAATGCCCGGATTTATTTACATCATGTCTAACCCATCTATGGAGGATAGAAAAGGAAAGGAAAGGGAAATTGCTTGGTGCTGGACATGTTTCAGTGCCAACTGTAGGTCATATGCAATGTTGAGGAATAAGACCGGCAGTAAGACCGCCGAAGAAATATATTAAAAAGTCCTATATAATCAATTAGATATATTCGATGATGGCGGAGAGGGTGGGATTCGAACCCACGGTACGCTTTGACACGTACACTTGCTTTCCAAGCAAGCGCCTTCGACCACTCGGCCACCTCTCCTCGTAATGTTGAATTCTAGAGCCTAACCGGCCCA
>Ga0315339_1003281_pt1 | contig 11489 bp, 13 predicted proteins | sample ASW17metaG_FD_204514 | JGI IMG/M metagenome (GOLD analysis project Ga0315339, IMG submission 204514) | Ammonia-oxidizing marine archaeal communities from Pacific Ocean, United States - ASW #17 | ecosystem: Environmental > Aquatic > Marine > Oceanic | place: USA: California | collected 2016-12-05
ACAAATACTGCAATATGAACGAATGCATGGAAATGGCGATCGATGTAGCCGAACAGATTGAGCAGGATGTGGATCGGTTCAATTACGATCTCGGCTCGAGTTGGCAGGGGGCGGGCTTGGAGCACGACGCGTATTGCAAGCTGCCGATGTGAAACCCGATCAGGACTGAGAATTTGTATTCGCTTGACCGACAAGGCCACGCCGGTCGCACGGCGTTGGGGATTTTGGCGGCGGCTCTTTTGTTACGCTTTCTTTTCTGGTTGCCGTATTACCTGCCCGGGGATGTGCTCAACTATCTCAACGCGTGGGATATTTACGCGGATCGAGGGATAGGCAACCCCATGCACGCGGTTCGCCTTGGTATGACCTTGCCCCTGACCTTGATGCGCTGGTTTAGGGGGGGGCTGGCTTTCTGGCTGGGGTGACTATGGCCCTCGTGCCGATGGAGATTGTCTACGGGACGGTATTGTTGCCCGATGCACCGCTGAGTTTTTTGGCCCTGGCCTCTTTTGCCTGTCTAGTGCAAACCCAAGAGGCTCGTGACGATAAAAAATGGCCATGGGTCTTAGCGGCAGGTTTCCTGCTGGGTTTGGGTTATACCTGCAAGGTGACGGCGCTGTTCTTGGTTTTGCCCGCTGTGGCCCAGGTCTACTTTTTGCGGCGAGGGAACTGGCTTGTCGCGATCTTTGCCGCCGCTATTGGCTTTGTAATCGCAGCGGAGAATTTAGTGCTGTGGTTTGTCTTGGTGGTCGATCCGGACGATTGCGAAGGGCTGGCCGAATGCCTGGTGGAGATGCATCTAGATCGAGCGCTGAGAAAGAGTTGCCGGGATAATATGGCGCAGATGCGCGATCAATTCAGCGTGGAGGCTCAGGCTGGCAAATGGCGTGATATGGCTTGGGGGTTGTCAGAGGCCAATGCGGGGAAAAACGTCGCCGAGAGCTTGTCATTTTCGGGGGAGATTAGTGGCCAATGACCGGCGTTAAAGTAGCGAATCCAGGCAGTGGGCGGGCCGAGACCGTCGACGGTTGGAGCGAGCAGATGCAGGGGTGGATCGACCACGGCGCATACCGCCACTATGCCCGTCTGCGCGTGTTGGAGGAGCTCTACGCCGAGCGGCCTTTCGCCAGTTACCTCGATGTGGGATGCGGCAGCGGTGCCTTGTTGCAGGAATTCGTTGAACGCGAGGTGCACTGTGTTGGGTTCGACCGATCCCAAGCTATAATGGCCTATAATAATGACCGGGGAATTTTCCCCGGTTTTGTCGGAGAAGTCGACCATCTGCCCCTGGCCGACTCGAGTTTTGAGATGCTTTCCTGTCTCGGCCTTATAGAGCACTTACCCGATCCTGTTGCGGCATTGCGGGAATTGTTGCGTGTGATGGTCCCCGGCGGTCGGGCGATAATAACTGTGCCCAGACTGTTCAGCGTCTTTCCGTTGCTTGTTCCGTTGTGGTTTTTCTCGGAAGGCAGGTACCGCCACGGGTGGAAGAGTATGGTCGGCCACATGTACCAAAGGCGGGAATTCGCGGCTCAACTCCGCAGCGCAGGTTGGCATGTGGAACACCTTATGGCCTTTAAGGCTGGATCGGTGTTGGATTGGTTGCGCATTCCATTCGCCAAAGGCCTGGCAGATTGCTGCGAAAGAGATCTGCGGGGTGTGAACCCGCTCAATATTATGCTATTGGCCGTCTGTCGCAAAGGGGATGACTTATCGTGAATCCTGCTTTTGCCTCCCAGGGAGCTGAGTTTTAGCCAATGCTTTTTTGCACCTATGAATTTGCCGTCTTTTTTGCCGCCATGCTCCTGCTGTTACAGGTGGTGGGGGACTGGCCGATCGCTCAGCATTGGACGGTATTGCTTGAACGCATGCTCGTGAGTCTTCGGGCGAGCGATTTGCCGGTCCTGACCTACGGCGCGATTGTCGAGGAATTGACAGACTCGCCGGATGCCGGCGATGCCTTCGTCCAATGAGATTCTGCGTTTTCAGCAGCGATCCGCTATACAAGTATCACGAGAAGGGGGAGATAAAAGAACGCTATTGGAATCCGGAGGAGATCTTTGACGAAGTCTGTGTCTTCTCGTTTTGCGACAGAGACGTAGAAGCGCATAAAATGCAAGCCCTCGTCGGGGCTGCCCGTTTGGAAATTGTGCCGATAGGTTATCCTAGCCCCTATCGCTTGTGGGGGCAGTATCGTGGCGCGGTTAGCATTTTGGGGGAGGCCCGGCCGGATGTGCTGCGAGTGCACAATCCCTGGCACGCCGGGGTCGTCGGCATTGGTGCAGCCCGCGCGCTGGGCATACCCTCCGTCCTGTCATTGCATACCCATTACGATGCGCGTCGGCGTTGGGAAAAAAGCCTGATACTCCAGGCTTTGCCCTTGTGCGAGCGCTACTCCGTCAGTAGGGCCGATGCGGTCCTTTGTGTCAGCCATTACTTGCAAGGCTACGCAAAGAAAATGGGTGCCAAATCAATTTCGGTAATATATAATCGGGTATATACCGATCAGTTTAAACCAGGGGGCGTCAGTAGTGGGGGTCGGCCGATCATCCTGTCGGTTGGGCGCCTTGGACCCGCCCAAAGACCAGGCGTGCCTGATTCGAGCGATTGAGGGATTGGATGTTGAATTACATTTGATCGGTGATGGCGTCAATCGGCAAGCTTTGGAACTTCTGGCCGCCGACTTGGGCTTGGTCGATCGGGTCCGCTTCCTTGGCTCAGTGCCGCACGCCTGTATCCAGGGGTACTATGCCCGTGCAGATCTTTTTGCGTTGGCCACGCATTATGAAGGGCTTGGAATGCCAGTGTTGGAGGCGATGGCCGCCGGGTAGCCTGTGGTGGTCTGCGACACCGACCCTTCGCCGGAGATATTGGGCGAGTGCGGTTCGGGTAGTCCCTCTTACATCTGATCCATTTAAAATATGCATTCGCGGCCTTGCTCGCAGACTCGGCTGTGGCCAGGGATCTCGGGCAGATGGCGCGGGCGAGAGCCGAAGACCTTGATGGCCGTATTATGGAGCGCAAAGAGGCCGAACTTTACCGTGACATGATTAAAGAAACAGATTGAATTCAGTGTTCGGCCTTATTTTTGCTTTATTGCAAGGGAATTTAATAGCAGGTCATGGGAGCCGGATCGATCGCCTTGTTAATCTGCGCTATACAGAGATTGGTCGTTGGCCGGCTATCTGCCTACCTGCTACAAAAAGACAGTTTTTCCGATAAAGAGTACACGAGGCGAAATATTTTCCCAGCGGACAGGAATTTGGACTTTCCGCGACTGAAACGAACGGGTTCATATGAAAAAAGTTAGTATTATCGGTGGAGGCATCACGGGTTTGACCTGTGCCTATCGCTTGGCCAGGGCAGGTCATGAGGTCGTCGTTTACGAAAAATCGGATGAAATGGGTGGGCTGGCAGGAACATTTGTTCACGGGGATTTCGCCTTCGATTACGGTCCGCATGAATTCTGCACCGAAAATCCGTTGCTGATCGCGGCCCTTGAGGATATTCTGGGCGATGATTTGATGGTGCGCAAAAAACACGCCGCCCAGTTTTTTAACGGTTCCTATATCGATTACCCGCTGTCGCCGCTGGAATTGCTCAAACAATTGGGTTTTATGTATGCCGCGCGCGTGGGCATTGAGGTATTGTGCCAACGGATCAAGGCGATGGTCTACAGCTATAGCGATCATTCGTTCGAGCGTTGGGTGGCCAGCCGTTTCGGGCCAACGCTCTACCAGACTTATTTTAAGCCCTATACAGAAAAAGTGTGGGGTATCGACCCGGATCGCCTGGATCCGCGCACGGCCTCTAACCGGATTGCCTTCAATTCGGTCTTTGACTACCTGATCAAGGCGACGACTTATTATTTATTTAAAAAAAATGATTTTGCCTCGATACACTCGCCCTTAAAGGACAAGTTCTACTATAGTCGCGGCGGAATCGGCACTCTGTGTCGCCGTTTGACCGAACGCTGCCGTGAAGTTGGTGTGGAGTTCAAGCAAGGCTACCAGTTGCAGGATATAAAGAGAATGGGGAAGCGTATAGGGGAATTGCGTTTTTCCAATGGCGAGACTGTGACAGCTTTCGACTATGTGGTAAATACCATTCCCTTGACCCACTTATTGCGTTGCCTCGGCGAGAAACAACAGCAATTGCCGATTAAATTCCGCAGTATGGTTTTCGTTTTTCTCGAAATTCCGCAGGAAAAACTGAGTGATTATTCGTGGATCTATTTCCCCGATCGCGATATATGCTTTCAGCGCCTGACTGACTTCTCCCATCTTGATGCTGAGATGACGCCGGAAGGGCAGACCGGGGTATGTTTCGAGATTTCTTGTTTTCCCGAGGACGAAACTTGGTTGGCCAGAGACGGGGAGATCGTGGCGAAAGTGCGAGACGGGCTTGCGAAGGCTGGGCTTCTCGGACATGAGATCGAGTGTCGTGCGCACGTCGTGCGCAAGCAATTCATCTACCCAATACAGGTCAACGGTTATCTGGAAATCGTCTACGACCTACTAAAACCGGTGCGAGAACTTAGCAATTTCGTGACTACCGGTCGCCAAGGGCTTTACAAATACTGCAATATGAACGAATGCATGGAAATGGCAATCGACGTCGTAGAACAGATTGAGCAGGACGCGGATCATTTTAACTACGACCTTGGTTCGGGTTGGAAGGGCGCGGGGCTGGAGGCCGAGCGCGTGCTCGATGATGCGAGCCCGGAGCAGGTGGATTGAGTCCTATGAAAACGCGGCTAGATTCTGCAGATTTGCAAATACAATATAAGTATGACGGAAGGATACTTTGTGCGCTATTGCTCGGGGCAGCTTTGTGGCGGCTAATGTTCTGGATGCCTTATTACGTGCCCGGGGATACGTTCAACTATTTAAATGGCTTGGACATATTTAATGCGCCCCTGCTTGGTGCGACCATTCATATCGTGCGACTCGGCATGGTGCTGCCGATGGCATTTTTGCGCTGGTTGGGCGGGGATTGGCATTATTTTAGCACGCTCTACGCGCTCGCAGCATCTCTCGGCACATGTTATTTCGTGTTTGATCTGGCCAATCGGTGGGCAGGGGTTAGTGCCGGTTATCTGGCTTGCGCAATTATCGCTCTGGTTCCCATGGAGGTTGTTTACGGGAGTATGCTCGTACCCGACACGCCGTTGGACTTCTACTCGATCGCGGCGTTTTGGTGTCTTGCTACTGCTTCGCGGGAAGGGGGCAACCGTCGGGCCTTCTATGCCGGCGCGCTGATCGGGTTGGCCTACACCTGTAAAGTGACGGGCCTCTTTTTCGCGCCGATAGCATTGCTTCATGTCTTTTGGCCGAAACGTGAGGTCAAACCTGCCGTGGCTTTGCTTGTGGGCTTGGGGGCAGTATTGCTCGCTGAGCACCTAATCCTCTATCTGTTGAAGGGGGAGTTGCATGTGCGGATCATCGAGACGTTGGCTTTTATCCCTGGGGATAAGGGACAGTTTATACATGTCGAAAAAACTCCGCTTTGGTGGCTCGGGCAGATCTGGTTCAAAATTGGCGCCCTGTTCTGGGGCGGTCATCCGCCGACGGCCGTATTGTTGACGGTGGTGCCTCATTTGGTAATCGTCGCGCTATGGCGTTCATTGCGTAGGGGATTGCCTCATGGCGCTGGTTGGACATTGGCTTGGGGTGGGATATGGATCGGCCAACAGATGTTGATATCGGCGATAGAGCCCGAACCCCGTTATCTGCAGGTTGCCTTGCCCTATTGTGCAATTCTGATCGGGGTCACCCTAGGCCCTGTTTGGTATGGCTGGCGACCGGTTTGGCGTGGGGGGACGGCCGTGGTCGCTTGCGTGTTATCCTTTGTTTGTTCAAGCATATTTTGGCTGAGTTTCTCCCATACAGGAGAGGTCACCAAGGCGTTGGCGGATCGCTTTGAGGAAATTGCTCCGCAAAAAGAATCGATGTTACTCGGTGGTCCTTCCGAGCACGTTATGCGTTTAGCCCATTACAAAGGCTTGACTACGGAGCTTAGTCCCGGGGAGCAATACGACTTGACGCATTGGGCGCGTATTGGCAATGGATATACTCGGGCCATAGACGAAAAAAAACCACCACCCCAGGATATGCAGCTGATTTTTCGGTTCGAGGCGGTAACGCCTTTGCCGATCGTATTCGAGTTGCTCGATTATACGCCTAGAATCGGTCTGTCCAGCTTTGCTGAACTTTACATCCAGCCCGAACTGGTTGGTGATATGGCGAGTCAGGGACTATAGAAGGAGAGAGAATGCGCGAAAACTTCCTGATCTTTGGCAGCCCAGAAATATGCGAAGAAGAAATCGCCGAAGTCGTCGATACGTTACGCTCTGGATGGATCGGGACGGGGCCCAAAGTAGGGGCCTTCGAAGAAGCGTTTAAACAATATGTCGGTGCAGAGCACGCCATTGCCGTGTCGTCCTGCACTGCGGCATTGCACTTATCGATGATTGTCTCGGGCGTTGGACCTGGGGATGAGGTCATTACTACGCCGATGACCTTCTGTGCGACGGCCAATGCCATCGTGCATACCGGGGCCAAGCCCGTTTTTGTCGATATCGATCCACAGACGATGAATATCGACCCGGATCAGATCGAAGCGGCGATTACTCCTGCGACTAAGGCGATTATACCTGTGCATTTCGCCGGCAGACCCTGTAATATGCAAGCTATTGGCGCGATCGCCGAACGCCACGGTCTGATGGTTATCGAGGATGCGGCACACGCCATCGAAAGCCGTACGCCTGAGGCCAAAGTCGGCAATATCAGCGACCTGACCTGTTTCAGTTTTTACGTCACCAAGAACGTGGTCACGGCCGAAGGAGGCATGATCACGACCAATCGCTCCGACTGGGTTGACCTTTTGAAAACGCGGGCTTTGCATGGGATGAACCGCGATGCATGGAAGCGCTATTCTGATGAGGGTTTTAAGCACTATCAGGTCGAGTATCCCGGTTTCAAATACAATATGACCGATATCCAGGCCTCTATGGGGTTGCATCAGTTGCGCAGGGCAGAGGACAATCTAAAGCGTCGCTTAAAGCTTTGGAACCAGTTTGACGCCGCGCTGGCCGATTTGCCGCTGCAAACCCCTTCTTCGCCTGCAGAAGGTGAAACCCACGCTCGCCATCTCTATACGATCCTCGTCGATGAGCAGTGGGGGGGCATCGACCGCGACGCGTTGCAACAGGAGCTCTACAAACGCAATATCGGGACGGGCATTCACTATGTGGCTGTTCATCTACACCCCTATTACGAGCAGACCTGGGGCTATAAACGCGGCGATTTTCCCGTCGCTGAATATATATCAAATCGCACGCTTTCTCTGCCACTAGGGGTCAAAATGAGCCCAGCCGATGTCGAGGATGTAAACCAGGCCCTAAGGGAGGTGTTAAGTCCTAAGGGACAGCCATCGGGGATCTAGGTCTAAACATTCGCAAAACTGGTCGCTGTTCGATATGCTCACCTGGGCACTGGTTGCGCGCAATGTGTCCATGTATACGCGTCCGATCCGTCCTTCGTAGAATTCGCTGCAAAACCGGAAAAGTATGCCGATATAAAGTGTGAAGGGAAAAAATGTACGCTTTTCTCCCCTCAATTCACACGACTATAGTTATATTGTAGCGATTGGTTACATGGCATTTTAGTGTGAACAAATGGTTATTTTAGATTGTAATTGCCCTATGCATGTTATTCTTATCTCCAAAGATATGTTGCCCGCTCGAGATTTGCCGATTTATGGCAACGATAGATTCCATACGCCGGCTATCGATGCCTTAGCCGACACGGGAACGCTTTTTAAACAGTGTATATCACCGTGCCCCTCTTCAGCTATGACTTACAGCTGCATTTGGGTTGGTCGGCAGCCCTATGACTTGCGTGTAAACGAGCTCGAAAGTAATCGCGATGTCTACAGTCCGGCATCGATTTTTGCTCGTTTTGAGGAGCGTGGGGTTCAGACGCACGTGGTGTGGGATAAATATTGGACGAGCAAAGGCCGCCATCACGCCTTGCCCATATATGGGCGGGGTACTCAGTTCCATAACCTAGACATTTACAATGAGATAGGTATCCATCGTCAGAGGAGTGACCCGCAGCTGAGGAGGCGAGAGCTAGGCGTAGTCCCTCCCCTTGAACAGATTTTAGCGACCTTAAATGATATTCAGGTCGGCCATGAGAGCACTTTTACGTGGCTACATTGTCCACACATTCTGGCCGGTTGCGCATCGATTGGTTCAGATCTTGAATATTTTGACCAGATCATCGGGGAAACCAAGGGCTTGTACGCCCGGGGGAATATCTTTTTACTCTCTGACCATGGGCACATGGATTTTCAGCACGGAGAGATTCTCTATGGCAAGACAATGCACCAGAAAGTACTACATGTGCCCTTAATCACGCCGAGAATGGAAGGCGTTGAAAGCATTATTGACGAGCCTTTCAGCAGTATTCGACTTCCCGAACTACTACTGGATCGGCGGGTTGTTCTCGATCCAGTTATTTTTTCGATTAACCAATTACCCCATCAGCCGAACCGCATTTTAACGGTTCGTAGCGGGCGGTATAAGTATCTTTTTTATAAAAAATATCAAGCAGAAGCGCTATTCGATCTCGACTTTGACCCTTTAGAGGAGCGGAACCTGCTCTTAGAAGATGTCTATAGCCGGGCAAAGAAGCGGACCATTGCCATGACCCAGGCAATTCACTATTCCGCTTGGACTGAGGCGGAACAAGCTTATGCGCGGTTGCGGGCAGACCGGGAGCGCGTGTGGTTCGATCCGGGCTTTTGGAATAATAGTTTCGGTTTATGCAAGAATCTAGTCCGTGATGGACTATTGAATTCTGTCAGGGATCGCTTTTTCCCCTCAACGAGTAGTCAGGGACGTTGGGGAAGCGATGCCATATCGCAATTCTTTCATTTCTGACCTGTAATCGATTAAAGTTGGCACCTAATTTGCGTGGAATATGGGCTACAAATCGATAGTAGGCCTCGAATTGGATAAGGGTCGAATGCACACAGATTATATAACAGTGGTTTCGGGGCTTCCGCGGTCGGGGACTTCGATGTTGATGAAAATGCTACAAGCCGGCGGTCTGGTACCGATCGTTGACGGGATTCGCTCAGCCGATGAAGATAATCCTGGTGGCTATTACGAGTTTGAAAAGGTCAAGAAGATGGCCGAGGATATCTCCTGGTTGGCGTCGGCCCAGGGCAAGGTAATAAAAGTCATTTCCCAATTGCTGGCTGACTTACCGAGTCACTACCGCTACAAAGTGCTCTTAATCCATCGTGAAATGGCGGAGGTCCTCGCCTCGCAGCAGATCATGCTCAAGCGCCGAGGGCAACTTACCGATGCGGTCGACGATGCCGAAATCGGCGCAATCTTTCAACGACACATAAAACAAATACGCAGTTGGTTAGCCGCCCAAGACCATTTCGAGGTGTTGGATGTACAATATGCCGATATCCTGAGTAATCCCCATAGGGAAAGCCTGCGTATCGCGGCCTATCTTGGCGAGGGATTTGATGCGGAAGTTATGGCGGGTGTCGTCGACTCTAAGCTATACCGGCAGCGAAAATAGACACCGAGAATGAGTGAAATAATGGACCAACCATTTGTCATATCAATTATAGGCCTTTCGTCCAGCGGTAAAACCGCACAAGGACGCCGCCTCTATGAATGCTTTAATCGTTTGCCAGGGTGTGCATCGCTCGAATTGATCGATGGCGACAGTGTACGCGAATTTCTCAAGGGCAAGATCGGCTACACGGCTAGTGACCGTAAACTTTCCGCCGCCGTACAGACGCAATTGGCCCATATGCTCTACAAACATGGGATCTCGTCAATTGTCTGCAATATCTCACCCTTTGAAGAGAGCCGGCAATTCGCCCGCAAGAAAATCCCCGGGCTGGTAGAAATTCATTTGGACTGCCCTTTGCAAACCTGTATGCAGCGCGACCGAGAATTGCAGAAGAACGTTTACGAACCCGTGCTGGCAGGGCGCACGAGCGATGTCAATATCGTCGGGGTCGATATCGAATTCGAAACGCCCGATGATGCCGACCTTGTTTTGCGCACCGATTTGCAGAGCGAAAACGAAAGCTTCTACAAGATCGTCGAGTTTCTTGAAGCTAAATGGGGGATTAGCTTGGCTCCTAACTCGCTGCGGTCGACGGGCACCTAAACGGACAGTGCGCCGCATGAATGGCGGCTGGTGGTTTTATGGACATTGAAGTCAGAGAACAACCCGAGGTCGAAGCGGTTGAATGGGACCGGCGCGTGCTATCGCTGCCTGAAGGCAGCATCAATCAGTCGACCCATGTCGAAGGGTTCCACTCGATTACCGGCGGAAGCGCAAAGCCGGTATACCTTGTGGCCGAAGACAATACGGGGCGCGTGCTGGGGCAATTGCTATTGCTGCAGGGTAGTTATGCCGCCCCTGAAATAGTTTCTCGGCCTATGTTGAAGCCTTTGCACCCTCTCTGTCTGTATTTTTTTAATACTTATAGTTGGTTAGAGGGTCCTTTGGTTTTTGAAAAGACCCAATTTGCAGCAGTCCATAGCGCTCTTTTGCAATACGTCGACGTTAAGGCGCGGCGGCGGGCGTTTATGGTGCGGCGCTCAACGCAACCGCGTTATGAAGACGATACGCTGCGGCAATGTGGACACCAACTGTTCTGCGATTACGGATTTCAAACCCGCAAAGAAACGACTTTTCACGTGCACCTTGATCGCCCGCACGAAGAGTTGTGGCATGGGCTCAAGAGTTCGGCGCGCAAAAATCTCAAAAAGATCGCAGCGGCGGCTCAACTGGTGGTAACCGAGATCGAATGTTCGGAGGATGTGCAGGCGTATTGGGAAATGCTCGTAGAGACGCAGGAACGCAATGGGCGTTTCATATCCTATCAGACACTAGATCAGTTCAAGGCGGAATTCTGGGATAACCCGCATCGTCAGGGTATTCTCAAAGGGCTTTTATGCCGCACTGAAGATGGGCATGCGATTGGCGGTTTGCTCTTTCGTTGTTTTAATGGCTGGATTCAAGAGTTGGGCGTGGCCTATACAGACTATAGCATCGAACAACGATTATACGGACACGATATAATCAAGTGGCATCTTATCGAGTGGGGCAGCGAAAATGGCTATCGCATCTATGACTTGATGGGCGTAGAAATCGACTCAGCGGATAAGAAAAAAAAGGGTATTTACCAATTCAAGGCCAAGTGGGGAGGGGATTTGGCAGAATTTACTGTCTATGACAAAGTCTATTCCCTTTGGAAAGCCGAGATGATTGCATTTGGTGGGCAGTTGCGCGACCGGTCGCGCAACTGGAAAGCTAGGCAGAAGGTTTCAACATGAAATATGCTGAGAAAAAGCCGGTGGGTTCCTTGGCCGGGGCATGGGGGTACAGGGAGGAAGCGATGTTCGATTACTACAACGCTTGCCCTCCATTCGGTTTTCTTAT
>Ga0315339_1003282_pt1 | contig 11488 bp, 13 predicted proteins | sample ASW17metaG_FD_204514 | JGI IMG/M metagenome (GOLD analysis project Ga0315339, IMG submission 204514) | Ammonia-oxidizing marine archaeal communities from Pacific Ocean, United States - ASW #17 | ecosystem: Environmental > Aquatic > Marine > Oceanic | place: USA: California | collected 2016-12-05
ATTAAATTTCTAATTCTAATTCTTTTAAAATTAATATTTTTATTTGAAGGATCTTCAAATTTAAAATTAAAAGCTTTTTTAGCAATGTAATTTAAGTCAGTTTTTTTATGACCAATTAAAGGTCTTAAAATATTTAATTTATCATTATAGCTTGTTTTTATTTGGTTAAAAGACACTAGACCTTTTAAACCTGATCCTCTAAGCAATCTAATTATAAAATTTTCATATAAATCATCTATATGATGTGCAATAAAAATAAAATTAATTTTGTCTTTTAAGCACTCATTATAAATTAAATTGTATCTTTGTGTTCTCGCAATAGATTGAATGTTTGATGTTGGTTTTCTACCGGTCCACTTTAAAATTTTACAGTTTATGTCAAAATTTTTTAGTAAAAATTTTAATTTTTTTGCTTCTAAAGAAGATTCTTTTCTTAGCTTATGATCCACATGATAATATTTAACTCTAACATTATTGGAAATTGAATAGCATTTTGAAAAATATGCTAAAGCTAAACTGTCAGTTCCGCCTGAAATAGCTACAGAAAAACTAGACTTGTTTAAATTAAATTTAACAAAATTATTAAAATCTTTATAAATCTTATAAATTAAAGGATCTTTTAAATTGATTAATAATTTATTATGAATTTTCTTTTTTGCACTCAAACTTTTTTTCTTCATATTTTGCTTTTTGAAGAACAGATTGATTTGCTTTAGGGTATTGTTTTTGAACACCAGTAATCATCAAGCAACCTTGATCTTTTTCTCCTATTTGAACTAATGATACTCCAAGTTTTAATAAATTTATAGGAGCCTTTTCACTTTTTGGATATTTCTGGTAACCTTCAAGATATGCTGATGCTGCATCAGTATACAATTGTCTAATTCTAAAAGTTTCAGCATACCAATATTGTGCACTTCCTGCTAATTCATGATCTGGATTGCTATTGACAAATTCTCTAAAAGCTCTCTCTGCTGTATTATAATCACCTACTTTTAACAAGCTTGTTGCAAACTCATATTGTTTATCAGCGGAAGTCTCTGGTAATATTTTTTCCTCTGCTTGATATGTTTCTGTAACCACTGTTCCAGTAGATTCAATTGATTGCGTTATTTGATTTTCTAAATTTGTTTCAGAATCTTTATATGAAATTGAACCCAAATCTTGTGGCTCAGATGAACCTGGAAGGATCTCTTGTTGTTCAGAAACAGATGACAATTGTTGACTTTCGCCAGTATTATTAATTAACCTTCCTTCTTCTAATTGCTGAAATCTTAATTGGTTGTCAGCTTGTATTTTTGAAAGTCTTGATGATAATTTGTCTAATTTAAAATTTATTTCTTCAAATCTATTTGTTAATTCTTGAAATTGTTTTTCTATTTCTGATAATTTAAGCAAATGTCTGGTAAGAACTTCTTCTGAGTTCTGATCCATATTATTTACATTTTCATTCGAATCTTGATTTATTGAAAAATTTTCAGAATATACTGCTCTTTCTAAGGTTCTTAAATCTTTTTGAATTAATTCTATAACTTCATTTAAATTATGATTTTCAGAATAAGCTTTTGCTGGAAAACTAATTAATATTAAGGTTAAAAAAAAATAAAAGTAATACTTCAATTTGTACATTAATTTTATTTGTAATTATAATGATGGCAAAAAAAAGACCCTACAAAATTTAAATAGTTTATAGGGTCTTTTATTAATTCTAATTAATTAGCTTTAACTGTAACTGATCTTCTATTTTTTGACCATGCTAAAGGATTTGATCCAGAATCTACTGGTCTTTCTTTACCATAGCTTAATACAGAAGCTCTGTCTGAAGATATTCCGTAAGTCATTAAATAATCTTTGGCTGCATTAGCTCTTCTTTCTCCTAATGCTAAGTTATATTCTCTTGTACCTCTTTCGTCGGCATGACCTTCAAGTACTACCGTTACATCGGGATTCTTTCTTAACCAAGCTGCTTGTTTTCTTAAAGTTTCTCTAGAAGCAGTTGTTAGAACTGATTCGTTTGTTGCAAAGAAAACTCTATCTGGAACTCCGTCAGCTAAGTATTCAACTGTATCTGTTCCTGTGTAAACATCACCCTGGATTTGAGAATCTACTTTCTTGACTGTTTGTGTAGCACATGCTGACAACAAAAAGCCTAAAAACAATGCTAGTAAAATGTTTTTGTAATTTTTGCTAAAGTTCATTCCTGCTCCTTAAATCTGTTTTTTTTTAACTTTTTCACAACTCAATAGATCTTACAAGCTTAAAAATCAATATATTTTATTAAAAAACTACTAATTGCTTAATAATGACGACCAAGATGGGTCTGAGGCATCAGTTTCTGTATCTACTAATCGCTCATTATATCCTGTTAAATCAATTGACCAGAGTTTGGCTGAAAAACCCTCGCCCTTACTATTTGTTTTTGTTTCTCTGTAAAAAATTAATACCCTACCATTTGGAGACCATGAAGGAGCTTCTTGATAATAGTTTTCTGTTAAAAGTCTTTCACCTTTTCCGTTGGTTCTCATTACCCCTATGTAAAATTTACCCTTATGAAGTTTTGTAAATGCAATTAAATCTCCTCTTGGTGACCATACAGGTGTTCCGTATAAACCTTTTCCAAAAGAAATTCTTTTTACTTTTGATCCATCGCTTTTCATAACATAAATCTGCTGATAACCGCTTCTATCTGAATTAAATGCAATATATTTTCCGTCAGGAGAGTACGAAGGAGATGTGTCTATTGATGGATAGTTTGTAATTCTTTCAACAATTCTATTTTCTAAATCCATTGTATAAATGTCTGAGTTTCCATCCATTGCAAAACTCATAATAATTTTTTTACCATCTGGAGAAAATCTTGGAGCAAATGTCATTCCAGGAAAATCACCAACCACCTCCTGCATTCCAGTCTCTATATCTAACAAATAAACTCTCGGTAAATTTTTAAAGTAAGACAAATAGGTAACCATTTGATTTGTTGGATTAAATCTTGGAGTTAAAACTAGCTCATTTCCTAAAGTTAAATATTTTGTATTAAATCCATCTTGATCCATTATTGCTAATTTTTTTATTCTTTGAGTTTTTGGGCCTTTTTCTGAAACATAAATAATTCTTGTGTCAAAATATCCTTTTTCTCCTGTTAATCTTTTATAAACTTTATCAGAAATAATGTGTCCCACTCTTCTCCAGTTTTTTGGAACAGTTGTAAAAGCTAGTGCCAACATTTCTTTTCCTGCCAAAACATCCCATAATCTAAATTCTACTCTAAGTTTTTCATCTTGAAAATTTACTTTGCCTGTAATTAACGCTTGAGCCTTAATTAATGCCCAATCTTCAAATCTCGGCTTCAAATGTGCAATATCTGGTTTTTGTAAAAATGCATCTTTGTTTAATGGGTTAAACAAGCCTGATTTTTTTAAATTATTTTCAACAATTTTAGATATTTCCAAACCAATATCTTTAATGTCTAATTCTTTTTGTAAAGCCTCTCTATCGTTTTCACTAGACGATAGCGATGATACTGCTACCGGCAAAGGACTTAAATTACCTCTAGTAATATCTACTTCAATTAAAGCTAATGATTTAAATGGAAATAAAATTAAAAAAATTACAAATAATAGTTTAATTTTATTTTTCATCCTTCTAACATCTCTCTTGCATCAAAGTTTAACTGTAAGTCTTTCCATCTATCATAACCCGTTGTTGGTACTCTTAAAGGTTGACATAGCTGTATTGCTCTTAATGCACTTTCTGCTAAAACTTTGTAAAAGGCTTGGCCAGGTTTATTCATTCTAGCATGATCTAATATTTCTGTTTTAATCACTGATCCGTCTGGTTTTAATTTTAATTTAATTCTCACAAGTAAATTTTCATTATATGGTAAACCTAAAGGTATGCTCCAACAACCAAAAATTTGTGCTTTTAAAGCATCTTCCTCACTTAAAGTTAATCCTGATAAATTCATACTTGGGTCCTGTGATTGAGTTACTTTATCAAGTTTTTTTGTTGTTTCTGCCTGTTCTTCTTTAGATTTGTCAATTAGCGCAGCAATCGAATTGGGATCAAACATTTCATCTTTTTCGAATTCTGAAACTTGTTTAACTTCGTCCTCTATTTTTTCTGGATTTTGTTTTTTTTCTTCAATTTTTTTTACTATTTCATTTTTTTCTTCTGGTAATGGGACAGCATCAGGTTTTTCTTTTTTAACTTTCTTTGGAGGAGCTTGTTCTGAAACTAATTTTTCTTGTTTTTTTTTAACTTTTTCAATTATTTTTTTTGCTTTAGGTGCGAAAGGAATGCTTGTTAGATCTGTAATTTGTATTAATTCCACTGAAATAATTGGAGGAAGGTCAATTGGTTTTTTTACTAAAAACGGCAAGCTTAATGTTGCTACAAAAATTAACATCATGTGAAAACCTGATGAAATTATAATATTTTTGTACACTCACTATCTTTCTTTATATGGTTCTGAAATCAAAGCTACCTTGGTAAATCCTGAGCCTGATAACATTCCCATTATTTCTAGGACTCTCCCATAATTAATTGTTTTATCTCCCCTAACATAAATTCTTGTATCTGTTCTATTTTTTGAAACTGCAAGAATTTTAGCTATAATTTTATCATATTCTACTTTTGCCTCTTGAATAAAAATTTCTCCTTTTGAATTAATAGTCAAAGTAAGAGGCTCTTGTTCCTCAGGTAAAGAATCTGCTGAACTTTCTGGTAAATCAACCTGAACCCCTACTGTCAGTAAAGGAGCGGTAACCATAAAAATTATTAATAATACTAACATTACATCAACGAAAGGCGTAACATTGATTTCACTCATTGGTTCTCTTGATGAACTTTTTAATTTAAATGCCATTAATTAAACTATTGAGGTAAATCTTTTTGAAAAATTTTCTAATTTTTGTGAATATTTTTTTGAGTCGCTGCTAAATTTATTATAAGCAACTACAGCAGGAATTGCTGCCAACAGTCCTAGCGCTGTAGCAAATAAAGCTTCTGCTATGCCTGGTGCAACTATAGCTAAACTTGTATTTCTAGAAATAGCAATTGATTGAAAGGAATTCATAATCCCCCAAACAGTTCCGAATAAACCAATGAATGGAGCTGTTGAGCCAACTGTTGCAAGAAAAGTATAGTTTTTGTCAAGTCTATTCATTTGCTTTTCAATATTTACTTCAAGCATACTTTCAAGTTTATTAGATAGATTAGATTTTGATTTAGATTTTATTATTACTAGCATAGTATCTTTAAATACATTCGCCATTGGGTCATCAATATTTTCTGGCAAACTATTATAAAATGACTCTGCTGATCTTGATTTCCAAAATTTATTTTCAAATTCCTCAGAACTTTTATTAATTTTTTTAAAAAGTCTATATTTTTCTATTATAACGGCCCAAGAATATATAGATGATACAATAAGTATAATAATTACAGATTTTACAATTACGTCAGCTCTTAAAAATAAATTTAAAATTGAAAAATCTGCACTGCTTGCGATTCCAACCGCTTGGGATGTAATATCAGCTTCCATTAAGTGTGTTTCACACTAAAATGTGTCATCAATTTGTCCTAGAAAATAGTTATTAATCTGCTTTTTTGTAGGTATTATAAAAAAAACTAGCAATTAATACTGCATCAGCTTTGTTTGAATCTTTTTTTCTGGAAAGTTCAGAAGAAATATATGGAAAAATTTCAATAACTTTTGTTCTGCTGGCGTCCTTTTCAGTTTTAATTAGACCAAAGTATTTTTTCCATTTTACTGGTCTAATAAAAAACATCGATAGTTGCATTGCGGAACATATTCCTTTTAAAACACCAAAAGATTGACCAAAATTAAACATACTTGTAACTCCTTGACCCGGCATAGCTGAAACTTGTTCGATTACAACAGTTATATCTTTTTTTGAAAATTTATTAATTCTTGAAGAAATCTCGTTATAGACTTGAGGTCCATTGATTTGTCTTTTGTTTTTTTTTCCGTCAGCCATTACTGGCATATCAATTATTTCTTTTATTTGTCCATCTTCAAAAAAACAAATCGCTCCTGAAATTCCTGGATCTATGCCTATAATTAACATTAATTGTATTTATAATTTTGCATTTGTATAAACATTTTGTACATCATCATCATCATCTAAGGTTCCTAAAAAATTTACTATTTCATCTTTTTCTACAGCAGATACTCCAATTTTATTTAAAGAAACCCATTCAATTTCAGTAGATAAAAAATTATTAATATTTTTTTCAAGTTTTTTTTTTACATTATATATTTCGTTCTTATCACAATGAATTTCATGAAAAGATTCACTTGAAAAACATTCGTTTGCACCTGATTCAGCTGTTAATTCAAATATCTTATTTTCAGAGGCTTCAGATTGATCTATTTTGATTATTCCAATTTGTTGAAAATTATGAGAAGCTGCTCCTTGGGTTCCTAGGTTTCCTCCATTCTTTTGAAATATAGTTCTTAAATTTGAAGCAGTTCTATTTTTATTATCTGTTAAAGTTTCCACTATAACCGCAATTCTTTTTGGTCCAAAACCTTCGTATCTAATATTTTCATAATTGGAGTCAGCACTATTTTCTGATTTTTCAATTGCTCTTTGAATATTATCTTTAGGCATATTTGACGACCTTGCAGATTGAATTGCAGATCTTAATCTTGCATTCATATCTGGATTTTTGTCACCTAATTTTGCTGCTACCGTAATTTCTCTAGAAAGTTTTGAAAAAAGATTTGAACGCGCCTTGTCTGCTTTTCCTTTTTTATGTTTTATTCCAGCCCAATGAGAATGTCCTGCCATAACTATTAATTATTTTATTAATTCCCCTCCATATATAAATGGTTCTGCTTTGTAAGCCAGTCCATTTGATGTATTACATTCAACAATAAGACCGCACAAAGTTGCATTACCTTCTGCGGGAAAGTGTTTTGTTGACTCTTTTTTTAAAAATCGATTTAAAGAATTTTTTTTATTCATTCCTATTACTGAATCGTAATCACCACACATTCCAGCATCTGTTTGGTAAGCTGTTCCATTAATTAAAATTCTCACATCATTTGTTGGTACATGGGTATGTGTACCAACTACCAGAGTTGCTCTACCATCAAAAAAATGTCCCATAGCCATTTTTTCACTCGTTATTTCTCCATGGAAATCTACAACAAGAAAATCATAATCATCTTTGAGTTTATATTTATTTTCAAATATTGTTGCTGCCTCAAAAACATCATCACATTTTTTCATAAAAACGTTTCCCATTAAATTTAATACGCCAACTTTGAATCCATTTTTTGATTCATAAATTCCAAATCCTTTTCCTGGAGAATTGCTTGGTAAATTTTCAGGTCTTAAAAGTCTTGTTTCTCTTTCTATGTGATTAATGATTTCTTTTTGATCCCACACATGGTTACCAGTTGTAATTACATCTACTCCAGAGTTAAATAAATCATCTGAAATTTCTTCAGTAATTCCAACTCCTTGGTCTGCGGCATTTTCACCATTAACTATTACAAAATCAATTTTTTTTTTCTTTAATATATCCTTAAGATTTTTAATTACAGTTAACCTGCCAGATCTGCCAACAATATCGCCTAGAAAAAAAATTTTCATCTTAAAACATATTTTTCAGTTATAATTATGTCTAGTTTTTTATCATATTTGTTTGTGGGAACCCTATTGATTTTTTGACAAGAATGAGCAATTCCTATCTTAAATAAATTTTTTTTATTTGAAAGTTTTTCAATATATCTATCATAATATCCTCCACCATATCCAATACGATATAATCGATTATCAAATGCTACCAGCGGAACTAATACTATATCAGGGAAAACTTTTTTAATTTTTTCAGGCTCGGGTATTCCATATTTATTTAATTTTAATAAATTTTTAGTCGACCAGCTATAATAATCCATTTCATTATTTTTTTTTACAACGGGTAAACATAATTGAAGACCTTTGATTTCTAATTTTTCAAGAAAATCCAATATATCTATTTCAAAATTTACCGGATAGTATCCTCCTATTATTTTTTTTTTTGAAATATTTTTTTTTATTTCTTTAAAAATTTTTAAGAAAGAAAATTTAATATTTTTTCTATTTTTTTTTTTTCTAATGTCTAATATTTTTTTTCTTATTTTAGATTTTATCACAGGTTTTACTGTAATGGATTTTCAGAATCAATTTTTGTTAAAAAATTCTCTATTTGATCAGCTGCCTTTTCAATAACTTTCTCATAATCTAATTTGCTCTCATCTAACTGATTTTTTAGTTTTTTCTGTTCGTCATTTAAATTATCAATCTCATTTTCTTTTTTTTCTTTATATTCGTATACAAGAGATTTTAATTCTTTAAATTTTTCTGTTAGATTCTTTAATTCTTCAATTTTTTGATCTATTTTTTTTTTAGTCTCAAAATACTCATCCATAGTGGTAATAGATGTAATTAATAAAAGTTTATTTTCTCCAATATTTCCTAATGTGGACTTTAATTTATTAAATTTTTCACTTAAATGAGATGAAAGCTCCTCCAAATGTTCTTCTTGTCCATCTTCGCACGACAATAGAAATTCTTTATTATTAAATTTTATATTTACATTTGCCATTTATCTATCTCTTCTAATAAACTATCTGTTTCTTGATTTAGTTCATCAATTTTGTCTGAGAATTCTAATTCTTTTTTTGTTTCTGTTTCTTTTTGGCCGTTTAGTTCATCAATTTTTGACTTGAGTTTTTGATAATTTTGTTGAAGTTCATCATATTTTATTTCCAGTTCCTTTTTTTCAATTTCTAATTGATTTTTTTGTTGACCCAAATTTGAAATAGTTTCCTTTAAATTTAAATTTTGAGGATTTATTAAATTTAACTTTTCTAAAGCTTCTTCAAGTTTTTTTTCTTTTTCATGGATAGAATTCATATATATATGAATATAATAAATTGATTCACCCAAGTCTATATAGGATATTTTTGAACAAAAATTATAAAGATTTATCCAACGCAATAAGGTTTTTGTCCATGGATGCTGTGGAAAAAGCTAGATCTGGACACCCTGGTATGCCAATGGGAATGGCAGATGTAGCGACTGTATTGTTTAGGAATTTTTTAAAATATAATCCAAAAAATCCAAATTGGCTTAATAGAGATAGATTCGTTTTATCCGCAGGACACGGCTCTATGCTACTTTATTCTTTATTATATTTAACTGGGTATAAAAGTATTTCATTAAACGATATTAAAAAATTTAGACAATTAAACTCTATTTGTGCTGGTCATCCTGAATATCATCCAGGAACTGGCATTGAAACAACAACCGGTCCACTTGGACAGGGAATTGCAAACTCAGTTGGTTTTGCAATAGCTGAGGAAGTTTTAAGAAAAAAAATTGGTAAAGAAATAATTAATCACAAAACATATGTTTTGGCTGGTGATGGATGCTTAATGGAAGGTATAAGTCATGAGGCTTTAAGTCTAGCGGGTCATTTAAAATTAAAAAATCTAATCATGCTGTTTGACAATAACTCTATATCAATTGATGGACCAACTAACCTTTCAGTATCTGACAATTTTAAAAAAAGATTTGAAAGTTATGGATGGGATTATATTTTAATTGATGGTCATAACGAAAAACAAATATCTAGAGCACTTAAGAAAGTGCAAAAAGCAAAAAAACCTACAGTGATATCTTGCAAAACTATTATTGGCTTTGGTTCACCTAATAAATCAGGAAAAGCATCTGCTCATGGAAGTCCTCTAGGTGAGGATGAAATAAAATTAGTAAGAAAAAAATTAAAATGGAATCATCCTCCTTTTGAAATACCAAAAAATATACTTGATGAGTGGAGAAAAATCGGAAGTAAAGGAATTAAAGAAGCAGAAAAATGGAATAAAAAAAATAGTAAAAAAATTGTTTACTCTTCTTTTTTAAAAAATAAATCTTTAAGAGATTATAAAGAAAAACAAAATGTAATTAATGAATCCGAAGCTATGGCAACCAGAAAATCATCTGAGAAAATATTAAGTTTCTTGGTAAAAAAAATTCCTAATATTATAGGAGGTTCAGCAGATCTCTCCGGTTCAAATAATACAAAAACTGAAAACCACCAAATAATCAAACCAGGAAATTTTAAAGGAAATTATATTCATTATGGAGTAAGGGAACATGCAATGTGTGGAATAATGAATGGTCTTGCGTTGCATAGTGAATTAATTCCATATGGCGGAACTTTTTTAATTTTTAGTGACTATTGCAAACCATCAATAAGGTTAGCTGCTATAATGAAACAAAAAGTAATTTATGTAATGAGTCATGACTCAATCGGCCTTGGAGAAGATGGTCCAACTCATCAACCTATAGAACAATTGACTGGACTAAGATCTATTCCAAATTTAAATGTTTTTAGACCAGCAGATACTGCTGAAACTTTTGAATGTTGGGATCATGCCATATCATTTGATGGCACTCCTAGTATAATTGCCGTAAGCAGACAAAAGGTTGATCCTATTAGAAAAGAGTTTACAAAAGAAAACAAATGTTCGGCTGGTGCTTATGAAATATCAAGAACAAAAAGTGAAATTGATCTAACTATATTGGCTACTGGCTCTGAAGTTAATTTAGCAATTGAAGTTAGTCAAAAATTAGCCACAGAAAACATATATTCAAAAGTTATATCCATGCCATGCCACGAATTATTTGATATACAAAAAAAAGAGTATAAATCTAAAATTTTAAATGAGACAAAACATAAAATTTCAATCGAAGCATCTACAACTGATTATTGGAAAAAGTATGTAGGTGAAAATGGAATTGCTTTTGGAATAGATGATTTTGGAAAAAGCGCACCTTATAAAAAAATATATGAACACTTTGGTTTAACAACTATAAATATAGTAAAAAAAGTTAAAGAAATGATAAATAAATAAGCATGACGGTAAAAATTGGTATTAATGGTTTGGGCAGAATAGGAAGAATGATCATTAGATCATTAATTGAAAATAATAATAATAATATAGAAATTAAACACATTAATAGCAGATCAAATCCAGAGGTCGTCTCCTCATTATTAAAGTATGACTCTATTCATGGAAAATTTAATTGTGAAATTAAATATGGAGATAACTACTTAAATATAAATGGTAAAAAAATTACATTCTCACAACATTCAAATTTAAATGAAATTAAATGGAAGAAATTTGGTGTAGATTATGTCTTGGAATGTTCAGGAAAATTTAATTCAAAAGATAAACTTAATGCTCACATAAAAAATGGTGCAAAAAAAGTTATTGTTTCCGCACCTTGTAAAAATGCTGATAAAACTATTGTATATGGTGTAAATCACAAATCGATTAGTAAAAGTGATTCAATAATTTCTGCTGCTTCTTGTACTACCAATTGTCTTGCGCCAGTTGCATACATTTTAAATAAAGAATTTAAAATAGAAAAAGGTTTCATGACAACTATTCATTCATATACGAGCG